>Ga0307425_1002088_pt1 | contig 11500 bp, 9 predicted proteins | sample SalMarWE160330MG_FD_202152 | JGI IMG/M metagenome (GOLD analysis project Ga0307425, IMG submission 202152) | Salt marsh sediment microbial communities from the Plum Island Ecosystem LTER, Massachusetts, United States - WE1603-30 | ecosystem: Environmental > Aquatic > Marine > Intertidal zone >... | reverse complement strand
ACGCTTACCGCTTTTGAAAATACTGGGGTGAATGTATTCAATGACAACATTTACATCCCGACCAAAACCATGCTGATGCGTTACCAGAACCGGATGCTGGTCAGCTCAAGGATCAAACAGTCTGCCGGGGTAACCATTCGCGGAGACCGTCACCATTTCTTTTCGGTCAGTACCAGTCCCTCCCAGAATACCTCGTCCAATTACCACCAGCTCGACAAGATCATTGTCCAGGTAAATGAGTCCGGGGAACTCACCCCTTCTACCGAATTCCTTAGCAGGATGCTTTACCGCCGCCACCAGGAAGTTAAGGATTACGAAATCACCGTGCCCGAACTGCTGCTGAAGCAGGAGCAGCGGACAAAGGACATCTTTAATATTGTGCTCGGGGCCATCGCCAGTATTTCCCTGCTGGTCGGCGGGATCGGCATCATGAACATCATGTTTGCCTCCGTAATGGAAAGGATCAAGGAGATCGGCACGCGCATGGCGATCGGGGCCAGAAAAACGGACATCGTGGTACAGTTCCTTTCGGAGGCCATACTGATCAGTGTGACCGGGGGACTCATAGGCGTCATCCTGGGCATTGTCATTTCAAAACTGATCAACGAATTTACCGGCATTCTAACCATCGTATCCCCTTTCTCGGTTGCCGTCGCATTCCTGGTATCCGCATCGGTAGGTGTGATATTTGGGTACTCGCCGGCTAAAAGGGCCTCTGAAAAAGACCCCATCGAATCCCTCAGGCATGAATAAAATATAGTGTTGTGAAAAAGAATCTCTTTTTAAGTGCTCTGGCAGTTTTATTGATTTTTCCCGGCTCGATCGGATTTTCCCAGCCCACAACCCATCTTCGGCTGACCCTCGACGATGTGATCCGGATTGCCAAGGAACAGTCCCCCATGGCCATCATGGCCAAACACCGCTTCAGGGGTAGTTACTGGGAATTCCGGACATTCAAGGCAAAGTTCAGGCCTGGGCTGTCACTCGATGCCACCACGCCTGACCTTACACGGTCAATCGAAAAGATCACCCTTGACGACGGTTCGGATGCTTTCGTACAGAGAAGCCTGGCAAGTTATTCTGCCGGGGTTTCCCTGACCCAGAATATCGCACCGACGGGCGGAAGTATTTTCATGAGATCGGACCTGGAGAGGATCGACAGGTTCAATGTGGCACAGGGAAGGACCAACTACCTGTCAACCCCGGTGAGCATCGGGATCAACCAGCCCATCAAGGCAGCCAATAGTTTTCGATGGGAAAAAAAAATAGAGCCCCTGAAATATGAAGCCGCCCGGAAGACCTATGTTGAGTCGCTCGAACAGGTCAGCCAGCGCGCGGTCAATTATTTTTTCGACCTTGCCCTGGCGCAGGTGAACATCCAGATCGCCGAACAGAACTACAGCAATAACGACACCCTGTACAAGATATCCAAAGGCCGGTACAACATCGGGACCATAGCGGAGAATGAACTCCTTCAGATGGAACTGGCTTTCCTGAATGCTGGAGCAGATCTGAACGAAACAAGGATCCAGCTGGAAATGAACAAGTTTCAGCTGCGTTCCTTCCTGGGTTACAATGAGAATGTGGACATAGAACTGGTCATCCCGAGAACCATTCCCAACTTTGAGGTAAACGTCTCCCAGGCCCTTGAACAGGCGCACACGAACAGTCCCACTATCATTGACCTGGAAAGACAGATGCTGGAGGCCGATCAGTCGGTTGCCCAGGCAAGGGCTGAAAAGGGACTCACAGCCAATCTGTATGCATCCTACGGGTTGACCCAGCAGGCCGGGCAGTTAAGCGGTGTCTACGAGAATACCCAGGACCAGGAGCGGGTGAGGATCGGGATCCAGTTGCCGATTGTGGACTGGGGACTCGGAAAGGGGCGTTACCGGATGGCCCAGTCGAACCAGGAAGTGGTCAGGACCAACGTGCAGCAGGCCAAGATCGATTTTGACCAGCAAGTCATGCTGCAGGTGATGCAGTTCAACCTGCAGGACGACCAGCTGCGCATTGCGACCAAGGCGGATACGGTTGCCCAGAAACGCTACAGCGTGACCAAGCAACGCTTTTACATCGGGAAGATCGATGTGCTCGATTTGAATATTGCTCTCGGGGAAAAAGATGCCGCCAAACGGAATTACCTGAGTGCCATGCAGAATTACTGGAGCTACTATTTCAACATCCGCCGCCTGACGCTGTTCGATTTCGAGAAAATGATACCCCTCGAAGAGGATTTTGAATCCCTGATACAATAGAACCATGAAAGTTTTAAAGATCCTCGGGTTGTTCGCGATCCTTGCCCTGGCCGGATCCTGTTCCCATGGGAAACAGGATAAATCCCCCGGGTCCGGTGAAGCGGCAACTCCGGAACCCGGCATCCGGGTGGTAAAGGAATATTATCCCGACGGCAGCCTGAAGTCGGAGACCGAGGCCATGGGGAAACTCCGGCAAGGGGCATCCAAAGAATACCGGAAAGACGGAACCCTGGAAAATCTGATTAACTACCAGAACAACCGAAAGCACGGTCCCGCTTACAATTATTACCCCGACGGCAGTACCGTAAAGCTGGAGATCAATTATGTGAACGGGTACAAAAGTGGTGAAACAAAATGGTTTTACCCGGACGGGAATGTCTACCGGGTAACCCCCTATGTAAACGGCAAAATAATTGGGATCCGCAGGACCTATTATGAAAACGGGACCCTGCAGGCGGAAATGCCGTTCATGGACAGCCAGCCGGGAATGGGTCTGAAGGAATACCGTCAGGACGGAAGTCCCAGGAAGCTCGATACAAAGATCGTGTTCAGCGAGCGTGACAGGATCAGCATGGACAACACCTTCAGGTTGACCATTACACTTTCTGACGGAAGCCGGAACGTCGAATATTTCAGCGGCAAACTCACGGATGGGAAATTCTGGAATGATCAGCTGGCACCCGTCCGGACGGAGAACGGTGCCGGGATAATGGAGTTTTATGTATCAAAGGGAACTTTCAAGATGGAAACCCTGAACATCGTGGCCAGGGTGAAAACCAGCCTTGACAATTACCTGATCATTCAGCGGGAATACCACCTGGCACTTGAAAATAAATTCTGATCACCGGAACGTGGCAAGCTTGAGCTTCAGATCAATGTTCCCCGGCGCATAGGAAAGTCCCTTTTCGAGCACCTGTTTTGACTCTGACAGCTTTCCACACCGGTAATAATAAATTCCAGCCGAGGAGTAGGACCGCCCGATCAGGTACCGGTCGACCCCCGAGTCCGGATTTTCATCCATAAGTGTTTCGAACGCAGCCATGTATTGCTCTCCCGTCTGCTGGTCCTGCAGCTGAAAGGCTTCCCCGAAGAGGCTCAGGTAGGTCTGCATTTTAACCAGCAGGTAGACCCCCTCATCGGTCACCTTAACGAATGCCGTATCGTAATGATTGATCTTTTCCAGCACCGGTCCCGGACTGGTTATGAGGGCATACCCCCCGAGTGAACGGGCAAGAAGATCCTGGGTAGCTTCATCTTCCGGTCGGAGGAGGTAAGCCGATTCGAAATATTCGAGTGCCTTTTCATAATGGGCGTTCAGAAATTCCATTTTCCCTCTTTCATAGAGATAATGGAAGGTAAAGTTTTCCTTCAGGTCTTCATCCCGCAGGTAATTTAAAAGGTATTCATAGATGTACATAAATCCCTCCGTATCCTCTTCTTCGACGAGTATTTTATCCACAATGTCTTCCAGGTAGCTTTCAAGGACTTCCCTGTCCACCCCTTGATCAACCAGGCGGCTGGCCTTGATCAGGTAACCCAGCTGAGCCAGATTGCGATAGTCCATGTTCAGGATATAGTCGTTTAGCCTTACCAGCAGCATAAACTGGGTCTTGTAACAGGGATAAAGCATGAAAGCCTTTTCCAGCTGGGCATAGGAATCGTCCAGTCGATCCCTCATTATAAGTTCCACTGCCGAATTAAGGTAGAGCATGCCGATCATTTCGCGGATCGTAAGCCCGTAATCCGCAAAATAGTATTGCTGGAACAAATCCTTCGTGGTGACGTTTTTATAGGTCTGGTCGTCGATCACTCCCTGGCTGTGAATGAAATCCACGAAATTCTCTCGGGTTTCATAATCGAACATGAAGAACTGGAACCCTGGCTTTGTGGTTTCAATGCGGATCTTCTCATCACCGGGATACGCGATCAGGTAAATATGGGTCGGTAATTCGTAGATTTCACAGGGTATTCCCAACTGGTCGAGGATAAAGGCATACAGCGCTGCAGCTGTAAAATAATTATACTCCCCGTTCCGGAAAAGATTATCGAAATTGGCTTTGCCGTTGTAGTTGATCAGGAGGGACCTGCTCACGTATTTCTGGATGAGCCCGATTTTATTTTCATGGCTCAGCCGGTTAAATTTCCTTCCGCGTATTTCAGCTATGATGCCATCGATCCAGTGCCGGTACAACTCAAGCTCCCTTTCATTCGTCCCCGGGTTCACGGCAGCAATCATCGCGAGATAGTCAGGATTTCCGTCAAGGAAATCGCCGATGGCCTTTCTCTCAAGCGAGGAGAAATAGATCAGCTCACCGGCCCGGAACAGGGTGTCGGTGCCCCTGTACTGGGAGGTTGAGGGGGTAAAAGCAAGTAATGACCACACGATGGAGAGCAACGCCCTGTTCATACTTTGCAACACATCCGGTTTATTTGGTTCTGGTTAAAATTTAAGTATTTTTGTTTAAGTAGCCATAAAACTAAATACCAAATGGACAAAATCACAGTCATCGGCGCCGGCAATGTCGGCGCAACCTGCGCAAACGTCCTCGCGCACAAAAATTTATCAAAAGAGGTCATCCTTGTTGATATCAAACCGGGAATAGCCGAGGGAAAAGCCCTTGATATCTGGCAGACCTCCTCGATTAACAATTTCGATACACGGGTGGTCGGGGTAACGGATGATTACGACAGGACCAGGGACTCGGGGATTGTTATTATCACATCCGGTATTCCGAGGGGACCCGGGATGTCGAGAGACGATCTTATCAAAACCAATGCCGGCATAGTAAAGGAGGTGACCCTGAAGGCCGTGAAGGCATCACCCGATGCCATAATCATCGTGGTCTCCAATCCCCTGGACGTGATGACCTATGCCGCCCAGCTGGCCTCCGGGAAGTCCAACGCCAAAGTTTTCGGGATGGCGGGCATACTGGATACCGGGCGGTATAATGCCTTCATTGCCGATGCACTGAATGTATCACCCAATGATGTGCGGTCAATGCTGCTGGGTGGCCACGGGGATACCATGGTCCCCCTGCCCAGGATGACCACGGTTGGCGGAATACCCCTGGCCAAACTTCTTGATGACAAGACCAGTGAGGCCATTGTCGACCGGACACGCAAGGGAGGGGGAGAGATCGTTAAGTTGCTGGGGACTTCCGCCTGGTATGCGCCCGGTGCCGCAGTCGCCCTGATGGCGGAGGCCATCGTGCATGACCTGAAGAAAATTTTCCCCGTTTCCATCCGCCTGGACGGCCAGTACGGACAGAAGAATGTCTACCTGGGGCTTCCAGTGGTGCTTGGTAAAGGAGGCATTGAAAAGGTCATTGAACTCGATCTGACGAAGGATGAACTTGCACTCCTGAACCAATCGGCTGCTGCGGTTAAATCCGTCATGAAAGTCCTCGATGACATGAACCTTTTCTGATCATTCTCACCAGTTCCGGTTCCTCTTAATTTTCCCGGAAATTACCCGGGAAAAACGTGAAAATTATATATATTTGCGGGTCCAAATAAAAAACCGCGAAAGGGCGTTGTATTTAATTAAACCAGAACCAAATGCAGAATAAAGGGGCCATCAGGCTGTTTGCCATAGCACTGGCCATAGTGTGTGTTTACCAGTTATCTTTCACCGTTGTGAGCCGGAAAGTGCAGAAGGACGCTGAGGAATATGCAGCAGGCGATTCCACCCGGCTGACCAATTACCTGGACTCCATTTCAAGCGAGGTTGTTTACAACATTCTTGTTCGGAAATATACCTATCGTGAGGTAAAGGAGCGTGAGATTAACCTGGGACTTGACCTGAAAGGGGGAATGAACGTTACCCTGGAGGTTTCCATGGAGGATATGGTCCGTTCGCTTTCCAATTACAATACCGATACGACTTTTAACCGGGCCATTGCCCTGGCAAGGCAGTACCAGAAGAACAGCCAGGAAGATTTTATCACCCTGTTCGGCAGGGCGTTTGAAGAAATCGACCCCAACGGGCGCCTGGCTGCCATTTTTGCCACCCGGGAACTGAGAGGGGAGATCGATTTTAATTCGACCAACGAAGAAGTGCTGAGGGTAATACGCGCACAGACCGAGGGAGCGATGGACAATGCCTTTAACGTGCTGCGTAACCGGATCGACCGTTTCGGCGTGGTCCAGCCCAACATCCAGAGACTGGAAACGCAGGGCAGGATCCTGGTGGAATTGCCCGGTGTAAAGGAACCCGAGCGGGTACGAAAACTGCTTCAGGGAACAGCCAACCTGGAATTCTGGGAAACCTACAACAACGCCGAGATTTTCCCCTACCTGCAGAATGCCAATGCCCGGCTGAAAGATATTCTTGATGCACAAAAAGCTTTAAGTCAGACGCAGCAGGCGGCCAAACCGACAGAAACGGTAGAAACTGCCTCAGAAAGCACCTCAGGGGGGCCCGGGAAGGAAGCCGGCGGCCTGCTGTCGGAACTCGGGCAGACCCAGGAAAGTACGGGGGATCAGCAGAAAGAACTCAGCCTGCTCGAGCAGATCGCGGCCGACAGCCTGGGGACCGATTCAACCGCACTCACCCTGGATGCATTCATCGAGCAAAATCCGCTGCTGGGCATCCTGCAACCCAACGTTACCAGGCAGGGACAGTTCGTTCCCGGTGCAGGCGTAGGCTTTGCGAGTTACAAGGATACCGGGAAGGTAATGATGTACCTGCGTATGGAACAATTGCGGGCACTGCTACCAAGGGACGTACGCTTCGCGTGGGATATGGCCCCCTTTGATGAGGGCGAAAATTATTTTATGCTTTACGCCCTCCGCGTCACTGGAAGGGACGGAAGGCCCCCGCTCGACGGATCCGCAGTCACCAATGCCAGTGTGGATTTCGCCCAGACGGGAGGTGCACCGACCGTTACCATGGGAATGAATGCTGAAGGCGCCCAGGTGTGGGCACGCCTTACCAGGGAGAACGTCGGTAAAGCCATTGCCATTGTACTGGATGATTTCGTGGTCTCGGCCCCGACCGTGGATGAAGAGATCCCGAACGGACGTTCCACCATTCGTGGCAATTATACCTATAACGAGGCCGAAGACCTGGTCAACGTGCTCAAGTCGGGTAAATTACCGGCACCTGCGAGGATTGAGCAGGAAGCGATCGTGGGTCCCTCTCTGGGTCACGCAGCCATTACTTCCGGACTGAACTCGTTCCTGATAGCCTTCCTGGTGGTCATGCTTTACATGGTTTTCTATTACAGCCGCAGAGCCGGGTTGGTTGCCGATTTTGCCCTGGTGGCCAATATGTTCTTCCTGATCGGGGTGCTGGCTTCCCTTGGAGCGGTGCTTACCCTGCCGGGCATAGCCGGTATTGTGCTTACAATCGGGATGTCCGTTGACGCTAACGTGCTGATTTACGAAAGGATCCGGGAGGAAATCACCGCAGGCAAAGGAATACGGCTTGCCGTAGCGGACGGTTACAAAAATGCCTACTCGGCCATCATCGACTCAAACGTTACGACCCTGCTGACCGGGATCATCCTGCTGATATTCGGGTCCGGCCCGATCAAAGGATTCGCCACTACCCTCGTCATCGGCATCTGTACCTCCCTTTTCTCCGCCATTTTTATTACCAGGCTCATCTACGAAAGGTTTCTTACAAAGGGGTATAAACTCACCTTCTCAACCAGGCTAACGGAGAATGCCTTCAAAAAGGTCAACATCCCTTTCCTCCAGAAACGCAAGATTTTCTATGTCATCTCCGGCACCATAATCCTGATCGGGATCGTGTCGCTGTTCACAAGGGGACTTAACCAGGGCATTGACTTTACAGGGGGACGGACCTTTGTCGTCAGATTTGACCAGCCCGTCAATACCCAGGATATCCAGACCAGCCTGGCCGCAGTGTACGATGAACCTCCCCAGGTAATTACTTTCGGGGCGGACAACCAGGTCCGCATTACCACCAAGTACAAGATTGACGATAACGCAGTCGAGGCGGATGAGGAAGTCGAAAACCTCCTTTACCAGGGACTGAAACCTTACCTCCCGGAAAACGTGACATTGGAAAAATTCCTCGCCGATTACCGGCAGAGTTCGGAAAAAGTGGGACCCACCATCGCCGACGATATCAAGAAACAGGCGGTCTGGGCCGTTCTCTTTGCACTGGTCGCCATTTTCCTTTACATCTTGCTGAGATTCAGGAACTGGCAGTTCGGATTGGGGGCCGTGACAGCCCTGGTGCACGATGTGCTGATCGTTCTCGGGGTATTTTCACTCTTTTACGGGATAATGCCCTTCTCACTCGAGATCGACCAGGCATTCATTGCGGCCATCCTGACCGTCGTGGGTTACTCGATCAACGATACCGTGGTCGTCTTTGACCGGATCAGGGAATACGTCGGCCTTTACCGGAAACGGGACCGCCTGGAGATCATGAACCTTGCCCTGAACAGTACCCTCAGCCGTACATTGAACACCTCGATGAGCACCCTGGTGGTTCTGCTGATGATATTCCTGTTCGGGGGAGAGGTGATCCGCGGATTTATATTTGCCCTGCTCATCGGTATAATTGTGGGGACCTATTCCTCGGTCTTCATTGCATCTCCGGTCGTTTACGATACCATCCTGAAATCGGACACGACCCCGATGCTGAGATCAAAGAAAAAATCCTGATAAAATCTGAGATCATACCGCAGGCATTGTTAAAAAAGGAGCATAACAAAATTTGGGAATCTTCGGCATTGTCACTTCGTCTCTGATTTTTGCCTGCGGCAAAAAATAGGATCCTCATCTGACAATGCCTCATCGGGCAGGCAGGGCACCAAAATTTTTCAGCAACGTTTTAACAATGCCGGAGGTTAGCAGATTTTGTCAGGACTGGTCCTTAATATAATGCATCCGGGACGTTTCCGATTTCTGAAATTCTGCAGTATATTTGCGTCAGATTGACCTGAACATGTTTAACATGCTTTTATTCATAAGCGGACAGGAAATTGTTATCATAGCACTTGTGGTACTCCTGCTTTTCGGATCCAAAAAAATACCGGAAATGGCAAAGGGACTCGGGAAAGGCATGCGCGAATTCCGCAAGGCAGCCGATGACATTAAGCGTGAACTCAGTGATTCTGCCCCTGACATTAAGAAGGAACTGAAAGATATCGGTGATAACCTCAAGGGTAGCGTAAATGACCTGGCAGACGATTTTAAAAAATTCAAGGATGACCTGGATTAGTAGCTGGGTTGTCTATTGACCTTATCTCTCCTCATTTTACCAGTCAGACTCATTGTAGAATACCTCCGTCTCCTGCCTGGTTTCTCATTGTTGAATTACTGGCCATGCTATTGCTGTATTTGGTATATTTGTACCTTATTCTTATCAAATCATACCCCGGATGATCCGTACTGCAAACATTACCAAATCTTTTGGAAACCTGAAAGTCTTAAAGGGAATTGACCTTGAGATCAGGGAAGGGGAGATCATTACGATCGTGGGTGCGAGCGGCGCTGGAAAGACAACCCTGCTGCAGATCATCGGTACACTGATGCAGAAGGACCAGGGGAAGGTATGGATCGGGGATACGGATATCGATTCCCTCAGGGAAAAACAACTGGCAAAATTCCGCAACGGGAAGATCGGTTTTGTATTCCAGTTCCACCACCTGCTGCCGGAATTCACCGCATTTGAAAATGTTTGTATCCCGGGCTACATCGCACACCGCCCGAGAAGGGAGGTTGAAGACAAGGCCAGGGAATTGTTGAGTTTCCTGGGTTTACAGGAAAGGCTGGACCATAAGCCGAAGGAATTATCCGGGGGGGAACAGCAGCGCGTTGCAGTTGCCCGTGCCCTGGTTAACGATCCGGCCGTGATCCTGGCTGACGAGCCTTCCGGGAACCTGGACAGCCAGAATAAAAAGGAACTGCATGAAATGTTCTTCGTTCTGCGTGAGAAATTCAACCAGACCTTTGTGATCGTGACCCACGACAAGGAACTGGCCGGCATGTCGGACCGCATGATCCGCCTCAGGGACGGGCAGATCCTTCCCTGAGCATATCAAATCCTGAGCATATCAAATCCTGAGCATGTCAATTCCTTAGCGTATCCATTCCTGAAGAATCCCAACCGGTTAAATGCCTCACATTCCCGATCATATCAAAAACCTCCTGGAAGAGAAGGCCAGGATGTATGAAACACCCGGCTTTATCGAAGGCGACCCGGTTCAGGTGCCCCATTCCTTCAGCGGGCGTGAAAACATCGAGATCTCCGCTTTCCTTGCTGCAATGCTTGCATGGGGCCGGCGGGACATCATCCTGCGCAATACACTTGATCTGATCCGGAGGATGGATAACCGGCCGCTCGAATTCCTGATGCATATGGAACAAGGCGACCTGGAAAATTTCAGGGATTTCAGGCACAGGACCTTCAATACAGGGGATTGCATTTTTTTCGTCCGCTCCCTGCAGAGGATCTATAAGGATGGGAATGGACTTTATCCCTGTTTCCTGGAAGGATACCGCCGGAGCAGGAACGTTAAAGATGCCATCCTGAGTTTCCGCGAGGAATTCCTAAAAACCGGCCACAGCTCCAGAAGCCGGAAGCACCTTCCGGATCCCTCGCGTAATTCGGCAGCAAAGCGAATAAATCTTTTTCTTCGCTGGATGGTCAGGCGAAACGGGAACGGGGTGGACTTCGGCATCTGGGAGAACATAGACCAGGCCGACCTTTACATTCCTCTTGATGTGCATACGGCGAATGTGGCAAGGCAACTGGGACTCCTGCGGCGTAAGCAGAATGACTGGAAAGCCGTTGAGGAACTGACCGGCGTGCTGAGGAGTCTAGATCCCGCGGATCCGGTCAAATACGACTTTGCCCTGTTTGGTATGGGCATTCATGAAAAGATCTGACATGGCAAATCCCTGGTTCCAATTTAAGCAGTTCAGTATCCGGCAGGACCGGTCGGTTTTCAAAGTGGGGACAGACGGGGTGCTGCTGGGGGCCTGGGCGGATGTTACAGAGGTGCGGACGGCGCTGGATGTGGGGACCGGCACGGGACTTCTGGCCATGATGCTTGCCCAGCGGTCAGAGGCAAGGATTACTGCCATTGAAATTGATGGTCCCTCTTCGCAACAGGCACGTGAGAATGCAGCCACAAGCCCATGGCATGAAAGGATCACCATTCTGAACACCTCCCTGCAGGATTTCAGACCGGAAGGGCGGTTCGACCTGGTCATTTCAAACCCTCCTTTTTTCCAGGATTCCAAGCGGCCGCCCGACA
>Ga0307425_1002087_pt1 | contig 11501 bp, 14 predicted proteins | sample SalMarWE160330MG_FD_202152 | JGI IMG/M metagenome (GOLD analysis project Ga0307425, IMG submission 202152) | Salt marsh sediment microbial communities from the Plum Island Ecosystem LTER, Massachusetts, United States - WE1603-30 | ecosystem: Environmental > Aquatic > Marine > Intertidal zone >... | reverse complement strand
CCCCCGATCAAGAGCGTGCCGGCTACGCCGCCGGAAGAGCCGGCGATGGATGTGGCCGAGGGGCTGGAACTGCTGGAAGAGGCGGAGATGGAGGAGAAGCCGGTGGAGCCGCCCGTGGAGGAGACTGGACCGCGCTTCTTCGGCCCGCTCCCCAGCCGCAACCAACACCCGGTTCACCTGATGTTCTTCAACTTCCCAGCAGAACGCGCACGCGTGCTGCCGCCAGGGGAGGGCGAGTTCGCCTTCCGCTTTGACGGCGCAAGCACGATGGTCAAGGAAACCGAGAACGGCACTATTGTGGATCTTGACCTGGAGGGCTGGTACTACCAGTTGGAGTACCGGCGTGGCGTGGCGGGCGGCGAGATAGCGCTGGCGGTGCCCCTGCGCGATAACTCGCACGGCTTCATGGACAACATTATTGACGGGTGGCACCAGTTCTTCTCCCTGCCGCGCGGCGACCGCCCGGACTACCCGGCAAGCGATTACCACTTCTTCGTCCGTGGGCCCGCCGGGCAGGTGCTGAACATCCCCTCCGACCAGTTTGGGCTGGCGGATATGTCGCTTATGTGGAAAGACGAGATTGCCCGCAGCGAGGACAGCGTGCTGTCCTACCGGCTGGGGGTCAAGCTGCCCACTGGCGACAGCGATAAGGGGCTGGGTTCCGGCGGCACCGACTTCGGCGCCGGGCTGGCCTACGAGCGCACGGGCGAGCGCTGGGCGACTTATGCGAACCTCAACTACATCTTCCTGGGCGAGGCGGACTTCGCGGGCTTTGAAACTAACAACACGATTACCGGCGCGCTCGCCCTTGAGTACCGGCTGAAGCCGACCTGGTGGCTGACCGGGCAGATTGACTTCGCGCAGTATCCGTTGGAGACCGGCGCGCTGACGCTGGACCGCGACTCGGTGGAGCTGCTTTTCGGCTTTCACAAGCTGCTGAAGAAGCGGCTGCTCTTCAGCGGCGGCTTCTCGGAGGATATCAGGACGAACACCGCCCCCGACTTTGGGATAACCGGGGAGCTCCGGTGGCTGTTCTAACGCCTTGAACAAAGGGGCTGCGGCTGCGTCACCTAAGGTGATGATGCAGGCGTATTCGGCTGAACTGATGATCACGCGCGAATCACGGGATTGTTCCGCGGAGTTTCCGCTGGAAGCTGAGCTTGTCACGCGCGTGCGGCAGGGCGACGAAGCCGCGTTCACCGAGATCGTCACGCTCTTTCAAAACAGGCTGTTCAACTTCGTGCGGTCCCGGGTGCGCAACCGCGAGCTGGCGGAGGACATCACTCAGGAGGTTTTCGTCAAGGCGTACTACAACCTGAGCCGCCTGCGTGAGCCCGCGCGCTTCAAATGCTGGCTATTCAGCATTGCGCACAACCACCTGCGTGACCTGGCCCGCCGGCGGAAGATCGAGACGGTTGACACCGAGGAGAGCGGCATTGAGCATTACGTGGACAATGCCACACCGCAATTGGCGGATGAGCGGGAGCGCACGGGTTTGCTGTTGCGGGAAGCGCTTTCGCGCCTCAAGCCGGAGCAGCGGGAAATACTGGTGCTGTGCGACATTGAAGGCCTGGCGTACAAGGAGATATCCGGCGTAATGGGCATTCCGCTGGGGACGGTGCAGTCGCGCATCTTCTACGCCCGGCGGCGGCTGAAAGAGATACTGACCCATGAACTGGGCTTTGCCGGTGAAGATATATGAAGTGCTCTGAAATCAGGATTTACCTTGGCGCCCTGGCGGATGGGGAACTCAAGGACGGTGCGCTCCACAGCGAGGTGGAGCGGCATCTGGGCGCATGCTCCGAATGCCGCCGCGAGCTTGAGGTGCAACGCGGTATGAAAACTCTGCTGGCGCGGCTGGAGCCGGAAGTGACCAACGCCGTGATGGCCACCCGCGTCATGCAGGCGGTCAAGGACGGCGGGCGCAGGCGTGTGGCGCTAGTATTCCGACCGGCGTATGCGGTCGCGGCCGCAGTACTCCTCGTCATGTTGGCCGCGGGTTTGTATGCGATTCAGCCACCGCCAACGGCCATGCAGCAAGCCGAGCAGGCGGGGCTGTATAAGGAGTTGCCTACGGTGAGCGCTTCAAGCTATGCCGGTAGTATCCTGCCGTACCGGACTGGCGGCGCGACCTTCAGCAATGTATCCGAGTTCGTGGCCGCCAGCCACGAGGAGGCGCGCGAAGTGCTTCAAGCTGAGGAAGGCTGGAGCCCGCTGCTGCAGGAGATCGCCGACAGCGTGAGCGCCGCTGAGGGTGAAGGCCTGTACAAGGAGCTTCCCGGAGATGATGCCTCCAAGGAGGGCGACAACGGCGGCAAAGAAAGCCGGTGACGCGCCGGTGACCGCGCTGCAGGATTGATGTGACTACACCCCGGTGGACAACCAGCATTTTCGCCCTGTGGCTGGGACTGGCGCTGCTCGCAGCGCTGCCGCTAATGGCCTCAGCCGAGACGCAACAAGAGATCGCGAGCAGGATACTGCAGGCGCTGCACGAGCTGAGTTTTACCGCCAATCTGGTTCTAACCACCACCGAGGAAGGGGAGACGGTTCTGGCCGGCAAGCTTTACCGCATGCCACCGGACCGCTTCCGGCTGGAGCGGTGGGATGAGAGAGGTCTGTCTGATTACCTGCTGGAGGATCCGCACCTGAGCATTCGCGTTTTTCCGCGGGAGCGGAGAGCCTACGCCATGCGTCGCCACCAGCTCACGCCGGTGTTTGGAATGATGGGCATGTTCACCGAGGGGGCAATCCGCCAGGGCAAGGCAGACATGCAGGAGGCGGTCGTGGGTGGCGCGAAGGTGTATATCTTCAGCTCTGGCCAGCCCGGAAGCCGCGTGAAGTTCGTGGTGGGCGCATCCGACTACTTGCCCCGGGAACTCGTACTTGGTTTTGACAAGCAGACTGAGGCCGTGGTGCTGAAGCTGGCGAGTGTTGAGGTGGCCAAGAAGTCACTCTCGCCGGACCTGTTTGTGGTCCCGGAAGACTACTCCATCGTCGGTTTCCCCAAAGGCATGGGCGAAAGGGAGAGAGTGCGCTTGCGCCTGTTCCAGGAGCGCATCCGCGAACGGATGGGCGCTGGCCGTGGCCCGATGGCCGAACAGATGGCTCCACCGCCAGCCGCGGGCAAGCAGTCCGCTGCTGACCGTGGCAACTTGGATGAAGAATACTTGCCAGCACTTCCTTCCTATCTGCCGAAGGGCTTCGGCGTTTACTCGGTTACTCCGCTTTACTTCACGGACAACCTCATCTTCCATGTGGAGATAATTAACCCGTCGCACTCCCAGTTGATATCGCTTTTTGAGACGCAGAACGAGAAGTTTGGCAATGAGCTGAAGAACAGCTCGTTCGCCCGCGAGCGCCACGTACTTTTCGGCGAGCACGAGGAGAGCGGCTTGTTTGTGCTGCTCATGTCTGAAGACGTGGCCGCAGAGGAGCTGCGCCGCGTGCTCGAATCGTTGGAGGATCAGCCGGAGTTGTCAGCCAAGCTGATAGATGAGGCTCTGCAACGGCTGCTGGGTAGCTCATAGCCGCCGGGACGCTGCCTGTAGGCTATAATCGCATTCGGTGGCGGAACGCATCGCACACTACGAAATCGTGGATGTTATCGGGCAGGGCTCGATGGGCAAGGTTTACCGCGCGCGTGACGAGCGGACGGGCGGCTTGATTGCTCTGAAGGTCTTCTTCCCCGATACGACCTTGGACGAACAGCAGCAGGGGGATCTCCTAGCGCGCTTTCAGAAGGAAGCATCCGCGCTCACGACGATAACCCACGAGAATGTGGTAGCTATCCAAGAAGTGGGCAGCTTTGTAGGCCAGGAGTACATCGCGATGGAGTTCTTAGACGGCCCGAACCTCAAGGACTTGCTGGCGATGGGCGTCACCTTCAGCTTGGAAGATGCGATTGACATCGGAGTGCAGGTACTTGCGGGCCTGGACGCCTGCCACCGCGGGGGGGTTATCCACCGCGACATCAAACCCGCGAATATCGTGAAGTTGCCCAACGGCGTGGTGAAGCTTGCAGACTTCGGCATCGCCCGCATCCTCACCGACGCGACCATCAGCCGCACGGGCACTGTGGTGGGCACGCCCAATTACATGTCGCCGGAGCAGGTGAAAGGCGACGAAGTGACGCCACGGTCGGACCTGTTCTCGCTGGGGGTTGTGCTTTATGAGCTGCTCACCCGGCACAAGCCCTTTGACGGCGAGAACATCACCGCGATTATGTACAACGTGGTCAACCTCACGCCGCCGCCGCTATCCTTCTATGTGGAAGATGTGCCGGAAGCGATGGAACAGGTGGTTGAGCGCGCGATAAGCAAGAACCCGGAAGAGCGGTACGCCAGCGCGCGGGAGTTCCAGCGCGACCTGTTAGCGGTGGACGCGCGCGTGCCCATAGCGCCTGCGGCGGGAGATAAGCCCAACGGCGTGGATGCCTCCGCAGTGAAGCGGAATGCGGGGAAAGCCGCCAACGGGTCGGTGACTTACTGCGTGGACTGTGGTACGGCCAACCACTCAAAGAGCATAATCTGCTCGCGCTGCCACCGCCCGCTGCTTAAGCGCGACATGGCTGTGAGCTTCGCCGAGCGGGTGTACCAGATCGCGCCGGAGGCGCGCTACGACCGGATGCTCACGGTGGTGTTGAACACAGTGTTGGCGGTCATCATCTTTGTGCTGCTCTACTTGTTCTTCCGGGGCTAGGCTGGCGGGGAAGGCGCTTCCGTCACCGGCTGGGAATCGGCGATCGTGTCAAGTCCTTCAACATCGGTGCGCGGCCGGTACTTCAGGAAGCGGATCATGTTGCCCCGGTCGTTGAACGAGACTTCGTCCATCAGGCTCTTAATAAGGAACAAGCCCCTGCCGTAAGTTTTCATAAACGCTTCCGGGTCAAGATCCTCGTCAAACCGGCTGTGGTCAAAGCCGGCGCCGTCATCCAGCACCCGCACTTCCGATCGGATGGGGTCAATGGAGACGAATACCGTGATGGATTTGCCGCGGTTGCGCGGTTCTTCCATGTGCTCCAGCAAATACTTGCGGTATTCGTTGTGCCCGAGCATCAAACACTTGGCTTTGTCCTCTTTGTCAACCGCGAGGTTGCCGTGCTCAAAGCCGTTCAAGAGCGCTTCGTAGAGTGCGACCTTTATATCGTTAAGGCGGCTGCTGTCCATTTCCCAGCAGTCACGCACGGTGGCGAACACGTAGTTGATGACCTTTGACAGGTAGATGTAGTTGTTCGGGATGCGGATGGTGAAGCTCTGGCTGCGAATGAACGGCACGACTTCCTGTACGTCTGCCGTTTCCTGGTGGACTGCAAAGATGTTCTCAATCAGCGAGATTATCTGATTGATGTCAAAGGGCTTCTTGATGAAGCTCTTTGCCCCCAGGCGGATAGCAGCAATGGCGTCTTCCATCGTTCCGTAGCCGGTAAGGATAATCACCGGTACGGATACGCGTCGCTTGCGAATCTCACTCAGAAGTTCAATCCCGCTCATCTCGGGCATCTTGATGTCGGTAACCACGAGGTCAGGCATCGCCCGGTCGATTTCCGTGAGCGCATCCTTCCCGTTGTTCGCTTGTGAGACCTCGTAGCCCAGGGACTTGCTGATCTTGCTGGCGATAACCTCGCGGATGATATCCTCATCATCCACGACCAGTATCCGCTTGGGCAGAAGCGCGAACTCCATTAGGCTTCCATAGTACTAAGCAGCCGCCGGATAGTCAAATGGCGCGCTGGTGGCTTTTCCGCCACCGCACGAGCTTTCCGATGGAAAAAAGCGAAATAGGTTGCTGGTGGCTGCTAATATCTTGTCGGAAATGTGCTATAATGTAAAGTGCGCTGGCCAAAACATAACAGCCGGGAGGAAGAACACGGAGAATGGCGCTGCTCGCTTGGCGGAAAACCAGAGAAGTTGACACCACTCATCGCCTCAGCTCATATCTTGATACGCCGTTGGCGCAAGAGAAGCGCCAGCTTCGGCTGGAGAAGCTGCGCTTCCTTGCAGCGTACTACACCGGGAGCATCTACCGACAGAGCTCTCTCTGGAGCCGCCGGAACCAGTACTCCCCGTCTGTAACCGTCCCCAGCATCTACGTCAACTATGCCCGCATGCTCATCGACCGGCTGACGTCGTTCAGCTTTGACCGCGTACGGGGTGTTGCTCTCACGCCGGGGACCGAGCCTGTCACCGCGCAGGATACCGCAACCGATGCGGAGAAGCTCCTCGCGGGCTTCCTCTCCCATTCGCGGATCATCCCCAGGCTCACAGCGATCGCCCGCGAGGCCCTGCTGTTCGGCGACGTACTACTGAAGCTGCACTACTCGCCCGGCGCGGAAATGCCGCTTGCTCTTGGCGTCGTGCCGGCGGAGGAGTTCGACTATTGCCATGAGCCCGACGACGTGCGGTCGGTTCGGTTTTGCCGGCAGGAATTTGAGTTCACCGGCGACGCAGGTGAGCGGCTCATGCGCCGGGAGGAGCTCTGGCGCGACTGCATAAAGCTCTATGAAGACGAGCTGATAGCGGGAGCTTCGCCGCGCATCGGTATGTTTGGCCTGGGCAGCAGGACCCAACGCCCCCGTTTCGCGTTCGAGCCGGCGGGGGAGATACCGCATCCGTTCGGGCGGATACCGGCGGTACATGTGATGAACCGGCCGCGCCTCGGCGAGAAGTACGGCCACAGCGAGTTGGAGGACCTGACACGCATCCTGGATGACGTCAATTGGAAGCTTTCCCAGCGCTCGCGCAACATCTCGCGCACAATGAACGCCATCATAAAGAACATCAACGGGCGACTTGTGCACGACCAACTGGACGACACGCAGATTGTGAGCGTCATCGGTGAGAACGCGCAGCTTGACTACTTGGTCAATGACAGCGACCTGGCGCCCGTGCAATCGCACATTGAAGAGCTCAAGCGGGCGTTGACGGACCTGACCGGCGTTGTGATGCTGAACGCCGACAAAGTAAGCGGCATCGGCGCGATGTCGGGATTCGCGTTGTCCATCCTCTACGAGCCGCTGCTTAATGCAGCGCGCGCCAAGCGCCGGGAGATCGGGGGGAAGGTTGAGGAATTCTTGAAGCTAACACTTGAGGCGGGCGCACGGCTGGGGTTGGTGCCGGAAAGAGAAGCGGCTGATGCCGACCCGCGCCTGATCTATGCCCCCGACCTTCACTTCACCGAGCAGGAGAAGTTTACCCGCCTGCGCCGTGAGTTGCTGGCGGCAGAGCACGGAGTCTCTAATTCGGACCAATAGGAGAGGCAAATGGAAGACATAATTGAAACCGCTGATCAGACCCACGAAAAAGAATGCAATGCGCCGGAAGCCCAGGCGGACGGCAAGCCCGCCGCACCGGTGGATTCTGAGCCTACGGGCGACGAAGAACGCATCGCGCATCTAGTACGCACCGAAGTTGAGAAGTGCCTGGCGCAGATGTTCCCCGCCGCCCGCGAAGCTCCTAGAAAAGGAGCAGAAGAAAGCTCACTGAACTCCCGCGAGTTTCTGCGCCTGGGCTATGGCGCACAAGCACCACAGAACTAGAAGGAGACTAACGAATGGCACTTACACTGGCTGAAGCAGCCAAACTTGAGACCGACTACCTTCGCCGAGGTGTAATTGAGACCTTCGGCGAGTTTTCGCCGGTGCTGCAGGACCTGCCTTTCACTGAGGTTCAGGGCAACTCATACAAGTACAACCTTGAGGAGACCCTGCCTGATGTGGAGTTTCGCGCAGTAAACACGGCCTACACCGAAAGCACCGGCACCGTGACCAACGAAAGCGAGTCGCTCGTGATCTTTGGAGGAGTGGTTGACGTAGACCGCTACCTCCAGCAGGTGCGCGGCTCGGTCAATGACCAGCGCGCGCTGCAAACGCGGCTCAAGGTCAAGTCCCTCGCACTGGCGTTCACCCGCGCCTTTTTTGAAGGTGATTCCGCGGTGGATCCCAATTCCTTCGACGGCCTGCAGAAGCGTCTGACCGGCGGCCAGGTCATCACCGCGGATGCCGGCGCCGGCAACGGCGATGTGCTCTCGCTGGAGTACATTGACGACCTCATTGACGCTGTCTGGGGCAGCCCGGACGTGCTGTACATGAACAAGGCCAACCGCCGGAAACTGGTGCAGCTCGGCCGCGAAACCGAGCTGGTAACGGTGGAGATGGACCGCGCCGGCAAAGTCCACACCTACTATGACGGCATCCCCGTCAAGGTCGTGGACAAGGACAACGCCAACGAGGAGATCCTCGGCTTTGACGAGACCGTGGGTACGGAAGATGAGTGCTCCAGCATCTACGCCGTGCGGTTCGGCGCCGAGGAGTTCGTCTGCGGCCTGACCAACGGCAGCATCCAGGTGGAAGACCTGGGCCTGGTTGCCAACCCGCCTGTGTACCGCACGCTCATCGAGTGGTACGTCGGGCTCGGCGTGTTCAATCCCCGGTCGGCTGCCCGCCTGAAGGGCATCCACCAGTAACCACCCCATGGATACGAAGCGTCTCTGCGGCTATCTACGCCTGGCGTGCGACGTGCTGGAGAAGGACTTCTCGCAGCACGAACCATCCTCTCCCAGCGGCGAGCTGTTTGAAGTAACGCTCGCCAACCGCCATTACACCGGCCCGCTGCTGGGCTGTTGGTTTGAGCGGGGGAAGGCTGAGATGGGCGCGGTGGCCGTGGAGCGCTTCATCCGTGCTGGATATGCGGCCACACGGATTGATCCCGGTTCATTCTGAGTACGAAACATGAAGACGAACACCGATTACATCCGCTCGTTTCTGGGCGATCGCGAAGAGGAAACACCGCTCTTCAGTGATGCAGAGATCAGCGCGCTGCTGCTCAAGCACCTACACCGCAGGATTACGCCGAGACTCTCAGGCCATTTAGCGGCGCGTGGCGTTGACTGCACCGAGGTGGACAACGCCGGGCTGCTGCGCATCGCGCTGCGGTCGCTGGCGAATATGCCCGGCGCGTATGACTCGGGCGTGGGCCACTGGCTGGAGAGCAGCTGCGCCTTCCGCCTTGACGGGACCCCTTACGAACCGGTGGCGGGCGACGATATTGACTACGTTTCCGGCACCGTCACACTGGAGACTCCGCCCGCTGAGGGCGCACGATTAACGGTTGACACCTATTTGGTGGACATCAAGGTCGTGCTCACCGAGCTTCTGCAGATTCTGCGGTCGTCCCGCGCCAGGCTGGCGCTGAAAGCAAATCTCTCCGGCGTGAGCATTGACCTCACCGAGGTCAGCCGCCGCCTCAAGAGTGAGATAGAAGAGCTTGGCTCTGGCTATGAAATGCCCCATCCCGCCCAGGAGGACTACCCACACTGATGAGCGGCACGGAACTAGCAAGGGCGTTTCGGGAGCTAGTGGCGCACCTCGGCGGCAGCGTGGTTGATGTGTACCTTCGTATCTATGAGTATACACCGGGCGAGTCTGAGGCCGGCGCGCCGCCGCAAGGAACCTACACTGACACCAAGATTGAGCCAAGGCCGATCGTGCTTGACCTGGACGCCAAGGGTGGTGAAGGCCTGCGCGAAGATGTCGCCGGCCATCGCGACGTGCACGGCATGAAGCGAATCATCATGCCTGCGAACGTGGAGGTTCAGGGCGGTGGCAGGCTGTGGTTTGACGGCTCGGAGTGGGAAGTAATGAAGGTGCGGGCACCCGTGCTGTACGGAGAGGTGATGCTGAAGCTGGTCCTTGCGCGGAGGCTGATGGGATGATACTGCACACAATCTACAGCGTGAATCTCTGGCTCGGCGCGCAACTCAGCACGTCTGCGCCGGTTGCCTTCACCGAACACGATGAACTGCGGCTTCCCGGCTACCGCGTGGAGTGGGGCAGCGAGCGCGAAGCGCGGGTAAGCCCCCGTGGAGTGCTGAGCGGGGCGCGTTTCACCGTCTACTGCGTGGCGAGCCGTTCGGAAGCCCATGTATCGCGCAGGCTGGCAACCGTGCTCGTCAGCGTGCTTCGGCGTGCAGAGAGAAACGGGTTCACCATTCCGCGTTACCGCTACCCCCGCCAGGAAACCGACGAGCCGGTGGACCATATCGCCGTAAGGGATGTGAGCGACCGGCCGGTGCACCTGCCGGATCACCCGGAGCTGGCGGTGCACGCTGTGCAAGCGACGGCCATCACTCTCAACCCGCCGGTGAGATAAGGAGTTACGATGTCTATCTGTTATAACGCGTTGACGCTGGGCGAATCGGAAGTCTACCTGAACGACCAGCATATGGGGCTCGCCGCCGAAGTGCGGCTGCACAAGCTGGTGGAGCGCATCGCGGTGGAGCGCCCGGAAGGTGGCGAGCTCACCGTGCGCAAGCTCATCCCGCTTCGGCGCTCATTCAGCATCGAGCTCAAGCTCAAGGAGCTGGCGCCTGCCGCCTTCTCGTTCTTCACCGGCGATGGAGGGAGCGCAAACTTCACGGTAGCCAACCACGGGATGCGCGACTACCTGCGGCTGTTCCCGGACCGGCCGACGAAGCTGCGCCACTTGCCCGCCACCACGCCATCGGTTAAGAGCGCGGATGGCTCCATCACCTACGCTGTCGGCGTGGACTTCCAGGAAGACTGGCTGAATGGACGCTTCACGCTGCTGCCGGAGGGCAGCATCGCGCCGGGGCAGTTGCTGCGCGTGGACTACACGGCGGACTTCCCGGCGGGCCGCGAAGTGGTATTGGCGGAGCAAACTCCTACGACAGCGGTGATGGAGATTCTGCACCGCTACCCCGACGGCGAGAGCTTCCTCAGCCTGGTGCTGCGCAAGGTGGAGCTGGACGGCTCCGGCCTAATGGCGCTGGAGGCGGAGGATCTCATCTCGGTGCCTCTCGCCGGCAGATGCCTGGCGGACGAGAACTACCCGTCGTCCCCCTTCGGTTATGCGCGGTTCTACAGTGCGATGATGGCTCAAATGGAGAACAGACCGTGATGTTCGACGTAAGCACAATGGCAAGAAAGCTCCGCCAGCGGCTGACCGAACTACCACTGGTGGGCAGCGGCGCGAAAGTTGCGCTCCGCTGCGGGCGTATCGTACGCGTGCGCCCACTGAACCTGCGGCAGGCGCTAGCGCTTATCGGATTGGCAGCGGGATTGGTTGAACGGCTTGGTTGGGAGCGGCTCGCAGCAATGCAGCCGCTGGAAGCGGCGCTGATGATACTCGCCGCAGGCGGCGAGGAACTGGCCGATGCGCTGGCGCTGATTACTGGCGAGACACGCGACTTTGTCCTTTCGGAGCTGGGGCCGGAGGACGCACTGAAGGTGCTGCTGGCGGCTTGGCGGCAGGAGTTTGCCAGCCTGACGCCCGCAGAAGCCGCCTCCGCCTTCGCCGGGGGAAACCATGACTGAGCCGCGCCGGGCGCTTGCGGGCTGGGGGATGCTACTGGATGAGAGCCTGCCGCGCTTGTTGGCGATGTTGGCACTTAAGCTCGGAATGCCGCCGGGCGAAGCTCTTGAGCGCTTGTCGCCGAGGGACCTGGTGCTGCTCGCCGAAGCCCTCGCCGCGGATGCAACTGCGCCG
>Ga0307425_1002086_pt1 | contig 11504 bp, 16 predicted proteins | sample SalMarWE160330MG_FD_202152 | JGI IMG/M metagenome (GOLD analysis project Ga0307425, IMG submission 202152) | Salt marsh sediment microbial communities from the Plum Island Ecosystem LTER, Massachusetts, United States - WE1603-30 | ecosystem: Environmental > Aquatic > Marine > Intertidal zone >... | reverse complement strand
ATAACAGCACGTCCGGCCTGGCCACCTGTATGGCACACCGGCCCCCATTCACCACGATAGCCTTGAGCTTTTTCGAGCCCATGACGGCGCCAAAGCCGCCCTGTCCGGCGGCGTTCTCTGTTTTCGCTTCAATGATGGCCAGGCGCACGAGGTTTTCCCCGGCCGGCCCGATGCTGGCGATGGCCGCTTCTCGGCCGTGCGCCTGCATCAGCATTTCCTGCGTGTCGAGGGTCGTCAATCCCTGGAGACTGGATGCATCTCGCAGTTCGGCGTTCCCGTCTTCAATGTATAGATAGGTCAGGGAGGGGGCCTGCCCCACCAGCAGGATGGCGTCGTATCCTGCGAATTTGAGCTGCTTGGCAAAGTCGCCGCCGAAACCGGAATCGGCCACCCAGGGCTGCGGATATCCTTGCGGAGCGATGCCCACGACCTCGCTGCGCCCCGAGGTTGGGGCCGGCGTACCGGCGCACGGTCCCGTGGCAATGACCAGCGGAGCGTCAGGGCTGTACTCCGAAGGGAAGGGCTTGCCGACGGTCTCATCCCAGATCAGCTTGAGCGCAATGCCATAACCACCGATGAAATCGGGGACGTATTGACTTGTATCCAGCGTCTGGATCACATTGGTCGTCAAATTCACTTTCAGAATTTCGCCCGCGTAGCCGTTCATGCTTTTCGCTCCTCCCTCGATATATAACTCAGGGCGCGTCCGCCGCCCGCCTCTGAACAGACGTAAATGCAGGCCGGTCCACCCTCTCGATCCTTGCACAGGTCGCACTTGATGGCTACCTTATCCGCTGTTTCAAAGCTGATGCGAGGTGGTGTGTAGGTGCACGCCTCGATGCACTTGCGACAGCCAATGCACTTTGTCCGATCGATCCATCTTGCGCCGGTCCCTTTATCAATGACCAGGGCTCCTTCGACAGGACAAGCCATGTAGCAGTCAGGCGCAGCGCACTGCTGGCAAAACATGGGCTCGCGTAAGTAATGCCCTACAAAGTCTGCTTTCCACATGACGCTGGAAAACTGGGGGTTGGTGACTCCACCGTGCGCCAGTGCACATGCCAAAATGCACCTCTCGCACCCGACGCACTTGTCCGAATCCCACCGGATGTAGCCGGAGGGGGGCACGGCTGTTCCAATCCTGGTTACCGCAGGCTCAGCTTCCGGCTGGGATTCCCGCCATATGACAAAGCCGCCCGCGGAAATGATCACGACACCAGCTACACCTGAAGCCACACCCCTGAGAAAATCCCGCCGCGATATCTCTTTTTCAGGTTCTCTTTTCAAGCCAAAGTCATCCATGTTCTCCTCCTCAGATGTGCGTTTACTTGTGCCAGATCCTTCAGGACAAACATGCCCTTTGGGCATCTTTTGCATTTTGGCTCTTACCGGGTTTCAGGGAAGTCGGTCAAAGTGCGCCAACTGATGCTTGGTCAAACTGCTGAAAGCCTTGAAGAATCAGGGTTTTGCATCGCTGGAAATAGCGGTTCTTGGCATGAATGGCGCACCTCCTCGAAACCGATCAAGAGCCCACATTCTAGTGTGTTTTTGTCAACCGAAAACAGTGAGCGAGAATGACGCGACCTCGCGCCGCTTGCGGTCCAGCTAGGCGCTCCAGTTCCTCGATCAGAAACGCATACGATAATCCATGAAACCCGTACCGCCGCACCCCCTGCGCTTCGTAGCGGCGCGGGATCGGCAACAACCGGGCCACGCGCGGCAGGTCATGGTGAAAAGCCGTGTCGAAACACGCTACTTGGGGCAGGTTAGGAAACCGCCGGTGAAATGCCTCGGTCAGCAGGATCTCTTCCGACAGATGTTCGGGATCGAAAGGCTGAAGCTGATATAATTCTTCGACCATTTCCGTTGTGATGCGCTGTGGTTCGCTGTACTTTGGTCTGCCATGCACCACGCGATGCCCCACCGCAGTCAACTCCCCACGCCGGATGCGCTGCTCCCGCAAAACACCATCCCTACTGCGTCGCATAGCGTGAGACGTCGTATCCCACTCATTGAACTCGCCGACCAGGTCAGCGGTTTCAGCGTCCATACCCGGTGGAAGCTGAGAGGTCACCCGGCACGAACGGCCGGTCCTGGAACAAGCTTTCTCATCATGGCGCCCTCCTTACCCGCCTTCCTGCAACATCCCTCTGCGTATCGGGATCTCGGGCAACTGCTCGACTTGAGCTTTGCTCAGCTTCAGGTGCACCTCATCGTCGCCCATGCGCCCGATCATAGAGATCGGGATCGCGATCTCTTTTCCGGCCCACAGATGTCCCTCGCGCAGCACCAGGTGGGTCACGTGACAGTTGGCCGGATCGACCAGAAACTCGTCTACCTTGCCGATGCGCCCGTCGGTGGCGTGCACCTGCGCACCACGACGCACCGCCAACTCGTGCAGCGGGATCTGCTCGCTGTGTGCCGCTACCGTCTCGACCCGGGGATCTGGAATGGAGTACGGGTAGGAATAGCCTATACCGACAGACAGGTAGTGCGGCACTGTTACCTTGACAAACTCAGTCTCGACAAAGGGCTCCATCGCTGCCAGTTCGGCCGCTGAGCAGCCGAGTTCCATTTGCTCCGGGGTCGTCTTCCCTACAACGCTGGTCGGCACCAGTCGTTCTCTGTGTGGGGCGTGTCTCTCCCGCACCACCATGTGTGTCACCTCTTCGGTAACGGGATTCATCACCAGGGCTACCGAAGTACCACACGACTTGCCCTCACAGAGCACATCCGCATGCAACGAAATCTCTACATCCGCTCCTTTTGTACGTTCAGACACCTTACCCTCCTGATACTGTCCGTTTGTCGCGCGAGCGTCCTAGAGTCCACAGACTCTCTTTTCGCATCATGCGCTCGACATCACGATAGCTTGCCACGTTCCTCGCCTCTCTCATACTCACTTGGCCTGATCCGAGAGCATTCCCCAGCGCTTCCCGCACCGTCCGCACGATGTCCGATGTTCCTACGGGCTTGCTGATGCAGCGGCGAACTCCCAACCGCGCAACCTCCTCCTGTAGTCCCTCACAGCCGTAGGCCGTGAGCCAGATCACCAGCATGCCAGGGCTGCTGCTTCCAGCAGCTTCCATAAGCTGTATACCGTCCACGTCGCACATCCTGAGATCGGTCACCATCACATCGCAGGGCTCCTTGGCGAGCTGTTCCAGGGCCTCGCGTCCATTACTGGAGCTGGCCACTTGCTATCCCTCTCCCAGCTTGGAGAAAGTCTCTCGCAGGATAAACAAGACGGCCTCGTCATCGTCGACAATATGGTGATAGTCCACAAGATCCCACCTCGTACTATTACGTCGCGCGCGACCTTTTCCCTGACCATCGCCCCTCTTGACTAACAGCCAACCAGACAGGAGGCCCAAAGACCCGTCTTGGCCAGTTCATGAGTTTCTCGGCCGGACCGGGCGGCACGGTCTCTGGCACCCCTGGGGTGACGTGCCCATTGCTCGTTTGACCGCCATAGACCTCATAATAGACGATCTCGTCCAGTAACTTGCGTGGTGTCGGCTCTGGGTCCTCAGCAGAGAATCTTACGGTGAGCAAGCTCACGATCTCCAGACAATTCGGGGTCCTGAGCAGGCCGGCAGCAGAACTCATGCTCCCATCGTAACACAAAGTGGCAGTCCCAACCGATGGGCATGGTTGGGACTGCCGACGTGCCTACAATCAAAGGTTAGGATTCGGTTGGATTCCGACTCGATGGGTAGCTCCCTATCTAATCGTGGTGGAGGCGCAGGTGCCTTTCGAGGTAGTCAGATACAGCACTTGAGATAACACTACGTACCACATATGGCGCTCAGAACTGGCCCAATGGGGCGACCACGGTCAAGTGTGGAGCTACCCCCATTCGGCGGTACACCTAATATTTGATATTATTCTCTAAAGTCCATTGGACGCCGCCTCATTCGCCATCTTGGTCACTTTTGAGCCAACCTTTCTGGTGCCAGGAATCCAAATACCTGGGTTCCGGCCAAAATCTCCCGGGAACAAAGTCGGAACATTCAACAGGAAATATGCCCCCGCCACGGTTGGATTGTGCCCAGCCAAACTCGATCTCGCGATCACAGCTTGCGCAATTCACGTAAAACATGTCGTTTCCCGGGTTGGTGCGCGGCTCGTAGGTTTCATAATCTTCCGGCTTGGGAGAAGACATATCTTTGGTGTATTTGGCGAAATCCCATCGATCAGAGTCTTCTTTTTCAGCCTTCTCTATCTTTTCCTTAAATCTAAAGTGCCAGTGATGGTCAGCCTCGAGTGGGCCCCATTCCTGCCAGTTTTCACTCTCAGGCCCGGCGAGGATTTCCCAAACTCGACGAACATACAATTTATGACCGCCGCATGTTTTACAGGTAAATTCCCACGGCTGATGTTCATTCATAGCTATACTCCTTCTGACAATTATCGTATCTCGGCCTCGCAAATCACGGCGTGTTTGACGACGTTAAAGCGAGCAATCGGGGTGGTTTAATAGTTCTGCTGTTGTTTACGACGTTCGTGAACTTGCTGTTCAACAGCATCTAAAGCGCCAGCCAGTGTGGATTCCAACTGCTCACCTTTTTCGGTAGCTGCGATATGATCTGATCCCATATAGACGACAATTGTCACTTCGTATATGTACGGTGTCTGATGTTCTTTGGCTGGCTGCTTCAAGTTAACAACCCCGCCTGAGATGTCGTTGTACCCTTCTGCCAATTCACTGAGCCGGTCTACGGCCAGGGTGTAGAATTCGTTCTCACTTTTCTTCACATCATCAATTTCATTATGAAACTCGATAGGGAAATCTGCTCTGTCCATTCTTTCCTCTCCTTTGACATCTAGGATAACGATAGCTTCTCATAGCAATGTGATTTGGTTTCTCGTGTTTCAACTGCTACACGCGGAAGCGCTTGCGCGTCTCCCCCAAAGTGCGCAGTCGCCAGGCTGAGCAATGACGCTCGATCAATAACGGAGCACAGCGGCGGCAGCTGTCCCACCCGGCACTTTTTCTGGTTCCACGGCGTAGACGATTCCACCTTTCAAGTAGGTCTGAACAGCCGCCAAGTCCAGCAGGTGCTCGTCGCCGGACTCTATTGGATCGTGTAACTCAATCTCATTTGTAACTGGATTAAAGACACCCCATTGCGGCACGCCGGTGGCGACGAACAACGTTTCAACCCGGCCATCATAGGCGGCTGGAACGATCTTTTCCAATGTGTCTGCGACTCGTTCGCTTGCCTGGCCGGCAAGTTGTTGGTAATGGGCGACAGCCTCTTCTTGTGCTGCCTGGAACAAAGGCCCAATAATGTCCCAGGCGCTTTTGTGCAACTCGTCCGCGCTCAGCAAATCAGGGTTCCCCGTGATGACCGTGTCTATCAAGTTCGGATACGTGTTGGCCTCTTTGTAGATCGGAAGCAAGTATTCGACTCCCGCCAACACGAGCGGCACCCGGTCTCCCTGAAGAAATTCCGTCAGGCCATCAGCAACAAGATGAAAGTAGCGCAGGAGATCATTCTTGGCGCTTACACTGCCACCTCCTGTCCCATGGAATATTACTGAGCCGTCCCCGGCCATTCTCCCTGCGGAACCAGAAGTGTGGAGTTGAAGACCCGCTTGATAATCGTCGGATGGTAGAACTTTGGCCAGGCTGCCACCTACCTGCCCGATGTCTACCTCGCTGACGCTATAGCGCGTACCATGCAGCAACCTGACGTCGTTCTGGCTCAACGCCAAGATGTAGAATTGGCCGTCGCCAGTGAAGAGGGGCAGTAGCGGTTTGATGTGAAAGTGGTCTATGACAACCACCAATTCCTCAAAATTCAATGGGAGACGATAGCGACGAACTCTGTTGGAAGAGAGAAAAATCGCCAGACCATCACTCTGATGCTGCCAGAAATAGGAATCCTGCAAGAGCCTGCTGGCCGGCTCGATCACTTCTTGCACATCGCGCGTGCGTACGCCCCGGGCAGATAGGTGCTCCTCAGCCTCTCTGAGCAGGTTTTTCAGCCGAATCGGATCCTGCTGGGTCTCGGCCCCAGTACGATGGGTCGGCATATAGATTGAAACACACCATTGCTGTTCTTTACGCATCAACTGTTCTAGTTCCGCTCTAGTCAAAATATCCATTTTCTTTCTCCTGGAAAACGCGCCATGTATCCCGATACTCGCCTTCGATCAAGTCCTCACCCCGCATCATCTCCTTGAGTGTGCTCATCTGCGCTTCGCGCTTGGCTCGATCCGGCGCAGACACCTTCTCATATAGAGCGGCTCTTTCCTCTTTATGAAGGAAGAGCCGACAATTGACCACGCGAGGGATCAACCCACAGCTTCAACGACTTTGTCTTTACCGGTGGTTGCCGCTTGGGTGATGTTATCTACACCATGGCTGATAGCCTCGACTGCATTGTGCTTGCCTTTTTCAAGTGCCTCTTGCCAGGTGGCGATCTGCGTTTGAGCGCGCTGGCTGGTTTCTGTGAAGCCCTCGACCGCCCCGTCTCTTAGCTCAATGCCTTTATCTCTTATTTGGTCGCGTGTTTCCTTACCCGATTGGGGAGCCAGGAATAAAGCCAGACTTGCTCCTATCACCCCGCCCGTTACAAGACCGGCAAAAAACAGCAGACCGCCGTTATGATTTGACATCGTTTGTTTTCTCCTTTGCTTATGCATATTTGTTGATATTACGCGAGCGACTCGCGGTTGCCATCGCACCACGCGTTCCACCACAGTCAGCACACGCAGCTCCGAACTTTCCCACCTTTGGGTCGCTTTGTTCTACGTCGAGGCACCTTGTTCAGCTAGCTCCTCGTACAATATGTGTAGCGAGTTTGTGAAAAAAGGGTATCCCAGCAACAATAGTCCCAGTTCGGCCGGAGCCTGCCCTGAGGTCCCGTCTGAGCGTGACGAATGGGCCGCGCCGGACCCATTTGCGAACAGGTCCCAATCCACCACCACCATGTCCGGGCGGGTGGCCGGGGCCTGGGCCAATGCGGTGGGCCAGTCGGCGGCTTCGCCAACGACCTGCAAGTTGAGATGCAACAGCATGAGGCGGAGCGCCGAGCGTTCATCATATCTTCCTACGCGAGTGTCTTGTGTTTTTCGGCCACCTCTGCAGCCAGACGATCCAGCGCTGCAAAATCGGCTTTCCTGGGATACCCCTTGCACATCACCGGTTCCAGCAGCTCCACCTTTAGGCTGGGAATCAGCCCGGCGATCTGCTCGACAGCCTTGCTGCTCCAGCCGTAGGAGCCGACGATCGAAGCGAACCTGGCCTTAGGTCGCAGGGCATTCGCCAGGCAGGCAGCATAGAACACGTTGGGGTGCGGGCCCACGTGCACCGTTGGCGTGCCGATGATGATCGTCGCCGCGTCCACCAGCGCGATCGCCAGTTTCCCGATGTCGGTCACCGCGAGGTCAAACTGATGCACGGTCACCCCACGTTCGGCCAGGGCGCTGACCATGTGTTCGACCATCCTCTGCGTGCTGCCGTGCATCGAGATGTAGGGCAGCACGACGACGTTCTTGGGCGTATCCGAGATCCAATCCCGGTACGCATCGACGATAAACGCCGGGTCGTCGTACATCGGTCCGTGGCTGGGCGCGATCAAGCCAACATCGTACCCCGCGATCTTGGTCAGATTGCGCTGGATGATCCTGCGGAAGGGCATCATGATCTCGGCATAGTAGCGCTTGGCTGCCTCGTATACGCGCGCCTCGTCGGTGACATATAGGTCGGTGGTCGCCAGGTGCGAGCCAAAGAAATCGCACGTGAACAGGATGCGGTCTTGCTGCAGCCAGGTCACCATAGTCTCGGGCCAATGCACCCAGGGAGTGTAGACGAACTCGAGGGTCTTGTCTCCCAGCGACAGGGTTTGTCCGTCTTCAACCGTGAGAAAGCGATCTGCCGGGATCGACAAGAGGTCGATCAGCATCCCCTTGGCCTTGGGCGTTGCGACCACCTTGGCGTTTCCATACCGCGCCAGAACCTGGGGGATGGACCCCGAGTGGTCCTGTTCGGCGTGGTGGGCGACGACATAGTCGACTTGTGCAACGTCCTGGAGTTGGGACAGCAGCACATCCACCTTGTTCGGATCGACGGTGTCCAGCAGGGCTGTTTTCTCGCTTCCCTCGACCAGGTAGGCGTTGTAGCTCGTGCCGTCCGGAAGCGGGATCAGCGAGTCGAACAGCCGCCTGTCCCAATCCACGGCCCCCATCCAATAAACCTTCTCTCGGATCTGTCTCGGCTTCATATGCCTCCTGTAGATGATCATCGCGGTGTGAATGAGTAGAACAACCCGAATCTTCCAACCCTGTCAACCTTGTAGCTCGCATACGCTACGAATCACGAGCGGGAGACTCACGGCAGCGGGTTGGGCAAGGGGTACCAAGCCTCAGCAATCCCTGCAACTCGCTATCTTGAGAACAGGGACTTGATCTTGCCGAATATCCCCTTGGACTCCTTTTTCTTGACCGTTTCACCTTTACGGTGCCACTGGTCCAGATCGAAGACGTACTCGTGTTGCACGGCCGTCCATCCCTGCTGGTCGGCTAACCCTGGTTGATTGAGACCCCTATGGGCATCCTTGTCAAATTCTTCCCATGCCTGATTGTAGGCCTTGCGGTAAATCTCTTTGGCTTTGTCAGGTAGCACGTTCCGAATGGTTGCGGGAAGCTGTTTTACGGTTTCGTATCGCATTCTGCTCTCTCCTGTCCACCAGGTTTCGGTAAGACTCTCTGCTCACAAGCCCCCCAAAGCCGTCCACTACCCACAGCGTAATCTCTGGGTCCGGGCAGGCGTTGTGCGCACGTCGTTGATAAGCGGATACTTGCATCGTGTTCGTGGTCCATCCTTGACCAAACCCCATGTCAATGCAAGGAGACTGCGCCGTACTGGACTCTTTTGACCAACCCGACCTCGGTATCGGCTGTAAAGAACCGGCCTGAGCATCTGATTCGGCAGCGGTGAACAGGCACCCGTCCTGGATCCCAGAGTTCCGCAGCGTCTCGGATCATCCACGCGTCTAGTCGAGGTTCACAGCACCCCAAGCAGCTTCAGCACAACAAGAATGACTGCGATGACGATCAGCACGTGCACAAAGTTGCCAACCTTGGGGAAACTGGAACTCAGCCTCGGACCGAAGGCGCCGAGCAGCCATAGCACGATCAAGATTACGACAATGGTCCACAACATGAGATACCTCCTGGTATTGATGTGTGTGTAAGCTGTGCCCGCCGCCGGTTGGTTGACCGGGTGGCAGTGGACCTAGCGGTCCAACAAGCTAAAGTCGGGTCGCGCTCAGGCTTGGGAGGTATTGAAACGTCCTCCAAGACTCTCTTCATTCATGTCTAGTTCCCTTTTGCAGCGACTGACTCTGTTCCGAGGAGTTCCTCGAACAGAGACCGGTAATGAATCATTGCCTGCCTCAATTCTTCAGTATCTGCCTCACGCTGCTCGTTTTTGACCGCGATCTCCCGCGCAGCGCGGTAATTGCTCACCAAAGCAGGGTAACTGACAGAGATATCGGCCGCCCGCTGCTCGAAATCGGATACTGGATAGGCACGCGTCCGCATGACTTGCGAGATCAGATGGTCGGCATCTACGATCGCCTGTCCCGGTTCGTCGACGAACTTGGCTTGGACAGCAGCCCAATCCGCCACATAGCGCCCGCGCTCGCTTGCAGAAAGTGGACGAATCTCCAAAGCCTCAACATGCTTTCGCCGTTCCTCCAGCTCTGTTTGTGCTTTCTTCTCGCTACCCGTGTCCTGCACAGTGCGATCATACTCAGGTCCCAACCGATCATGGAGCCCCTCCGAACGTCTACGGCGAGCAAAAACCAGACCTAATATGGCGCCTATTATCACCAACACCACGACAACGGTGATAGTCAGATATGTGTTATTCACAAGACACCTCCTTTATGACCCATGGAACAGCTATTGGAAAAACTGCTCACATATTCAGTGAAGGGCCGTCAGCGCCCCCGGAAGAGGAGCTTGAAGATCGCCCGCAGGATAACGGCACTCAGTAACGACATGAACTTACCTCATCAAGGTCCTTAGCCCGTGTCTCGGGGGCGTCGTTGCAGGAAACTATTCTTTTGCGGACCCTAAGGCTACCATCCAGGCGTCTCGCAGGTGGCCAGATCCCCCGTCTGCAGACCGTCCTTCAGCGCCAGCTGCCGCTGCTCGGACGATCCATGGGTCCACGACTCGGGCGAGACGTAGCCCTGCGTCTGGCGCTGGATGCGGTCGTCGCCCACGGCAGCCGCGGCGTCCAGGCTCTGGGCGATCTCCTCATCCGTCAACTGCGTCAGGTAGCCGGTTTCGGTGGCGTGGTACGCCCAGACGCCGGCCAAGCAGTCAGCCTGGAGTTCAGTCTGAACTGACGCGCTCTGCGGCCCTGTGGCACCCGAGCGACCCGTCTCGTCCAGCGCACCGAGGAGGTTCTGCACGTGATGACCATATTCGTGAGCCAGCACGTATGCCTCGACGAACGGGCCGCTCCGAGCGCCAAAGCGCGTCTGCAGTTCGTCGAAGAAGTCGAGGTCCAGATAGACCATCTGGTCGCCCGGACAGTAGAACGGCCCTACCGCAGCGGTAGCGTATCCACATGCGGCCTGCGTTGACCCCGTGAAAAGTACTGTCTTGGCTGGGGTGTACTGACCCCCCTGGCGAGCAAATTCGTCGGTCCAGAAAGCCTGGATGCTGTTGACGAAGCCCACGATGCGGCAATCCTGACGGGTATTCGCGTCCGCTCCCGTCCGGCACTCCTCCTCCAGGATGTTGATTTCGCTGGCGCTCTCAGTCGATGCCGATGGCGCTTGCCCAGTCAGGTTCGCCAGGTCGCCAGGGTTCATGCGCAACACCATCGCCACCAGCAAGATCACCAGGCCGAGTCCGCCGCCCCCTACGGTCACCGCAGTCACCACCCCCCGGCCACGCCGGTCTTGAACCTGGGAGGTATCCAAGCGGGATCTCTCGTTGAATGGCATTGGTCCTTCCTCCTCTCCTCTGAGCATTCTCTAGCGTATCCGGCGGACAAGACGGACGACCGCCAGCAGGGCCGGCAAGCAAAGCTCCTCTGGTTGATCGTGCTGATACCAAACAGAGGGGTCAACACGAGGCCAGCTATGAACGCGCCAACGACTAGGCCGCGCCAGACCCCTTGTCCAATCGTCAAAGGTTCACAGCACCCCAAGGAGATGCAATACGACGAGTATGACCGCGATGACGATCAGCACGTGGACAATGTTGCCGACTTTGGGAAAACCGGAACTCACTCTCGGACCGAGAAACCCAAGCAGCCACAGAACGACCAAGATCGCGACGATAGTCCATATCATGTGATTTCTCCTTTTGAACGGTCTGCCTACCCAGTGAAACCGACCCTGTGGAAGATAACCTTGTTGGCCTGCGTAGGGCCGCGCTCGTGTCATCTTGTGCCAGCGGCCCTGCAGAGGCACTGCTGACCTTAACCATTGCGTCGGAGGCGCCCCCTACCCCCTATCATGCGCAATATG
>Ga0307425_1002084_pt1 | contig 11510 bp, 11 predicted proteins | sample SalMarWE160330MG_FD_202152 | JGI IMG/M metagenome (GOLD analysis project Ga0307425, IMG submission 202152) | Salt marsh sediment microbial communities from the Plum Island Ecosystem LTER, Massachusetts, United States - WE1603-30 | ecosystem: Environmental > Aquatic > Marine > Intertidal zone >... | reverse complement strand
CGAGCGGGCCGGGCTGGACCTGGTCGTCGATCTGCCAGAGCTGCCGCCGCTGATGGCCGATGCCGAGCGTGCGCAGCGCGTGGTGACCAACCTGGTCCACAACGCGATCAAGTTCACGCCTGCGGGCGGGCAGATCCGGGTCAGCGCACGCGAGCTGAGCGGGCCACTGCCTGCCGCCGCCGGCACGGGCGCGCCTGAGGCGTTGGGGAGCGGCAGGTGGGTCGTCGTGGCGGTACACGACGATGGGACCGGCATCGATCCAGACGACCTGCCCCGCATTTTCGAGCGCTTTTACAAAGCCGATCGGGCGCGCAGCGGTGGAGGCACGGGCCTGGGATTGGCGATCGCCAAGCACATCGTGCAAGGGCACGGGGGACGGATCTGGGCCGAGAGCCCCTCGGAGGGACCGTACTGGGAGAACGGGGCAGAACGGCAGGGAGCGCGGGATCCACGGCGGCGAGGAAGCACGTTCTACGTCGCCCTGGTGCCGGCGAGGTAGGCGGGAGCACCGGTTTTGAGCGCGAGCCTTGGCGGGGAGACCGTAACGACTGAATGTCGTTACTACGAACGGGATGCCCACCGTTCGTAGTGAGCGCTTTAGCGCTTTTTGGCCGCTCAGAACACGGCTGAAGCCGTTACTATGAACGCAAAATCGGTGCTCCTGCACCTGTGGCACCTCTGCCAGTTTGTAACCGGCGGCGATCGTTGGTATAATGCGTATCTGTGACTAGAATTAGGCATACCCTGAACCAGCACCAATCATCCACTCTGGCTCGCATTCCCTGGCGAATGGCGTTCGGCGTCCTGATCGTTCTGGCCTGCCTGGCAGCGGGCTGCAGATCATCGCCTGGATCGGGCGAGAGCGGCTCTGGGGCCGTGCAGGTGATCGAGGACAAGGGCTCCGACACACTGGTCAACCTGGCACTGGCCTGGGCCGAAGCCTACACCCAGATCCGGCCCGAGGTGCGCATCTCGGTGACCGGCGGTGGCTCGGGAACGGGCATCGCGGCGATGATCAACGGCACAGTCGACATTGCCAACGCCTCGCGTGCCATGAAGCCAGAAGAGATTGCCGAAGCCGAGGCCAACGGCATCACGCCGGTGCAGTTTGTCGTCGCGCGCGACGCGATCGCGGTGGTGGTCAACCCCGAGAACCCGGTGAGCGAGCTGACGCTGCAGCAGATCTCGGACCTGTATACGGGCAAGATCACCAACTGGCGCCAGTTGGGCGGGGAGGACCGCCCGGTCGTTCTCCTCTCGCGCGAGTCCAACTCGGGCACCTATGTCTATTTCCTGGAGAACGTGGTTCGGATGGGTGAGAAGGAGAGCAACCTGCTCTTTTCGCCCAACACGCTGCTCATGTCCTCGTCCGAAGGGATCAGCGCCGAGATTCGCCAGAACCCCAACACGATCGGGTACGACGGGCTGGGATACGTGACACCCGATCAGAAGGTGATCGCGGTGGCACAGAGCGCGGATGGGCCCTACACGCTGCCCTCGGTGGCGACGGTCAATGACGGGTCCTATCCCATCTCCCGCCCCCTGTACATGTACACGGCCGGCCAGCCGGCCGGCGAGGTCGAGGCCTACCTGGATTGGGTGCTGACCGAGGGGCAGGCGTTGGTATTGAAGCTGGGCTTTGTGCCCCTGGAATAGGAGAAGCGCGCTGTCCTCCACGACTGCTTCCAGAAAAGAGCGGCAGCGATGGGCCGAGTTTTTGATCGAGGCCCTGATCCGCGTGATCGGCGTGTCGAGCATTGGCCTGGTGCTGCTGATCTTTGCCTTTCTCTTGCGCGAGGGCGTGCCTGCTTTTCTCACGACGCCGCTGCGCGGCCTGTTTGGGACGCGCTGGTATCCCACGTTCGGCTTTTTTGGGACGCTGCCACTGATCCTGGGCTCGATCCTCGTGACGCTGACCGCCGTCGCAATCGCGCTGCCGCTGGGGGTGGCGACGGCGGTGTTCGTGCGTGAGGTGGCACCCAACTGGGCGCGCGAGGTACTCAAGCCGATGATCGAGGTGCTGGCCGGCATCCCGTCTGTGGTGCTGGGCTTTTTCGGGATCACGATCCTGGCGCCGTTGGTGCGCGAGGGGCTGGGCACGCCAACCGGCCTGACGGCGTTCACCGGGTCGCTGCTCCTGGCGTACATGGCTCTGCCGACGATGATCAGTGTGGCCGAGGATGCGCTCGATGCAGTGCCCAGGAGCTACCGTGACGCCGGGCTGGCGATGGGGGCCACGCAGTGGCAGACGATCTGGCGCGTGGTCGTGCCTGCCGCCCGCTCGGGCATCGTCACCGCGGTCATGCTGGGTATCGGGCGCGCGATCGGCGAGACGATGGCGGTGATGATGGTCACCGGCAACGCAGCACGGATGCCGATCACGCTCAACTCGCTCTTTATGCCGGTCCGCACGATGACGGCGACCATCGCCGCTGAGATGGGGGAGGTGGCACACGGCAGTGCGCACTATCACGTCCTGTTTGCCGTAGGCATCTTGCTCTTTGTGTTCACCTTTCTGATCAACCTGGCAGCGGCCTCGACGATCTTTCAGAAGCGGCGGCGCGGAGGGCTGCGCTGATGAACCGGCAGGTGGTACAGCGCCTGGGCTTTGCTTTGCTGGGCGCAGTGGCCCTGATCGTCGTGATCCCGATCGTGCTGGTGATCGGGATCATTGTCGTGCGCGGTGCAGGTGCGATCTCGTGGGGGTTTCTCACCGAGATGCCCCGCGACGGCATGACGGCCGGCGGCATCTTGCCGGCGATCGTGGGCACGCTCGTGCTGACCTTTGGCACGGCGATCGTGGCGATCCCGATGGGCGTGGGCGGGGCGATCTATTTGTCCGAGTATGCGCGTGACACGTGGCTGACGCGCGCCGTCCGCCTGGCGATCATCAACCTGGCAGGGGTGCCGTCGGTCGTATACGGGCTGTTCGGGCTGGGACTGTTTGTCCTTTTCCTGCAGTTTGGCACGTCGATCCTGGCCGGGTCGCTGACGCTGTCGATCATGACGCTGCCGGTGATCATCAGCGCGGCCGAAGAAGCGCTGCGCGCCGTGCCGACCGAGTTCCGCACGGTGAGCGCCAGCCTGGGCGGGACCAAGTGGCAGGGGATCCAGCGGATCGTGCTCCCGCAAGCCTTTCCGGGGATCATCACCGGCGTGCTCCTGGGCCTGCTGCGTGCGGCGGGCGAGACGGCGCCGATCCTGTTCACGGTAGCGGCGTTTTACCTGCCCTACCTGCCGCATTCGCCCTTTGACCAGACCATGGCGCTGCCCTATCACCTGTTCGTGATCAGCACGCAGGTGCCGGGCATGCCGGACGAGATCAAGTATGGGACGGCGCTGGTGCTGCTGGTACTGGTGCTGTCGATGAACCTGGTGGCCACGCTGATCCGCGGCTATTTCCGGCGGCGGCGCGAATGGTGAACGAGCGTGCTGGCCGTGCGCCGCCCTGGAGTCGATAGGGACGGATGGAAGACGACAAGATCCACATCGAGGGTTTGAGCTACTCGTACGGCGACGTGCGTGCGCTGCACGAGATCACGCTCGATATTCCCGCAGAGGCGATCACGGTCCTGTTTGGGCCGGCCGGAGGCGGCAAGACGACGCTGCTGCGCCTGATCAACCGCCTGAACGACCTGGTCGACGGGACGCATATGGAGGGGCGCATCCACCTGGACGGGGAGGATATCTACCGGCCCGGTGTCGACGTGACCGACCTGCGGCGCAGGGTGGGCATGGTCTTTGCGCTGCCGCTGCCGCTGCCGGGCACGGTGCGCTCGAACGTGCTCTATGGGCCGGCGTTGGCCGGGATTCGCGACCAGGCGCGGCTGCAGGAGACGCTGGAGCGCAGCCTGGCCCAGGCCGCGCTGTGGGATGAGGTCAAGGACCGGCTGGATGACCCGGCGAGCGCGCTCTCTGGCGGGCAGCAGCAGCGGCTGTGCATCGCACGCAGCCTGGCGCTCGAGCCAGAGGTGCTGCTGCTCGACGAGCCAACCTCGGGGCTGGATCCGATCTCGACGGGCAAGGTAGAAGAGTCCTTGTTCGAGCTCAAGAAAGACTATACCATCGTCATCGTCCCGCACAGCGTGCAGCAGGCGGCGCGAGTAGCTGACCATGCTGCCTTTCTCCTGCAGGGCGAGTTGATCGAGCACCAGGAGGGCAAGCGCGTCTTTACCCAGCCACAGAAGCAGCGGACAGAGGACTATATTACGGGAAGGTTTGGTTAGCGGGTTGGAGAACGGCAAGATCCAGGTCGAGCACCTCGACTTTTACTATGGCAAGAAGCAGGCGCTGTCCGATATCACGCTGTCGATCCCCGAGCAGCAGATCACAGCGCTGATCGGCCCCTCGGGCTGCGGCAAGTCGACTTTTCTGCGCTGCCTGAACCGCATGAACGACACGATCCGGGGCACGCGCATCGAGGGCCGGGTGCTGCTCGACGGGCAAGATATCTATGCCCTGGGGATGGACGTGGTCAACCTGCGGCGGCGGGTGGGGATGGTCTTTCAGCGGCCGAACCCCTTCCCGCAGTCGATCTATAACAACGTGGCCTTTGGGCCACGTGTCCTGGGGCTGCACTGGAACGGGAACCTGGACGAGGTCGTCGAGCGCAGCCTGCGCGAGGCCGCGCTGTGGGACGAGGTCAAGGACAACCTGCGGCAGGACGCGCAGAGCCTGTCGCTGGGCCAGCAGCAGCGGCTGTGCATCGCCCGCACGGTGGCGGTGCGGCCCGAGGTGATCCTGATGGACGAGCCCTGCTCGGCACTCGACCCGATCGATACGCTGGAGATCGAAGAACTGATGCGCGCCTTGAGCGCAGAGTATACGATCGTGATCGTGACCCACAACATGCAGCAGGCGGCGCGCGTGTCGAGCCGGACGGCGCTCTTTTGGCTGGGCGACCTGGTCGAGTATGGCGTGACGGAGAACATCTTTGCCCGGCCCAAGCAGCAGTTGACGGAGGACTATATTACCGGGCGCGCCGGATAGTCTCCTGCGCTTGGCACGACCGAGCCCTCCGGGTGGCGAATTCGCCACCCGGAGGGCTTTTGTGTTGAACGTTAACCAATCGTTAACAATCCGTTGACGTGGCCTTAAACGACGCGCGGTAAGATGTACGCTGACTACTAGATCACATCAAGATCACGGAGGAAAAGAATGCGTCGGTTATGGATGTCCATCTTGATTCTGGTGGCCCTGGTCGCGGTCGGTTGCACGCAGACCGCTGCGCCCACGGCGACGACGGAAGCCAGCCAGCCTACGGCAACTCCGCAGGCCTCGGCGCCCACAGCAGTGCCGGTTGACGGCGGCAGCGTCTCTGGGCAGATCCAGTTGGCCGGGTCGACGACGGTGCAGCCGCTGGCGGAGGTGTTGGCGGAAGCGTTCATGGCCAAGAACCCCGGCGTGACGATCGATGTGCAGGGCGGCGGCTCGAGCGTGGGCGTGACCTCGGCGGGTGAGGGCACGGTCGACATTGGCGACGCCTCACGTGCGATCAAGGATTCCGAGTTTGCAGAGTTCCCCAACCTGCAGGTCTATACCATCGCCTACGATGGCATCGCCATCGTGACGAACCCGGACGTCGAGCTGCCCAGCCTGACGATCGCGCAGGTGCAGAGCATCTTTGCCGGCGAGATCACCAACTTTTCCGAGGTAGGTGGTCCGGATGCGCTGATCACGGTGGTGTCGCGTGAGGAAGGGTCTGGCACGCGGGCGGCGTTCGAAGAGCTGGTGATGGCGGAAGGCGATACGGAAAAGGCGATCACCGAGAAGGCGCTGCTGCAGCAGTCGAACGGGCAGGTGCGGACGACGGTAGCGACCACGCCGAACTCGATCGGCTACCTGTCCTTCGGCTTCCTCGACCAGAGCATCGGCACGGTAGCGATCGACGGTGTGGACCCGACGGTAGCGAACGTGAAGAACGGCAGCTATCCGATCTTCCGCCCGCTGAACATGCTGACCAATGGCGAGCCGAACGAGCTGTCCAAGGCATTCCTGGAGTTTATCCTGGGCGCGGAGGGGCAGGCGATCGTCGGCGAGGACTATATCACAGTTCAGTAGACTGGCGGTCCTGACTCTTGGTGAGGAGGCACGGCGCGAGCGTGTGCCCCCTCTTCTGGCGTTGGTACAAGGATTGTGTGATGAGTGAAACGAGCGAGCAGTACAAGGATATACCCGCGCTGGCTGGCGACCGGCGCCCTTGGGTAGTGACCGCAATCGCAGCTCTGTTCGGGTTGGCTGCGATCGCGGCGGTCGTGGGAGGGCTTCTCCTGGACGTACGTCCAGCGGTCCTGCCGGTGGGAGGCACGATTGGGCCCTTGGAGACCGCCCTGGCGGGCCTCGTCATTGCAGGCTTGTGCCTGCTGGTGGCCTGGGGCCTGTGGCGGCGGCGCAACTGGGCGCGCACCGGCGTGCTGCTGCTGCTGGGTCTGGGAACGCTGTACTATTGGCTGACGATCCTGTTCAGCGTCTCGGCCCAGATCTTTGGCGGCGAGCAGGTCAGCCCCTGGGGCGAGATCGGCGCCGCGGTCGGCATGGGCTTGCTCAGGGCAATCGCCGTTGGACTGGTCCCAGGCGCGATCATCTATGCCCTGGTTCGCTACGAGCCTGCCTTCGAGGACAACCCGGGACAGCGGACCTTCATCGACCACGCTGTACGCTACTTGCTCCTGGCGACGGCATTGAGCGCCATCCTGATCGTCTTCTTGATCATTGCCTTCACTGTCTCTGAATCGTGGGAGGCGATCCGAGAGGTCGGGGTGGACACGATGCTGCTCGGGACCGTGTGGCGCCCAGGCTCGATCATTGGTACGGAAGATGCCCAGTTTGGCCTGGTGCCGATGATCGTCGGCTCGATCTTGAGCACCTTTGGCGCGGTCGTGCTTGGCGTCCCCCTTTCGGTCAGTGCAGCGATCTTGCTCGCCGAGGTGGCGCCGCCGCTGGTCCGCGAGACGGTACGGCCGGCGATCGAGTTGCTGGCAGGCATCCCCTCCGTGGTCTATGGCCTGTTCGGGATGGTGGTCTTGGCGCCGTTGATCCGCAAGATCCAGGTCCCCTACAACTCGGGGTTTGGGTTACTGAACGCCTCGATCGTGCTGGCAGTGATGATCATCCCGACCATCACCAACATTGCCGAGGATGCCATCCGGGCGGTGCCTCGTTCCTACAAGGAAGGCTCGCTGGCGTTGGGGACTACCCACTGGCAGACGATCCGCGACGTCATCCTCCCGGCGGGGCGCTCGGGCATCGTGGCGGCGATCATCCTGGGCATTGGGCGCGCGCTGGGAGAGACGATGGCGCTGATCATGGTGATCGGCAACTCGATCGCGATCCCCAAGCCGCTGACCGACAACCCGCTGACGCTGTTCCTGAGCTCGGCGCGCACGCTCACCGGCAACATTGCGGTCGAGATCAACTATGCGGCGGGTGCACATCGCAGCGCGCTCTTTTTCACGGGTGTGCTGCTCTTTATCATGATCATGTTGGTGAACACGTTGGCACGCGGCTTTATGAGAAGAAGGACACCGGCATGAACGTACAAACATCCTCTCAAGTCTCGGAGACGCGAATGGAACGGGCCAAGTCGCGCATTTCGTCGAGCAACCTCCTCCGCCGCAAGGTGGGGCAAGGCATTGCTTTTGGGCTCTTCTGGTTGGCCGCCGCCGTCGCCGTGGCGGCGCTCTTGTTCATCATCGGCTATGTCGTCGTCCAGGGCTCTCAGGTGATCAACCTGGCATTTCTGACCACGCGGCCTGCGGGCGGCGTGTCCGGCGAGGGCGGCATGTCGACCACGATCGTGACCACGATCTACCTGGTGGTGCTGGTCATTGCCATCGCCACGCCCCTCGGCGTGCTGGCGGCGGTCTACATGGTCGAGTATGCCAGCGAAGCCGAGCGCGAGAGTGCCCTGGCCCGGTGGCTGATCCGCATCGCGCGCAGCGGGGTCGAGATCCTGGCCGGCGTGCCTTCGATCATCTTTGGCCTGTTTGGGTTCGCGCTCTTTGTGTCGTTTATGAAACTCAAGTTCTCGCTGCTCTCGGCAGGGCTGAGCGGCGCATGCCTGGTGCTGCCGGTGATCATCCGCACTTCTGAGGAGGCATTGAAGGCGGTGCCGCGCTCCTACCGGGAGGGCAGCCTGGCGCTGGGCGCGACCAAGTGGCAGACGGTCGTCCAGGTCGTCCTGCCGACGGCGGCGCCGGGCATTGTCACCGGGATCGTGCTCAGCGTGGGGCGCGTGATTGCCGAGACGGCGATCTTTTGGGTGACCCTGGGCGGCAGCTACCGCTTGCCGACGGGGCTGCTCTCGTCCGGGCGGACGATGGCCCTGCACGTATACATGCTGGCCTCCGAGACGCGCGCGTTCGACAAGGCCATGGGCACGGCGGCGATCCTGATCGTGACGATCATTGTGATCAACCTGCTGATCAATATTACGTCACGGCAGCTGGCACAGCGAGTGATGGGGAAGCAATAAGATGGAAACGAAACTCAAGGTAAAAGACTTTTCTGTGTACTATGGCGGGTTCGAGGCCATGCACGAGATCGATATCGAGATCCCGGCGCACCAGATCACGGCGATCATTGGCCCCTCTGGCTGCGGCAAGAGCACCTTTTTGCGGGCCTTTAACCGCATGAACGACTTGATCCCGACCTCACACGTAGATGGCGAGATCTACATGGACGACGAGGACCTCTATGACATTGACGTCGTCGAGCTGCGCAAGCGCGTGGGCATGGTCTTTCAGCGCCCGAACCCTTTTCCGAAATCGATCTTTGACAACGTGGCCTATGGCCCCCGCGCACACGGCCTGCGCGCCCGCGCCCAACTGGAAGAGATCGTGGAGCGCAGCCTGCGCCGTGCCGTGCTGTGGGACGAGGTCAACGACGACCTGGAAAAGTCGGGCCTGGCGCTCTCGGGTGGGCAGCAGCAGCGGCTGTGCATCGCGCGCGCGCTGGCGATCGAGCCGGACGTGATCCTGATGGACGAGCCGGCTTCGGCACTCGACCCGATCGCCACGCTGCGCATCGAGGAGCTGATCCAGAGCCTGAAAGAGAGCTATACGATCGTGATCGTCACGCACAACATGCAGCAGGCGGCGCGTGCGTCGGACTATACGGCGTTCTTTAACATGATGGAGTCGCGCGCCGGGTACCTGGTCGAGTACGGGCCGACCAAGCAGCTCTTTACCAACCCGCAGCAGAAGGCAACCGAAGATTACGTGACGGGGCGGTTCGGATGAGCAAGCAACGGGTGCTGTTCTTGTGTACGGGCAACTCGGCGCGCAGCCAGATGGCAGAGGGGCTGGTGAACCATTTCCTGGGCGATACGTGGGAGGCCTATTCGGCCGGCACCAAGCCGTCGGGCTATGTGCACCCGCTGGCGAACGAGGCCATGGCGGAACTGGGGATCGACATCTCGGCTCAGCGGAGCAAAGCGGCGGACGAATTCCGCGAGATGGACCTGGATCGGGTGATCACGGTCTGCGATCAGGCTGCCAAGAGCTGCCCGGCGTGGCTGGGCAAAGGGCACGTCAAGCACATGGGCTACCCGGATCCTGCCGCAGCCCAGGGGAGCCGGTCGGAACGGCTCGATGGCTTTCGCCAGGTGCGCGATGGGCTCCGCGAGCAAGTGTTGGCGTATTTGCAGCAAGATGACGATCTAGGGACGGAGGTATTCTACCTTGCCACGGGAGGCCTTTGAGCGAGAGATCCGGCAACTGCAGGACGAGTTGCTGGTGCTGGGCAGCATGGTCGAGCGTGCCCTGCCGGAGGCGGTGCGTGCGCTCAAGTACCGCGATCATAAGCGTTCACGGCGCCTGATCGACGACGACCAGATCACCAACGAGAAGCGCTACGCGATCGAGGCCGAGACGTTGGCCTTGATCGCGACCCAGCAGCCGATGGCCGGCGACCTGCGTACGCTGGCCGCGGTCTTGGAGATTGCGACCGAGCTGGAGCGGATCGGCGATTATGCCAAGGGGATTGCGCGCATCGACCTCATGATCGGCGAGCAGCCGCTGCTCAAACCGCTGGTCGATCTGCCGCGCATGGCCGAATGCGCCCGCTCGATGCTGCACCGGGCGTTGGATGCGTTCGTGCGACGCGACGTGGTGCTGGCGCAGTCGATCCCGGCCGAGGACGACGAGGTCGATCGGCTGTACGAGCAGGTGTACCGGGAATTGATCAGCTACGTGCTCGACGACCGGAGCGCGATCCAGCAGTCGAGCTATTTGCTGTGGGCAGCCCACAACCTCGAGCGCGCCGCGGATCGGGTGACGAATATCTGCGAGCGGGTCGTGTTCACCTGCACCGGTCGCCTGATCGAGATGGATCAGGAATAGAACCTGAAGACCTGCAGCGCAACAGGGCGGCCCCTGGTAACGCGGGCCGCCCTGCTGGCGCGATCGGTGGTGCTGCGACGGACTCAGCTACTCTCTCCAAAGTTGCCGGCAGCGATGACAATGTCCAGTATGTCGACCATGCCGTCGGCGTTGAGGTCAGCCTGGGGATCGGCCCTGCCGAGATTGGCGCCAATGTAGACGATGTCGAGGATATCGATCGTGCGGTCGCCATTGGCGTCGCCACCCAAGAGCGTGACCGGATCGAAGGTCAGCACCGGGTCGGGCGGCACGGGTACTGCCCACTGTACGGGCAAGTAACCAGCATATACAGCACTGATTGTGCTGGGTACGGTGACCGCAATGCTGAACGCGCCGTCGGCAGCCGTGGTCGCTGTGGATCCTCCGGGCTGGGCCACGATCTGCACGCCGCTGTGCACGCTGCGTCCCTGCAGGCGCACCGTGCCGCGCACTGTCGGCGAAAGCATCTCGACAGAGAAACGATAGCCTGTGCCGGACCCGGTCACACCCCCCGAATTGTGGACGCGTGCGTAATAGGAACCGCTGGCCGGTGCGCGCCATTCCACGCGCGAGGCACGGCCCTCCGATCCGCTATCATCGTCCGTCAGCAGCAGCGAAATGCTGTCCCGATCGTAGAGCGAGAGCACCGTATCACTATTGGCCTCGAGCGCGCTCGTCTCGATCGCATACGCCTGTCCCTGCACCGCCATAAACCTGTACCAGTCCACCACGTCGCCGGGAGCGCAAAAGTTGTGCGCCCGGGGCGCAGCATCCGCCTGTACAACCGTCGCTGCTGCCGGATCGTCGTCGGGTTCGTACGCGTCGGGCGTGCAGGTCGGCGTGTCGCTGTCGACGCGCAGGACATAGCCGGTATCGGAGCCGGTGCGGCCAAAGTACTCGATCACCTCTACATAGTAGATGCCATCTGCGGGACTGGTCCAATTGATCTGCGAGGCCCACCCCGCACCGCCGTCGTCGTCCTGCCCGAGCAGCGTCTTGCCGTCGCTTCCATAGAGCTTGATCAACGTGTCGGCGTAGGTTTGTAGCTCAGTGGTCGAGATCTGATAGTTCCGCCCGCTTGTGGCGCTAAAAGAGATCCAATCGGCGGTGTCATTCTCGGGGCAAAAGCTGTGCGACTGCGGACCGCCGTTT
>Ga0307425_1002083_pt1 | contig 11512 bp, 7 predicted proteins | sample SalMarWE160330MG_FD_202152 | JGI IMG/M metagenome (GOLD analysis project Ga0307425, IMG submission 202152) | Salt marsh sediment microbial communities from the Plum Island Ecosystem LTER, Massachusetts, United States - WE1603-30 | ecosystem: Environmental > Aquatic > Marine > Intertidal zone >... | reverse complement strand
TACATCAGCAGATATCTATACGGAGTCCGTAGGGCTGCCGGGCAAAGAATTATCGACAAAAAGGGCGCATCGATGCGAATGGAAGAACTCACTTCGAGAGGCGCTTCGCTCTGTTTTGTTGCCGACCAGGACGCCGGCAAAAAAGGGATTTTCGTCGATTTCTTCGGCCGTAAAGCAAGCACTTATAAGAGCATAGGCCTGCTCGCTATAACCAAAAACATGCCGATTGTAGTCGGTTACAGCAGAAGGATTAATAATCGCTTCTACTTCGAAATCGGGATCAATCGCATTATCTTCCCCGAAGAATGGGCCGACAAAGACGATCCGTTGAAATGGGTGACGGCGGAATATACCAGGGCGATTGAAGAATTCGTGCGGGAAGATCCGAGCCAATACTGGTGGGTGCATCGCCGCTGGAAGCGCAGGCCGAAAGAAGAAAGGAAAGCTTAGCACCCAGCACCTCCAATAGACTGACGTTTGCACAGGAAAAACTCGCGGCCCATACCGATTTATCCGGTACGGGCCGCGTTTATTTTACAAGCATTAGTATGTACCTAACGCTTTTATGTCACGAAGGCTCTCTAAACTGTTGACGCAAACTCAATTCCGGCTTTATACGAGCTGGTCGCAGCCGGTCGCGATGCCGCGGAAGGTCCCGGGACCGGGTTTCATTTCTTCCTGCTTAGGTACGAGGTCCTGCTTGGAAGCATTCAGCAGCCAGCTCCAATTGAAGGTCCTGCCGGTATAGGCCGCTATCCGCGCGCCGATGGCCGTCAGCGTGCTCTCGGCGATCCGTTGACCCTCGTTGAGTACGTTGCCGCTGCGGATGCTCTTGACCAGGTCGATATGCTCCTGGTCCATTCCGTTGACGTGTTCGCCGTCGAACTTCCAGGGATTTTCTCCGAAGATACTGCTGTTGCAGTCACTTGTGCCCTTGGTGCCGACGATCTTCTCATCGTAGCGTTGGGTGCCGGGGCTGTGTCCGCTGAAGCTCAGGCAGCGTGCGCCGTTGGGATACTCGAACTCTGCGAAGATATGGTCCCAGATGTTGCCGTTGTATTTCTCCCAGCCTTCTTCACTGCCGTTATTGTATTTGCGGCAGACTTCCTTCGCTGAATTGATTTGTGAATCGATATAGCTGCGCCATGCCCGTCCGCCTACGGCTGTGAACTTTGCCGGCGGGCCGTTAAAACACCAGTTCATCACGTCGATATTGTGAATATGCTGCTCGCAGATTTGGTCTCCTGAAAGCCATGTGAAGTGATACCAGTTATGACACTGCCACTCCAATTCGCTCATTCCTTCCCGAGCGCCGCGGTACCAGATACCGCTGCCGTACCAGTAGCACTGGCCGCCCACCAGCTCGCCGATCTGGCCGTCGTGGATGCGCTTCATTAATTCCACGCGGTTGAACTCATGCCGTCGCTGAGTGCCGCAGACGATGGCCAGGCCTTTTTCTTTGGCGAGTTTGGAAGCTTCCATAATCTGACGGCAGCCGGCGACATCGGTCGCTACGGGCTTTTCGGTAAAGACGTGCTTACCGGCCTTGATCGCGGCCATCAACTGCCGGCTGCGAAACGCCGGGGCTGTAGCCATCAACAAAAGGTCTGCCTCGCACTGAGCTATTTTCTCGTGGCAGTCAAAGCCCCAGAACAGGTGGTCGTCGTCGATCTTCACACGATCCTTGAACTTGTCGTCTCTTAAGAGTCTGTCGCGGGTACTACGAACCTGGCTCTCGAACAAGTCGGCCAGTGCGATGACTTCGATGCCCGGATCGGCCTGCATGTTCTGGCGCAGGGCGCCATTGCCGCGTCCGCCGCAACCGAGCAGTCCGACTTTAATCTTGCCCGAGCCTTGCGCGTGAACCACATGCGACACCGAGCCGGCCAGCACTGCAGCGCCGGCGGCTGCAATCTTTTTCGGTTTACTTTTATCTTTATCTGACGCTGTCATATTAAAATTCTCCTTTGTTCGTTTTCTTTGAGCTATTCTGTCAACCGTTTAACAATCGATTAGCCGCGTCTTCTTCGTGCGCCCTGTACCAGGCCGGGCAGCTCATACTTACCCGGTATCGCAAATGGCGGCACGGGTTTGGAATCGCTCAGCTTCAGGTCGTCAGGCGGCAGCAAATCAAGCGTGCATCTGTTCATAAACCACGACCGATTGAACTGCTGCCGTGAATAAGCCGACTCCCGGCCCATGATCGCGCAGAGCGTGCTCTCAGCGATTCGCTGGCCTTCGTTGAGCGGCTCGCCGCTTCGTATGCTTTTTATGAGATCGGTGTGCTCGACCACGTACGGATTGGGATTCGGTCCCTCGTAGCGCCATGGATTCTCGCCATCAATGGCGCCGCAGCAATCGCTGCTGCCCTTGGTACCGACCACACGTTCGCTGACGTTGTCCGTGGTGCCCTTGATCTGCCGGCACATGCTGATGGTCCGTACATCGTTGGGATAGAAGAATTCGACGCCGAAATGATCGAAGATGTTGCCGTACTCCGGGCCGGTGCGGTACTGCCGGCCGCCAAGGCCGTGAACCTGCTCGGGCAGGTTATTGAACGCCCAGTTAATCACGTCGATATTGTGTACGTGCTGTTCGCATATATGGTCGCCCGATAGCCACGTGAAGTACAGCCAGTTGCGAATCTGCCACTCGATGTCACTTTGATTGGGCTGGCGCCGGTTGACCCAAAGCTCACCCATGTTCCAGTAGCACTGTGCCGAGACGATATCTCCGATCGCGCCATCGTGGATCCTTTTCATGGTCTCGACGTATTTCGGCTCGTGCCGCCGTTGCGTGCCCGCGACCACGGCCAGGCCTTTTTCCTTGGCCTTCTGTGAGACCTCGATTATCATCTTAATCCCCGCCGGGCAGGTCGCTACTGGCTTTTCCATGAAGACGTTCTTGCCGCTATCGATAGCCGCGGCGAACTGCTTCGGTCTGAAGCCGGGCGGTGTCGCTAAGATGACCAGATTCACATCGTCAAGCGCCAGCACTTTCTTGTACGCATCCAGGCCTACAAAACAGCGGTTGTTCGGGACTTTGAACTCTTTCTTCAAACCCTGAAGGCGATCGCCAAACGCATCGGCCAGGGCGACAATTTCCACGCCCTTTGAAGAATTCATGCAGTCGTGCGTTGCGCCGGAGCCTCTGCCGCCGCAACCGATCACGCCGACGCGGATCGTATCGCTGCCTCTTGCTTCGGCCAAAGGAACGACTGCGCCGGTCAATGCCAGCGTTCCGGCCGCCAATGCCGAACTCTTTAAGAGTTCTCGTCGTGTTAATTTTTGTTTTTTCACCATGTTTGTTTCTCCAAAATTGATTGCCTAAAATTAAGAGTGACTAAAGTGCCTAAAATTAAAATTTTTGCTTATAAACTTTAGTTCACTTTAGCTCACTTTAGCCATTTTAGAACCTGTGTGCTCCAACTACGAAAACACAAATTATAATCCTCGCCGGGATGTAAAATCAAGAACGAAAAAAAGGTAAAACCTTTAAAAAGCAGGTCTTTCCACAGAAATTTTCTGGGCGATTTTCAACCGAATTTCCCTTGTTGAAACAAATACGATGATTTCGATGCCGAAAATGGCCAAATTGGGACTAAAATTCGTACTTTTCCATCTTTTCTTCCGATCCCTTGAAGACGATTATCCCTTTTTCCTTTTACTTTTTACCTTGCTTCTCGGACTTTTTTAAATCTTTTCTTTGATATAAATTGCACATACAATGGCCTGTTAGTCGTAGGATGGGCAACTCGTTTGCCCATGCTGAAAATGTTACATGATTCATACCGCATGGGCAGGAGACCTGCCCATTCTACAGATGCTGGAGAACGTCTAAATTATGAAGCGAATACTTGCAGTTATGGGAAGTCCTCGCAGAAACGGGAATACTCATATTCTGGTCTCGAAGATAATCGAAGGAGCAAGGGCGAGCGGCGCTGTTGTCGATGAGTTGTTTCTTGGCGAGCTGACCATTCGCGAGTGCGACGGCTGTCACGCATGCTGGAAGGGTAAAGAGTGCAGTAAAAACGATGATATGCAAGACATCTATCCGGCGATAATTCAAAGCGAAGTTATCATTTTCGGCACACCTGTCTATTGGTACGGCCCGACCGCCCTGATGAAGGCGTTCATCGACCGGTTCGTTTATTTCAACTGCCCCGAAAACAGGCAAAAGATAAAGGGCCTCTCGGCAATGTTAGCCGTCCCGTTCGAGGAAGACGACCTTGAGACGGCCGGGGGAGTTGTCGAATTCTTCCAAAAGTCTCTCGCGTATCTGGAAATAAAGCTTCTTGGCCAAATCATCGTCCCCGGCGTGGGTAAAAAGGGAGCCATCCGAAGTAAGCCCGAATCCCTCCAACAAGCCTACGATCTTGGACGAATGCTTGCGTAATTCAACGGCCAAACATGGAAAAAGAGGAAATTTTAACCGACTTTGTCAGTATTATTGCCACGTTTTCCATTTTGCAGATAGATCGCGGAGATGGGATTGTGGGTTACTTTTTGCTGGGGGATTTTTAGTGCATCCAGGGCTTGCCGGATGGCAGAGCCGGCTTTTTGTGGGTCATTTCCTTCGAATTCCAGCTCAGCGGTCCAGCCGAGACCTTCAATGTATTCAACTGCAGTGAAAAAACCGTGCCGGGGGACTTCCCAGAGGCAGGCCTTTTCCTTTCTCAACGAGAACCAGAATTCGAAGCCGAGATCGTCCAACAGCGCCCGGCACGTATCGAGCGGGCCCGTGAACAACGGCAGTTTGCCTTCGGGGTAAAGCGAGCGTTTGAACTGCAGGCCTTCGATCGAGATAATTTCCAGCTTGACGAAGTAAATGGTTGAATCTTTTTCCGGCTGTATCCACTGCCTGATTCGGATGTTCTTCTCGACAGGGTCCCAATGCCCAGCCGACGGCCTGTAGTAGTGGTCAGTAAATTCGTACGGAAAGGCAATTCTCGCCCCCAGGCGGCCAAGTCTCGCTTGAAAATCTTGAATGTCATCAATTCCGAACCTGACTTCGCATTCGTACGGTTGCGTCATACCCTGATAGTATCATTCTAAGCCTTTGCCTGCCAGGAGAATTCACATTCTTCAAAATACGCTAAACCTGCGATTCACGATTGTTCGGGAGTTTTTCTTGACGGAAAGGCGGTCAATCTGGTATAAGTAGTATTGTGAACCTGTGATTTTTGCTTCTTGATGAACCGCGAAGATTGCGTATTCATTAATAAGGAAGGAGGTAATGCCAAGTCATGAATAACCATCTCGAAAAGGGCAAAATTTAGTAAAGCTGTGCGTTTTGTCAGTTGTTGTACTGAAAAATAAGAGTTTTGGTATGTGGACAAAGCACATTCGTTGTTATCGTAATTTTTTATAGGGGCAGTATTATGAGAACTCGAACAATCTGGTTGATAGCTGTGTTATTTATTGGATTCATAGTATGTAGTACCAGCCACGCACAAGATGAAAATGGAAATTACTTTCCGAACGGCGGCTTCGAGGACGGTGTGCTTGGGCCGTGGTATGTATATGGGGGCGCCACTGCGGAAGTCGTGGACGAGTTGGTAGGTGCTGCCGTTGCCGAAGATCCGGTTGAGGGAGACTTGTGCTTACATGTTAAAGTTCCCGCACCCAATGTAAACTGGTGGGAAGTCGGCCTGGTACCTTCAGGAGCAGTCTTTGAGCAGGGCAAGAAGTATACGGTATCTGCTTTTCTCAAATGCAAGGAAGGTACCTTTCAGGTTGATTTCAAGCCGCAGATAGCAGCAGATCCGTGGACAGGATACGGTCAGGAGACCTTTACTATAACCGAGGAATGGGCCGAATATAGCGTCACAACGCCTGTTTTTACGGAAGACGTGGCACCGGCGAACGTCACGTTTCATATTGGTTTCGCAGCGGGTGAGTTCTGGATCGATGGAGTGAGATTTTATGAAGGCGACTATATCCCACCCATTTTCAAAAGTTTTAAGGCTGAAAAGCCGAGCCCGGCTAATGGCGCAACACACCTGGACACGTGGGCCAGCCTATCGTGGAAGCCGGGAATCACAGCAACCTCGCACGATTTATACTTTGGCGACAATTATGACGATGTAGCGGTGGGAACCGGAGACACCTTCCAGGGCAATCAGGGCTCGGTATTTTATGTCGTCGGTTTTCCCGGTTTTGCCTATCCCGACGGCCTTGCCTACGGCACGACCTATTACTGGCGGATAGATGAGGTCAATGATCTTAATCCGGATAGCCCATGGGTAGGCGATGTCTGGAGCTTCACGATTCCGCCTAAAACTGCCTTTAATCCAATCCCGGCCGACGGCGCCAAATTTTTAGATCCTGATGTGAAACTTAGCTGGACTGCCGGTTTCGATACAAAACTGCACAATGTTTACTTCGGCGACAATTTTGCCGATGTTGATGCCGGTACGGGCGGCACTGCAAAAGGCCCCGCGGGCATAACATCCTTTAATCCCGGAACTCTTGAGCCGGGCGAGACTTATTACTGGCGAATCGACGAATTTGACGGATTCACCACGTATAAAGGTGACACATGGAGCTTCACGGTCGCAGGTCCCGGCGGTGGTGTGCGGGCGGATTATTACAAAGGAATGAATTTTGAGAATCTCGCCCTGACCCGAACAGATCCTCAGATCAACTTTAACTGGGGCGATCCGGGCGGGCCAGATCCGACCGTCGGAAATGATAACTTCTCGGTCCGATGGACAGGTGAAGTAGAGGCGGCATTCACTGAAACCTACACTTTCTATCCAACAACCGATGACGGCGTGCGTTTATTTGTGGATGGTCAACTGCTTGTTGACAACTGGGTTGATCGCTCGGCCATTGAAAACAGAGGGAAAATTGACCTTATAGCCGGCAATACATACAGCCTGGTAATGGAGTATTATGAGAATAGTGCCGGTGCAGTGGCGGAACTGCGCTGGTCGAGTCCCCGGACACCGAAGCAGTTAATTCCTCAGGCGGCACTGGCGCTGCCTGTCAAGGCAAGCAGTCCTACTCCGCGCGGCGGATCGGTCGATGTCGAGCAGACAAGTATCCTTAGCTGGGGTCCGGGAGATTCCGCAGTTTCACACGAGGTCTATTTCGGCACTGATGAAGAGGCCGTGAGAAACGCCACCAAGGCTTCGCCGGAGTACAAGGGTTCCAAGATTCTGGGTAACGAGAGCTATGATCCCGGCAAACTGGAATGGGAAACCACATATTACTGGCGAGTTGATGAGATCAATACCGGTAATCCGGACAGCCCCTGGGTGGGCAATGTCTGGAGCTTTACGACAGCCGGCTTCCTTATCATTGATAATTTCGAAAGCTACGATGCCGGCGAAAACCAGATATGGTACTCATGGCACGATGGGCTCGGCTACGGCACGCCCGGTACTGCGGATTACTTTGCCGGCAACGGCAGCGGAGCGGCCGTAGGCGACGAAACCACTGTTTCATTTACCGAGGAAACCATCGTTCATGGCGGCAGTCAGTCGATGCCATTGGCTTATGACAATAATAAGCAAGATTACTCGAAGTATTCAGAAACGGAGCTGACGTTGACTGCCCACCGTGACTGGACCGATGGAGATGTTACAGAATTGTCGCTGTGGTTCAGAGGTTACCCTGGATCCGTCGGCAGCTTCGTTGAGGGCCCGGTCGGCACATACACGATGACCGGTTCCGGCACGGATATCTGGGACGTTAGCGGTGTCGGAACAGGTTTCCACGACGAGTTCCACTTCGCTTACAAGACGCTTACCGGTGTCGGCTCGATTATCGCCAGAGTCGAAAGTGTCCAGAACACAAACGACTGGGCCAAGGCGGGCGTGATGATTCGCGAGACGCTCGACGGCGGCTCTGTACACGCGATGATGGTCGTAACACCTGCTTCCGGCATATCCTTCCAGCGACGCCCCGATACAAGCAGTGCCAGTGCCGACGATACGACCGGCGACATAACTGCTCCATACTGGGTAAAGCTCGAGCGCGACCTGGCCGGCAACTTTACGGCGTACAGTTCCGCCAATGGTTCTACCTGGCAGAAGCAGGGTTTGACTGAGCCCATTCAGATGGCTACAAATGTCTATATAGGTTTGGCGTTGACGAGCCATGATGTTGCTCAGACTTGTCGGGCCGTATTCACGAATGTCACGACTACCGGCACAGTTGGTTCGCAGTGGGCAAACCAGGATATCGGTATAGCAAGCAACGCTGCAGAACCTCTTTACGTGGCAGTCTCAAATAGTACCGGAGCGCCTGCGGTGGTAGTCCATGATGATCCGGCCGCCGCGACGATAGACACCTGGACCGAGTGGGTAATTCCGCTACAGACGTTTGCCGATCAGGGCATAGTTCTGACCAACGTTGACAAGATTGCGATTGGCCTGGGGACAAAAGGCAATATGACGATACCCGGCGGCTCGGGTAAGATGTTCTTCGAGGATATTCGGCTGTACGGACCAAGAGCTGCCGGCGAGGAGTAAAAAGCCGACTTAAATGTTAAAAATTTTAAGAAATTCAATTTATAGGATGTAGTGTAATGAAGAAGTCATTAATTTATACAATAGTGGGATTTGTGACGGCAATGTGTCTGCCGATCTGGCCTGCGTCGGCGAACGATCAACTTATCACTGTCCCGGATGCGGGCTTTGATGACCACGTTCTGAATAATGTGGGTGATTGGATATATATTGGCGACAGTAGTTATACAGGGGCGTGGAAAAATGATTATGGCCCAGGTGACGGCGCCTATATTGATTACCATTACTGGGATGGCGATTTGCCGGCCCGGAGCGGCAACTTCAAGGCGTACCCGTCCGACGCCGAGACCTTTGACTATATCTACCAGATTCTGGACGAGACATTTATTGAAGGCGCAACGTACACATTAAGCGTCTGGGTGGGAAATGCGTGGCCAGGGGAGGGCTATGCCGACGGCTGGGGGCTTTACTTTACCGGAGAAGATTACAAAACCAATCTGATTGAGGCACATGGCCTCGCACTGTCGGGTGACTGGGAGCAGATCAGCCTGGTATATACCGCCACCGCCGCCGACGCCGGCAAAAAGATCGGGATAAAAATGTCAGGGGAACCGGGGGAATCCTACGTCACCTTTGAAGATGTAACACTGTATGGCCCCCCCAAAACAAGGGATCCGGTTCCGGCTGATGGCGCCCTGATTACGGACACCTGGGTGAACCTTTCGTGGACGCCGGCAAGTTTTGCAGTTACGAACGATGTATACCTGGGCGATAATTTCGATGACGTGAGCAACGGTACAGGCGATACGTTCCGTGGAAGCCTGGAAGAATCGTTTTATTTTGCAGGCTTTGCAGGAGGTGCTTATCCGGATGGTCTTGTCAATGGCGTGACCTACTATTGGCGGATCGATGGAGTAAACGACGCAAATCCTAACAGTCCGTTGAAGGGAGACGTCTGGAGCTTCACGGTTGTACCTAAGACAGCATATAGCCCTAATCCGGCTGATGGCACCGAATTTGTTGACCTGAATGTACAGCTTAGCTGGACGGCAGGCTTCGGTGCTAAATTGCACACGGTTTACTTCGGCGATGATTTCGATGATGTCAATAATACCACCGGTGGCACTCCATCAGGGCTTACTACCCATACTCCCGGCCCGCTTAAAATGGCCAAGACTTACTACTGGCGTGTCGATGAGTCCGATGGCTTCGAGACAGTTAAAGGCCAAGTATGGAGCTTCACTACCGAGGGGGCCGTCAGCAGGCCGAATCCATCAGATGGAGCAGTTGACGTAAAGCCCACGTTGATTCTTAGCTGGGATGCCGGAGCTGTCGCCGCTTCGCACGAGGTGTACTTCGGCACAGATGCAGATGCCGTAAAGAATGCCACAACAGGCTCACCCGAGTATAAGGGGCCAAAGGTGCTCGGTGAAGAGAGCTACGATCCTGGTAAACTTACATTGAATACAACTTACTACTGGCGGATCGATGAAGTCAACAGCGTCAATCCCGATAGCCCATGGGCCGGCAACGTCTGGAGCTTTACGACTGGCGATTTCCTTGTAATAGACGATTTCGAGATCTACGATGCCAACGACAACCAGATATGGTGGGCATGGAAAGATGGGCTTGGCTATGTTGCGCATGGTGATGAGCCGGCCTATACCGGCAACGGGACCGGCTCGGCTGTAGGCGACGAAAGTACTTCTTCATACACGGAGGAGACTATCGTCAATGGCGGCCTTCAGTCGATGCCGCTCGTCTACAACAACAATAAGCAGGGCTACGCCAATTATTCAGAAGCAGAGTTGATATTGACTGCCCAGCCGGATTGGACAGAGCAAGGCGTTGCCGAATTGTCGCTGTGGTTCAGAGGCTACCCGGCATCCGTCGGCAGCTTCATCGAGAGCCCGGCCGGTACTTACACGATGACAGCTTCCGGCACAGATATCTGGGACGTCAGTGGCATCGGAGAAAGCTTCCACGACGAGTTCCACTACGTTTACAAAACCCTTTCTGGCGCCGGCTCTATTGTAGCGAAAGTCGAGAGCGTCGGCGATACAGACAACTGGGCCAAGGCAGGCGTGATGATTCGCGAGACGCTTGATGCGGACTCGAAACATGCAATGATGATTGTAAGCTATGCTTCAGGTGTGTCCTTCCAGCGACGCCCCGAAACGGGCGGTGCCAGTGCCGACGATACGACCGGCGATATAACTGCACCATACTGGGTGAAGATCGAGCGTGACCTGGCCGGCAACTTCGCAGCGTACAGTTCAGCAAATGGTTCTACGTGGCAGAAGCTTGGTGTGTCGGAGCCCATTCAGATGGGTACAAATGTCTATATAGGTTTGGCGGTGACCGCTCACAACGCGGCTCTTACATGTCAGGCTGTGTTTTCCAACGTCACGACTACCGGTAACGTCACCGGACAGTGGGCGCATCAGGACATCGGCATCTTCAGCAATGATGCCGAGCCGTTTTATGTAGCTGTGTCAAACAACACAGGCGCACCTGCGATTGTAGTCCACGATGATCCTGCAGCAGCGAATGTTGACACCTGGACAGAATGGGTAATTCCACTGTCGGCTTTTGCTGATCAAGGCGTCGTTCTGACAGACATTGACAAAATTACGATTGGCCTGGGGACAAAAGGCAATATGACAATCCCCGGCGGCTCAGGAAAGATGTATATTGACGACATTCGACTGTATCGGCCGAGAGAGTCTACGGAAGAGTAAACGCTGCTTTCGCTAAAATTAGATGAGTACTTCGATCCATTCGGGGACTATACCGAACGATTGGGATAGGCCCTTTTTTATTTTTGCGGCACGAAATTAAACGTCGAGGTTCTGGACTTCGAGGGCGTGGTCCTGAATGAAGTTCCGGCGTTTTTCCACATCGCCGCCCATCAAGATACTGAAGAGCCGGTCGGCCTCACCGGCATCATCGAGCCTGACGTGCAGCAGGGTCCGTGTCTCCGGATTCATAGTCGTATCCCACAACTGATCTGCGTTCATCTCACCCAGACCTTTA
>Ga0307425_1002079_pt1 | contig 11531 bp, 11 predicted proteins | sample SalMarWE160330MG_FD_202152 | JGI IMG/M metagenome (GOLD analysis project Ga0307425, IMG submission 202152) | Salt marsh sediment microbial communities from the Plum Island Ecosystem LTER, Massachusetts, United States - WE1603-30 | ecosystem: Environmental > Aquatic > Marine > Intertidal zone >... | reverse complement strand
AAATATCTGCGCAGTTTAAAATGAATACGTATAGCTCCGTAAGCAGTATTATTGAAAGGATGAAAGTCAGGATAGAAGCTGACAAAAAGATCCAAAAGCGTATTGTCGAGCTTTGTAACATAATAAAGAGTCAAGAGCAGACTTGACCCCTTTATTCCTTCTTAGCGGCAGATCAATCAACATATCAAAGGAGAACAGCATGAAAATACTTGCCATTAACTCCAGTCCTCGTGTTGGGGGCCAGAGCAAAACCGAACTCATGCTTGATCATCTTGTAGAGGGGATGCGCGATGCCGGAGCTGCGGTCGACGTCGTGAACCTGCGCGAGAAAAACATCAAAAATTGCATCGGTTGCTTCACGTGCTGGACGAAAACCCCCGGTCATTGTATTCACAAAGACGATATGACCAAGGAACTTTTCCCTAAATGGCTGAAAGCCGACCTTGTTGTCTACGCTACACCTCTTTATTATCACACCATGAATGCTGCTATGAGCACATTTAGGGAGCGCACGCTTCCGGCGATCCAGCCTTTTTTCGAGCAAAGCGATAATGGAAAAATATTCCACCCTTTGAGAAACAAGTTCCCGGCAGCTGTGTGGCTTTCTGTGTGCGGATTCCCCGATGAATCGGAGTTTGATGCGCTCTCAGACTATTTGAATCGCACACGCCATAAAGACGTAACCCTTGTGGCTGAAATCTACCGGACCGCTGCCGAAACATTAACGAATCCTTTTCTTGAGGAAAAAGCAAGGGACATACTGGAAGCAACAACACAGGCAGGGAGAGAATTAGTAGAATCCATGAACGTCTTTCCCGGGACAATGGAGAGGATCAGACAACCTATCATAGATGCTCAGTTTTTTGCCGAAATGGGCAACCTTTTTTGGAAAACCTGTATCGCCGAAGGAGTGACACCAAAAGAGTTTGAAAAGAAAAACATGGTTCCGCGTCCCGATTCCCTTGAAAGCTTCATGTTTCTCTTTCCTTTCGGCCTTAATTCTGAAGCAGCCGGTGATCGAAAGGTAATCCTGCAATTCAACTTTTCCGGTCACGTGGAAGATTCATGCTATTTTATCATTGAGCAGGGTAACATCGAAGCAAAAAAAGGAATTGAAGAAAACCCCGGCCTCACTATTAAGACGCCCTTTGACGTGTGGATGGACATTATGACCGGCAAGGCTGACGGCCAACAGATGTTTATGGAACAAAAATATACGGTAACTGGTGACATAGGATTAATGATACAGTTATTTAAGACGGATGGTGACCGGTAATGGCCTTCCAATCTTTCGCTTCACTGATCCGATGTTATAAGAAAAAATGGAATACATACTCAAATTCAAAGAGTTAGAAAAGTATTTCAAAAAGGCTGATTTTACAGATGTGAAAGTTTTCGAAGGTAACACTACATTACGAAGATTTATTGCATCTATGCTATCATACTATCCATGGTGGATCATTCAGCTTTATCGTATCCGCAAGCTGCTTGTCGGAATTCTTGGCCTGGTTAAACATGAAGCGCCGGAAGAATTGCCAAATCTGCAACCTGAAGACATTTCATTTATTCCAGGTGAAAATGCCACTTTTTTTATTGTCCGGTGCGCTAAGGAGGATCTATTTTGGATTTCAGAAAGTCCTGATGACAAACATTTAAAAGCCTATTTTGGTGTCGTCAAAGAACCTGTAAACGATTCTGTTAATCGATTTTACGTTATTACAACCGTTTACTATAAACATTGGACAGGGCCGGTTTATTTTAATCTTATTAGACCATTTCATCATTTTGTTGTTTCACGGATGGCCCAATATGGTTTAACCCATTAGAAATTAAGTAATGGGGTATAATAGGTGACCCCTTTCGACCCCTTTCTCATCTATCACACAACAAACACGAATTGACCTGGATGTCTCTTAATGTTTCTTCCCACAACTAAAAATGAGCTGAATGCCCTTGGCTGGAAGTCCCCGGACGTTATACTGGTAACAGGAGACACCTATGTGGATTCGCCGTTTATCGGCGTTGCGGTCATTGGAAAGGTACTGATAGATGCCGGTTACAAGGTAGCCATAATAGCGCAGCCCGATATCAAGAGTGGAAAAGATATCGGCCGGCTGGGGGAGCCAAATCTTTTCTGGGGAATTACTTCGGGATGCATGGACTCCATGATATCCAATTATACTGCGACGAATAAGCGGCGAAAGCAAGATGATCTGACCGGCGGCGGTCTAAATATCAAACGTCCGGACATGGCGGTTATCGCATATACCAACCTTGTTCGCCGATATTTCAAAAAGACAAAACCGATTGTTATCGGCGGGATTGAAGCGAGCCTTAGACGCATCTCCCATTATCATTACGGGTCCGACAGTATACGGCGATCCATTCTTTTTGACGCCAAGGCCGATATTCTGGTCTATGGAATGGGGGAAAAAACGACGCTCGAACTGGCAGAAAACATCCGACGCCGCCGACCGGTTACGGATGTCCGCGGAATCTGTTATATTGCTGCAGAAAAAAAAGAAGGTTACATAGAACTCCCATCCCATGAGGATGTTGCGGTGGACAGCGCCAAGTTCACTGAAATGTTTAAGATTTTTTATAAAAACAATGACCCGATAACCGGAAAAGGTCTTTGCCAGAAACAGGACAGCCGGTATCTGATCCAGAATCCTCCTCAGTTCCCGCCAACGAGCGAGGAACTGGACCATATTCATGAGCTTGAATATGAGCGTGACGTCCATCCGTATTATGCAACATGGGGGTCGGTGCGGGCACTTGAAACCATCCGTTTTGCAATCACGACTCACAGAGGGTGTTATGGCGACTGTAACTTCTGCGCCATATCCGTTCATCAGGGGCAAAGGGTTGTGGATCGAAGCGAAGCGTCCATTCTGAAGGAAGCGTCGATTTTAACCCACCATCCTGAATTTAAAGGATACATTCACGATGTCGGAGGCCCCACCGCCAATATGTACGGCATCGAATGCAAGCGAAAAAAAACCAAAGGCATATGCCGCAACAAGCGCTGCCTGACTCCGGTGGTCTGCGATAAGCTGGAAATCAGCCATCTCCCCCAGATTGTCCTGCTGAAAAAACTCAGGCAGATGCCGAAGGTTAAAAAGGTTTTCATCGGTTCCGGGATACGCCATGATCTGGTGCTAAAAGATCAAACATACGGCCTTCAATATCTTGAAGAGATTATCCGGCATCATATTTCCGGACAACTGAAGGTCGCACCCGAGCATTCCGAAGATCATATCCTTGCGCTCATGGGAAAACCCTCCATTGAGAGCTTTATGGAATTCTTCCGCTGTTTTGAAAAGATCAATCTCAGGATGGGTAAAAAACAGTTCTTAACCTGTTATTTTATCGCTGCTTATCCGGGATGTACACCCCAGGACATGGAGCGTTTAAATCGCTTCAGCCGCAGGGTCCTCAAGTTCAAACCCCGGCAGATTCAGATCTTTACGCCCTCTCCGTCGACGCTGGCAACTCTGATGTACTATACGGGAAAAGCCTATGACAGCGGGAAACCGCTTTTTGTTGAGAAGGACAAACGGAACAAAGAAAAACAAAAAAACCTGATCCTCAAAGGACGTTCCGGGTGACGGGATTAAAATTGCGCATTCCCGGCGGCCGCCAGGTTATTTCCGTAAGCTTTTCGTCCGGAGACGATCGAGGGCGGTTTCGATGGGTTGCGGGTCGATATGCCGCATGAGGGCGCCGATGTACTGAATCTGCCTGCGCCGGGCGCCATGGCTTTTTATTTTACGTGCGAATTCGATGGCCGTCAGAAGCTCCTCCGGCAGTCCCATGGTTTCAAGCTGGCCGAACGGCAGGGCGACCAACTGTTCGCCCAGGCGCTGCAGGGCCCGGTCTTCATTTTTTTTTCGGGTTCTGCTTTTATAATCCGTATCCATTTTACAGACTTTCCCCTTCCGGTTTACCTTGAAGTTGAATAAAAAATATGACAAGGTGTTTGAATACTTTTGGACCTGGGGCATCACCTCCAAAGGCGGGCAAGCCTCGACTTTTGCAACGGCAGGGTTCATTCAGGCGCGTAACAGCTAATACTGAAAAGGTTTGAAATGATCAAGCAATATCTCGACCGTTCTTTCCGGCTCCGATTGAAACGAAAGCGGTGAAAAATGGTATCAGCCGACAGGGTCAAACGCCGTAGAAGAGAAAAACGGCAAGTGGCGATATATCAGTATCAGAAGGATTGCCGTTATTTTGCCCAGATAGCCGACAGCTTAAAAGACGCCGGTGCGGATGAACTCGTTGAACTCGGCGCCGAAGATATCAGGCCGGAATTCAACGGAATTCACTTCAGGGCGGACAAATCAACCCTGTATCGAATTAATTATCTGACCAGGCTTCTTTCACGGTGCCTTGCGCCGTTAATATCATACGCTTGTCATGATACCGATACGTTGTATCAGAAGGCCAAACAGATCGAGTGGGAAGATTTTATTGGAAAAGGCAATACCTTTGCCGTATCTGGGAATGTTTCCGACAGCGTGATTTCGCATTCAAAGTACGCTGCCCTTTGCCTTAAAGATGCGGTTGTCGACTATTTTAAAGAAAAAACCGGTCAGCGTCCGGATGTGTCGGTAAGGAATCCGGATATCCTGCTGAACCTTCATATCAGGCACGATAAGGCAGTAATAAGCATCGATACTTCAGGCGGCGCGCTTCACCGGAGAGGATACAGAGAGGAGACCGTTTCGGCGCCGATGCAGGAAACCGTCGCCGCCGCGATTATTCAATTCAGCGAATGGGACGGTTCTGTTCCTTTATATGATCCTTTGTGTGGTTCGGGAACCCTTTTGTGTGAAGCGCTCATGCGGTATAGCCATATTCCTGCGGGTGTTTTCAGGAATCGATTCGGTTTTGAATGTCTGCCCGACTTTGACGGCGCTGTCTGGAAGCAGGTAAAAAAAGAGGCCGACGGACACATCCGGGAACTGCCGAAAGGGCTGATTGCCGGCAGTGATGTGTCCTCGGAGGCTGTCAGCGCGGCGCGGACAAACCTGATGGGGCTCCATTACGGAAATAACGTAAAGGTTGAAAGGGCGGACTTCAGAAAGCTGTCCGTCCTTGAAGAGCATGTAATTGTAACCAATCCGCCTTATGGCATTCGGATGGGGAGAGACGAGGACCTTGAAATGTTTTATAAACATCTCGGCGATTTTCTGAAACAGAAATGCAAAGGGTCGGCCGCTTTTGTTTATTTCGGAGAACGGGAGTATATCAAAAAAATCGGGCTGAAAGCATCATGGAAAAAACCGATCAAGGCCGGCAGGCTTGACGGCAGGCTGGTTAAATACGAGATGTACTGAGGACATTAAGGGCCCTAAGGAAGTCTGCTCCTGGCATTTGGAAAAACCGGGTACAAGGATACAATCGGGACTGAAAACAAAAGGGTCGGGTCGAAAGCGCCGGTAAAAGCCGGCAAAGAGCAGGGGGTTAAAGTCCCCCGCATGATAGGGGAATAAATATGATCTTTCCGAGTTGTGAATTCATCAACCTTGAAAGATTATCAAAGCGTTATATTTGGAATTGATTCCAACAGATGAACCCAAACCATCATAAAAACGAGCGTCGTGTCGTAAATATTGCGTCTTACCTGAAAAGAACGGCCGAAATCGCACCGTACAAACGGGCGGTGGTTTATCCGGCAGGCCGGGACAACACCGGCCGGGTGATGTATTCTCATTTGACGTTTTTGCAACTGGATCGAGAATCCGATTGTCTGGCCCACGGCATGGAAAACGCCGGAATCACCCGCGGGACCCGGACCATTTTAATGGTAAAACCCAGCCTGGAATTTTTTATTATTATTTTCTCCCTTTTCAAAACCGGGGCTGTTCCGGTGGTCGTGGATCCGGGAATGGGGATTCGTCGAATGGTCGAATGTTTCAAAGAAGGCCGGCCGGAAGCGTTTATCGGTATTCCACCGGCCCATGTGATTCGAACGTTTTATCCCAGATTTTTCAAGACCGTCCGGGTATGGGTAACGGTGGGAAGGCGCTGGTTCTGGAGAGGTTTTACCCTGAATCAGATGCGTCAGGTGCCCTGGAAACCCTATGATACCGCCGAAACCCGAGAAAACGATACCGCCGCCATATTGTTTACAACCGGCAGTACGGGCCCTGCCAAAGGTGTAGTGTACACTCACGGAAACTTCGACGCACAGCTTCGGCACATCAAAACCCATCTCGGACTGTCCATGGAGGAAATCGATCTTTCCACATTTCCGCTTTTTGCGCTGTTTTGGCCGCCGTTGGGGATCACCTCCGTCATTCCGGACATGGACCCCACCAAGCCTGCCCGTGTCAATCCGAAAAAAATTATCGAGGCCATCCATAACCAGGGCGTTACCAGCATGTTTGCTTCTCCGGCGCTGTTGAATCGCGTGGGTGAATACGGAAAAAAGAAAAACATTGTACTGCCGTCCCTGAAACGGGTCATTTCCGCCGGCGCACCGGTATCACCATCGATCATCGAACAATTTACTTTTTTGCTGGGTGAAGATGCCCGGATTCATACCCCTTACGGGGCTACTGAAGCGGTCCCCATTATATCGATGACCAGCAATGAAATCCTAACCGAAACCCGAAGATTCAGTGAAAAGGGCTATGGGATATGCATTGGACGACCCATCAATGATCTAAAGATCTGCATCATAAAAATCACTGATGATCCTATCCAGAAGTGGTCGGACGATCTTGTGGTCGAAGATGGTGAGATGGGTGAGATAACGGTAAAGGGCGATCTTGTCACCCGGCAATACTTTGAAAATCCTGAAGCAGACTTAAAGGCCAAGATCGGAGACAAGGATTCCTTTTGGCATCGGATGGGAGATGTGGGATGGAAGGATTCAAAAGGGCGGATATGGTTCTGCGGTCGGAAAAGCCATCGTGTGGTGACTAAAGAGAATACCCTTTTCACCATACCTTGTGAGGCTGTCTTCAACAATCATCCGCAAGTGTTTCGAAGTGCCCTTGTGGGAATCGGCCCTTTCAATCAACAAAAACCGGTCATCTGCATCGAACTGAAACGACGTCGCCATCGCTTAAACAAAAAGACGATAAAACATGAACTTCTTGAGCTTGCCGGGCAGAATGAATTGACAAAGGACGTCAAAACCATACTGTTTCACAAGTCTTTTCCGGTGGATATTCGACACAACTCAAAAATTTTTCGTGAAAAACTGGCAAGATGGGCTGAAAAGAAATTACGTTAAATGAAAAACAATGAATCCATAAAAGCCAGGTCTCCCGATCAGGTTCTGGTCACGGGCGGCGGGGGATTTTTGGGAGGCGCCATCATCAGACAACTGGTAGAAAGAGGCGACCATGCCAAAAGCTTTTCACGGCGCTTCTATCCTGAACTTGCGGCAATGGGAGTTGAACAAATCCAGGGAGACATTGGTGATGCAACCGCTGTCGAACAGGCATGTCGGGAAGTGGATCTTGTATTTCACGTTGCAGCCAAGCCCGGTGTTTGGGGAGATTATTCAGCGTATTATCAAACCAATGTCATCGGGACACAAAACGTGATTGCCGCCTGTAAACAGCATAATGTATCACGGCTTGTTTATACCAGTTCTCCCAGTGTTATTTTTGGCGGCACCGATATGGAAGGTGTTGACGAGTCTGTTCCCTATCCTGAAAAATATCATATCCATTATCCGAAAACAAAGGCCATGGCCGAACAGTGTGTCATAGCGGCCGCCGAAGAAGGGTTGAAAACCATTATTTTGAGACCTCATTTAATATGGGGCCCCAAAGATAATCACCTGGTGCCGAGAATTATTGAACGGGCGAATCGCCTGGTCAAGGTGGGAGACGGTAAAAACCTGGTGGATACCATTTACATCGATAATGCCGCCGATGCGCATATTCAGGCTGGCGACAGATTAGGACAACACCATAATCTTTCCGGCAGGGTTTATTTTATCAGTCAGGACGACCCCGTTCTGTTGTGGGAGATGGTCAACAATATTTTGAAAGCAGCCGGTAAAGCGCCTGTTCGGCGTTCGATATCTCGCAACACGGCATGGATGATTGGCGCTGTCCTGGAAATTTTTTATAAGATGTTTAAAATCAACGGTGAACCCCGGATGACACGTTTTTTAGCCGATGAACTTTCAACAGCTCACTGGTTCGATATCGGCGCGGCAAAAAAAGATTTGGGATACAAACCTAAAATTTCGATGGAAAAGGGGCTTTACAGGCTTGAAAAATGGCTTCAGCATAAACCAGAAATAGGAAAGAGAAAAGAGGAAAGAGGATAAAGGAAACCACCCCGCCCGCCTCGTCTGAGCGAGAGCGATGGCGGGCAGAGGATGAACACGAATAAATACAAATATTTTTAAAAATAGGAAAGTAAGAAAGTGAAGAGCAAGAAGGTGAGAAGGTAAGAAGGTAAAAAGGTTGGCATGTTTTAGAGTCTCCGACCCCTGGTCGCCTCTGGCGCCGCCGAAGGCGGGTAAACTTCTGATTTTCTAACCTTCTCATCTTTTAATTACATTTGCGTCCATTTGAGGTTATCTATTTTCTAATTCCTAATTCCTATTTTCTAAATGAACATTTAACAAAGCAATCCCCTCTGGAGGGTACCAAAGTCTGGTCCTCCCCCGCGTGGCGGGATCTAAGATGGGCTCGGATTATTTACTTAAGAAGGGAATTTATTAATTATGGAATTAACGGACCTTTTACCTCTTGAAAAATGGAAGGAACTTGAAAAGGAAATCACCCGCAGATCCGGCCTTGATGCCAATATTTTTAATATCGACGGCATTAGAATTACCGATTATAAAAATTGGGCGAACAGGCTGTGCCCTGCCATAAAGGCCACCGACAAGGGCCAGAGCTATATCTGTGCAGTGGCTCACATGAACCTTGCCACCCAGGCAAAACAGACCCAAAAGAGTCTGGTGGAAGAATGTGATGCAGGGTTGGCCAAGATCATTATTCCAATTTTTGTAAAAGATGAGTTTTTGGGGGCAGTGGGTGCCTGCGGATTCTTGCTCGATGATGGTGAAGTCGACCCTTTTTTGGTGAATATGACCACCGGGATCGATGAAGAAGACATCGAGAGGCTTTCATCTGATATCGACACAATTTCAATTGAAAAAGCCAGAACTATCGTATCCTATATAGAGGAAGAACTCATTAGGATTATCAGTAAATTTGATGAGAAATGAAAAAGGCATCTCATTTTTTTTCAACAAGATGCCTTTGATGCTATGTTTTAAAAAACTAAGCTTTTTTGACGTTTTTGGCTGCGGGTCCCCGATCGCTCTCTTCTACGTCAAACGTTACTCTTTCACCTTCAGCAAGGGTCTTGAATCCATCCATAGCGATGGATGAATAATGGACAAAAATGTCTGTTCCGTCTTCTTGCTCTATGAATCCAAATCCCTTTTTGTCACTAAACCACTTTACGATCCCTTCTCCCATAACTCTAACCTCCTTCTGAATCCTTTCAATTTTGACCTATGCTTCAGGTCGTCACGCCAGCAAAAGGGAAAGGTCCTTTAGAGCGAAATCGACCCGCAAAAAACATGCCCCCTATACTATAAAACAATCAGATATCCTCATCTCAAAGGACAAACAAAATGTCAAGGCAAAATAGATTTTGGAACGATTTTAGGTAGAAATCCCTTCAAAATAGGTGGAAATGGCTTAAAAGATGATAGGATGAGCCGGAATCAATGGGTGTTGTTGGATGTATTTTCCTGTTCATATGTCAGTTGGGGAGGACGGTCATCGATCTTGTTGTATTCCAATCTGAGGCGATATTTGTCGATTTCAGCCTGACGTTCTATTGTCCTTTTTGCTAAAAGATACCTTAAATAAATGATCCATATGAACAGGCCCAGGAAAATAATGCCCACAGCCAAAAAAATCCATTTATATCGAATGATTGTTTCAGCGCCTGTTCGTCCAATATAAACGATTAAATTGGGAATGACCCAGTATAAAAACACCGCAAGAAATATAAGAAATCCTATGATAAAAACGTTAAATCTGCTGATTGCAGCGATGATCTTTTCGAATCGGTACTCATATTCCCTTTTTATCGAATTCGTTTCATCTATGATTTTTTCTTCCTTTAAAAAAAGGGCCTGATAGGCACGTACGAAAAAAGCAAACAAAAGAAAGGCCGCAACAGGTATTCCCACAGCCGATGCAAACCATGCTCTGAACGGAAAAGGGAGGTCCTTGGTTACAAGTTTGACCTGGTACTGTTCAAAGGGACCGAATGTTTTTTCAAAATAGTATTTATTGAATTCGCTGAGATTTTTACCGTCTGTTTCATGGATGACATTCCCGTTGGCGTCCATCACCTGTAACCAGGATTTTCGGCCGGACTTCATGGCTGCGAGCGCGAAAATCTCGAGTTCAATCAAAAAAAGAACAACCGAGATGATGATGAAAATCGTCTTGTTTTCTCTCATGAAAGACGTTATATTTTTATCTTTTGACATCCTGTTTTCCCTGCTGGCTTTAAAAAAAGATCATCCGTTATTTATCACAACGATGAAGCCATATACAAGTTTTAAGTTTTCATGGCACCTCTTACAGAATTCAGCTTCAACATACCAAAAGAGATATGATTGAGCCATGGAAAAATAGGAAACCGTATCATGAAAAAAATTGTTGTCTCAGTGCTCGGACAGGACCGTCCGGGAATTATCGCCGCAATTACAAGGGTTTTATACCAAGCCGATTGTAATATCGAAAATGTCAGCCAGACCATTTTGCAGTCAGAATTTTCGGGCATATTCATCGCTTCAATACCGGCAGATCGATCTGCCCAAGATCTTTGCTTACAATTGGAAAAAGCGCTGACACCGCTTAAACAGCATGTGTATGTAAAATATCTTGAACATATCAAGGAAGATTATCCTTTTGATGAAAGCGAGCCGTTTATTATCGTCACCAAAGGACCGGACAACAAGGGGCTCGTTGCCGGTATCAGCGAAGTGATCGCCAGGTACGGTGCAAATGTTACGAATCTGCAAGCTGCTTTTGAAGGCGGGGACGATCCTGATAAAAACATCATGATTTATGAGGTCGACATTCCGACACATATCGACCAGCAAAAATTTTATGAAGATCTGAGAAACAGAGCCCGGGAACTCGGGCTGAATATCAGCATTCAGCACCGAAACATTTTTATGGCCATCAACAGAATCTAATCCGATTTACTATAAGAGGTAAGACATGTTAACGGACAGAGAAATCATTTCAACACTTGAAATGCTTCAAAACGAACATTTGGATGTTCGTACGGTGACATTGGGCGTCAATCTGCTGGATTGTGCCGCTAATGATTTGAAGACGCTTAAAGACAACATCATGAAAAGAATTACAACCCTTGCCAAAAACCTTGTAAGGGTTTGTGATCAAGTGGGAGATAAGTATGGCATCCCGGTGGTTAACAAAAGAATTGCCGTGAGTCCTATTGCTGTGGTGGGCGCCCCTTTTTCTACGTCACAGCTCATTGAAATC
>Ga0307425_1002078_pt1 | contig 11536 bp, 11 predicted proteins | sample SalMarWE160330MG_FD_202152 | JGI IMG/M metagenome (GOLD analysis project Ga0307425, IMG submission 202152) | Salt marsh sediment microbial communities from the Plum Island Ecosystem LTER, Massachusetts, United States - WE1603-30 | ecosystem: Environmental > Aquatic > Marine > Intertidal zone >... | reverse complement strand
AAAAGCAGGGGCGCCAAGGTCAAGACCATTATGCTTAACGACCTCAAGGTTTCTCCCTGCCAGCACTGTGACGCCTGCTTTGAGGCGGGCGTGTGTAAGATAAAGGACGATATGCAGATGGTCTATAGAGAGATGGAGAAGGCGGATGTCATTGTGCTGGCCTCGCCGGTGCAGTTTATGGGGGTGAGCGCCCAGGCCAAAATCATGATTGACCGCTGCCAGGCGCTCTGGGCGAGAAAATATATTTTAAAGCAGCCCCCGCTGGGCGATAGACGCCAGAGGAAGGGTTTGTTTGTCGCCGTCGGCGGCATGAGGCTGACTCATCTCTTCGAGCCGTCGCTGGCAATAGTCAAAGCCCTGTTTAAGGTCATTGATGTTGAGTATGCCGGTGATTTGCTTTTCCCCGGCGTTGACGAAAAAGGGGCGATTAAAGACCACCCCGATGCCCTGAAGCAGGCTTTTACCGCCGGTCAAAAGCTAGCCGAAGCTTAATAAACGGCTACCTCTTAACTACCAGCTTGCCCACCGCCTCTTCCAGTCCCCCCAGCGTTAGCGAGTACATGGGAAAGAGTTTCCCTATCATCTGCACGGTGGCGTGAATCCAGAAGCGCGTGTCGTCGGGATTGAGCCAGACGCAGTGGCTGAAGTGGTCGGCGATTCTCTTCAGCCAGAGTATCCCCGGTATCTCGTTGCGCTCGTAGTAGTTAATGGCCCCGTAGCGCTCGGTAAGCTCCCAGGGCCCCATGCGGGCGTCGCCCACCAGCAGCAGCTTGTAGTCCGGCTCCAGCGTGTGCAGCAGGTGGACGGTGCTCACCGCGTCCTCCCGCTCAACGTCTTTGTAAAGATAGTCATAGATGCAGTTGTGGAAGTAGTAGTACTGGAAATCGCGGAAGTGGGAGCTGGAGTGGGCCGCCGAAAACAGCCGGCTGCAGAGCTTGGCGTAGGGCTCCATTGAGCCGCCCACATCCATCAATAAAAGCAGCTTGACCGTGTTCTTGCGGCTGCGCTGCCAGATGAAGTCAAGATCGCCGGCATTTTTAGCGGTGGCTTTGATAGTCCCCTCCAGGTCTAACTCGTCTTCAAGGCCCGTCCGCCGTAATTGCCTCAGCTTCTTGAGTGCCATCCCAATCTGGCGTACGTCTAACGTCAAATCACTGCGGTAGTTCTTAAATCTCCGCTCCTGGGCAATCTGTACGGCGTGCCGTCCCCCCGGCTGCCCCCCGATTCTAATTCCCTGCGGGTGGTAGCCGGAGTGGCCGAAGGGAGAAGTCCCGCCCCGCCCTATCCAGTGGCCGCCCCCGTCGTGCTGCTCGGTCTGCTCTTTTAGCCGCTCCTCAAGCTCTTTAATCAGTTGGTCGAAGTCCATGCTCTCGAACTTGGCCTGCTCCTCATCGCTCAAAAAGAGGCGGTTCAGGGGGTCTTTGAGCCAGTTCATCACCTGTTGGGCAATCTCCTCGGGGGCTTCCACCCCCTGGAAATACTGCTGGAAGGCGACGTCATACTGGTCGTAGTAGGTTTCGCTCTTGACCAGGATGGCCCGGGCCAGGAAGTAGAAGTCGTCCAGGTTTTTGATGTGCCCCTTGGCCAGGGCTTCCATCAGGGTCATCCACTCCACCAGTGAAACGGGGACCTTGTTCTGCCGGAGTATGTAGAAAAAATCGGTAAACATAGCTACCGGCGCCGGGCGGCGAAATTCCTGACGAAGTAGTCGTAGTCGTTCTCTTTCTTGAGCAGGGTGCCGACGAAGGGCACCTGCTTGGCAATGTCCTCGTGGGGGATGCCGCCGGCGATGAGCGCCCGTATCCAGTCAATCAGCTCGCTGGTCGATGGTTTCTTGCGGAAGTCGTCGACTTTTCTTAATGAATAGAAGGTCTTGAGGGCTTCCCCGAGCAGGTTGTCCTTGATATCGGGGAAGTGCACCCGCACGATTTCCTCCATCAGCTCCGGCGTGGGGAACTCGATGTAATGAAAGATACAGCGCCGCAGGAAGGCGTCGGGAAGCTCCTTTTCGGCGTTGCTGGTGATGACGGTTATGGGCCGGTGGATGGCGCTGATGGTCTGGTTGGTCTCGGGGATATAAAAGCTCATCTCGTCCAGCTCGTTGAGCAGGTCGTTGGGGAACTCGATGTCGGCCTTGTCCACCTCGTCAATCAATAAGACCACCTTCTCCGGGGCGATAAAGGCCTGCCCCAGCTTGCCCAGCTTGATGTACTGCTTGATGTCGGAGATGTCTTTATCGCCGAAGCGGCTGTCGTTGAGCCTTTGGACGGTATCATAGACATAGAGCCCTTCCTGGGCCTTGGTGGTCGATTTTACGTTCCAGGTTACCAGTTCTTTCTCCAGCCCGTGGGCAATGCTGTGGGCCAGCAGCGTTTTTCCCGTCCCCGCCTCCCCCCTGATTAATAGCGGCCTCCCCAGGGCTATAGAAACATTAACCGCATTCTCCAGCGGTTCCGAGGTAACGTAGTCCTCCGAGCCGCTGAATTGGGCAAATTTATCCTTTTTCACTTATTTATCGCCTCCCGGAATAAAGATTGGCTGCGGACTTTTTATCTTTGTCGCCGCCGAAGCTGCTTTAAAGGGGTTGTAATCATTCTTAATATAATTATTCCCACGATTAAATTATACCCGAGAATAGGAGTTGGAAGCAAATATAGACGGACGAAGATAGCCCCAAATTTGACAACCAAATGGTGCCAATGCAAGAATAAATTAGGTGAGGGAGGTGAAACAAACTGAGAAGGTTCTCGTCAGCACTGGCGCGGTTCATAGGGCGCTGGCCCTGGTTAATCATAGCGGTTGCCCTGTTAATCTCGGCGGCGGCGGTGCCGGGCGTTACCATGCTGGAAACAGAGACCGGTTTTGCCGCCTTAGTTTCGCCCGATTCGAAGATAGCCCGGGACAACTCGCGTTACCAGGAGCAGTTCGGCGGGGAACCGATTACCGTTCTGCTCAGCGGCCCGCTGGACGATATATTCTCCACCCAAAACCTGGCCACCCTCTCCGATTTTGAACAGGAATTCTCCGGTGAAGAGTGGTACCGTGCCATTAACGGCCCCCTGGCTATTTTACAGTTAGCCCAGCAGGAAACCGAACAGGTCATGCGGGCCTTCGAAGAGCAGCTCGCCCTGGCCCAGGAGCAGGCGGCGGCGGAGGCCAGAGCGGCGGCGGCGGCGATGGGCTATGGCGAGGCGGAGCAGGAGATGGCCGCCGAGCAGGCGCGGGCTGAGGTTCTGGAAAAGCTCCAGCCCCAGATAGAGAAGCTGCAGCTTATCGGCCAACCCTCGCTGGGCAACCCCGCCTTTATCGCCTCGGTGCTCTATGACGCCGAAGGCGCCGTCAGCCCGGTAATGCAATCTTTCATCCCCGATATCGCCCATGCCCTCATCAGCGTTACCCCCCGGGGCAACATGAGCGACCAGGAATCCCTGCAGGCGGTCATTGATATTGAAACTTTCTTCTCCAGCCATCCCCTGGACGGGGTAAAGGTTACCGTAGCCTCTGCCGCCAAGCTGGTGGACGCTATCAGTAACAGCATCGGCAATAATATAAAAGTGCTGCTGGCGCTGTCGGTGGTCGTTATGGTTCTCATCCTGGTCTTCACCTTCCGGGTACGCTGGAGGATGCTCTCGCTGGGTATGGTGGGCTTAAGCGCCCTGTGGACCTTCGGTCTGATGGGCTATCTGGGGGTGCCGGTCACTATGGCTACCATGGCGGCGCTGACGATACTGCTCGGTCTGGGTATAGATTTTTCCATACAGTTCCACAACCGTTATCAGGAAGAGGTTGCCAGGAGCAAGACCGTCGGTGAAGCCATCGTTACTTCAATCTCAAATATGTTTCCCACCATAGGCATTGCCCTGCTGGCAACCATAATCGGCTTTATCACGCTGTACATATCCGAGGTGCCCATGATACGCCAGTTCGGCGTGATGCTGGCTACCGGTATCGTTATCAGCTATATTGTCGCCCTCTTTCTATTGCACAGCATCGTCTACCTGGGCGATAAGAAAATAGAAATTAAAAAGCTAAAAGAGGAGGCGTCAAAGGCAAGCGGCCGAATCGAGCGCATTTTACTGCGCCTGGGCAAACTGGCAATTGACCATACCCTCTGGATTTTCATCGTGGCGGTGGCTTTCGCCGTCGGCGGCGGCATCGTCGACCACTGGCTGCCGACGAATACGGACTATGAAGAGCTGATGCCTCAGAGTACGCCGGCGCTGGTAGAGCTGAGGGAGATGCGCCAGATTGTCGGCATCGGGGGGACGGTACGCCTCATGGTGGAGACTGGTGATGTCACCACCCCGGAGGTACTCGGCTGGTTGAAAGACTATGGGGATAACGCTCTATCGGCCCACCCCGAGATTATTTCGGCCAGCAGCCTGGCGACAGTGGTCAGCGCCGCCGCCGGAGGGGTAATCCCCGCCCAGCCCCAGATCGATGCCATACTGGAAAGCACTCCCCAATCCTATCTGGCGCCGCTCCTCTCCGGCGACCGCAGTATGGCCGGCGTCTCGTTCAATATAGAGTACATACCCATGGAAGAGACCCATGACCTTTTAGTGCTTTTACAGGAAGAGGCCAGCCCCCCGTCCGGAGTGAGCATTTCACCGGTGGGCAGTCTTGCCCTCGGGGCGAGCACGATGGATGCTTTAGTTGGCGCCAGGATGACCATGAATCTCATCTGCCTGGGAGCGATACTCCTGGTGCTTCTGGTGGTTTACCGCCGCCTGGGCAGCATCATCTTTACCATCATACCGGTCGGGGCCGTCATCGCTTGGTCCTCGCTGGACATGTATCTCATCGGTATTCCGCTTAACCCGCTTACCGCCATTCTGGGGGTGCTTATCATCGGCATCTGTACCGAGTTCATGGTGCTGCTCATGGGGCGTTACGACGAAGAGAAAAAGCTGGGATTACCGCCGAAAGACGCTATGGTCACCGCCATCTCAAAGATAGGGCGGGCCATTGTCACCACTGCCCTGACCACGCTGGGCGGCTTCGGGGTGCTGATAGCCTCCAACTTTGTCATGGTCCGTGATTTCGGCATCGCCACCGTGATCAGCGTTTTACTCAGCCTGCTGATAACGATTACAGTAATACCCGGGCTGATTGTCTGGTACGACAACTGGAGAATAAGACGTGCGTCCCGGTAGACCGGGAACCGGAATCAAATAAAGCTGTCTCAGTTCATCAGGAGGCCGGCGCTGCAGTTGATGGTCTGGCCGGTAATACCGGCCGACTTCTCCGAGGCCAGAAACACGGTCAGGGCGGCCACCTCTTCGGGCTTGACCATCCTGCCCAGGGCCGTCCGGGCGACCTCTCCCTCCACGGCCTGTTCATAAGTGATGCCCTGGTTCTTGCTCACCTGTCGCAACGCCCACTCAATTCGCTCGCCCTCTACCGGGCCGGGAGCGATGCAGTTCACCCTGATGCCGCATTTCCCCACCTCCATTGCCAGACTCTGGGTGAAACCGATCAACCCCCACTTGGAGGCGCTGTAGGGGCTTCTATGGGGTTCCCCCACCCTCCCCGCAACCGAAGATATATTGATGATGTTGCCGCTCTTACGGGGGATCATGTCATCCTTCAGAATATACTTGGTGCAGAGCATGACCCCGGTAAGGTTTATCGCCAGCGTCTGGTTCCAGGCCTCCAACTCCATATCGGCCACGCTGACGGCGGGGCCGCCTATTCCCGCGTTGTTCACCAGCACATCCACCCTGCCGAACCTCTCCAGGGTGCGCTCAACCATGCGGCGCACCTGCTCATCAACTGCCTGGTCGGTGACTATGGCCAGGCATTTTCGGCCCATCGCCTCAACTTCGGCGGCGGTCTCCTTTAAAGCTGCCTCGTTTCTGGCGGCTATCACCACATCGGCCCCCTCCCCGGCTAAGGTCAGGGCGATGACTTTGCCAATCCCCCTGCCGCCTCCGGTGACAACGGCTATCTTACCCTCTAATTGCATAGCACCCTCATTTTCTTAATCAAGATTTTCTTAATCTAGCCCCGCCCCACCCCGATAAGCTCGTTTATATCGGTAATGCCCTCTTTTTTCATGAATTCCTCTATCCCCTCCAGCACCTCAAGGGGGGCGCCGGGGTTGGTGAAGTTGGCCGTGCCCATCTGAACGGCGCTGGCGCCGGCCATGATAAACTGGAGGGCGTCACTTGAGCTGGCAATGCCGCCCATACCCACCACCGGAATTTCAACGGCGCCGGCTACTTTATAAACCAGGTACAGGGCTATCGGTCTTATCGCCGGTCCGGATAGCCCCCCGTGTTTGTTGCCCAGCAGAGGTCGGCGCCTGGCGATATCGATGACCATACCCCTGGGCGTGTTAATCAGGGAAATAGCGTCGGCGCCGGCTTGAGCCACCGCCCTGGCCACCCCGGCGATATCGCCGGTGTTGGGGGTCAGCTTGACCATTACCGGCAGTGAGGTGGCTGCCTTAACCGCCGCCGTCACCTCGGCGGCGGACTCGGATCTGGTGCCAAAATCATCCCCGCCGGCTTTGAGGTTGGGACAGCCGATGTTGACCTCCAGGCCGCTGATGCCGGCGACCCCGTCGAGCATGTCGGCCAGCCGGGAGTACTCCTCCACCGTCTCCCCCACGATGTTAACCAGGACCGGTACCCGCCACCCCGCCCAGACCGGGGCCTTTTCTTTGAGCACGGCTTCGACGCCGATGTTCTGCAGCCCGATGGAATTAAGCACGCCGCAGGGCGTCTCCGCTATCCTTGGCTGGGGATTGCCCTCTCTGGGTTTGAGGGTAGTCCCCTTGCAGACGATAGCCCCCAGCTTTTGGATATCAAAGGGGTACTCGTACTCGGTGCCCCAGCCGAAGGTGCCCGAGGCGGTCATTACCGGGTTGGCCAGCCGCAGTCCCTTTTTATGCTTCGGTGCCAGTTGGACGGATAGATTCATATTAACTCTTGGTCACAGGCTGATAGTGGTGCCGGCGATATTGAACAGGAAGCGCTCGCCGAACTCCCTGGCCATTATGGCAGATGCCGCCAGTCCGGTGCAATGGCCGAAGCCCATCTGCTGCACCCCCAGCTCTTTAAGGGCGGCGATGGTCAGCCATATCCGCTCCTCGGTGGCATTTATAAGGTGGCAGCCGCCGTAAACGGCGTATATCGTCTCCACGCCGGTCAGCTTTTGGGCGTGGTAGAGGGTATTGATGATGCCGCGGTGGGCGCAGCCCAGGATGACTACCAGCCCCGCCCCGGTGGTTATTATCAGCGCCTGGTCATCCAGTAGCTTATCCGGCTTAAAGCGGTCGCCCTCCTGGACCACCAGGTTGGGCTCTATGGCCTCGTAGGCGGTGGTCATGGGAATCTCGCCGGTGGTCATTATGCTGTCGCTTATTTTCACCGGCTCCCGGCTTAAGCTAAACCTGGCTCCCAGGCTCTCCAGCGTCTGGCGCTGGAAGGGTATGCCGATGTATCTGGCCTCTTCCCCCTGGCGGTGGTTGTACTTGGCCGCCCAGATATCGGGGTGGGCGATTACCTCGATCTCCTTACCCACCTCGAGCAGTATCTGTTTTAGCCCGCCGGTGTGGTCAAAGTGGCCGTGGCTTAAGACAATCTTATCAACCAGTCTCAGGTTGATGCCCATCTGGCCGGCGTTGTGGCTGGCGGAGAGGCTCTGCCCGGTATCGAAGAGGATGTTTTGCTCTTCGCTTTCCACCAGAATGCTTAAACCCCACTCCGCCATAAGGCCGGCCAGGCCGGCGGTATTCTCGCTTAAGGTGGTGATTTGCAGTCCCATTTTTAATCTTTAGTGATGGTGGTGACTAGTATAGGCCATATCCCTGCCGCTGGCAACCTGTCTTATAAAGAGCAGGGGGAAGACGATGTCGCTCAGACAGCAGGGGATCCAGACGGCCAGGAAGAGGAAGACGAAGATAAGGGGGAGCAGGGGCAGCCAGGCGGCCGTGCCGAAGGCGGTGAAATAGAACAGCGATGCCCAGGTGCTGAGCAGAACGTGGCCGGTGTGGGGGAACTTGGTGAACTGCTTCCAGTAGCCGATGGCGATGCCGATAACCGCCGCCGCGTTTATCACCACCCACTTGGGTACACCCAGATAGGGGAAGAGCTCCGTCTCCAGGAAGGGGGCATGGAAACCGAGGTCAATACTCAGGGTGGCGCCTCCCAGGAAGGGAATGACGGCGTCGCTAAGAGTGGCAATGCCCACCGAGCCCAGGTAGCCGATTAAAATGGCCGCCCAGAGCCTGCCCCGGCTGTACCTCCGGTAGAGGGCGGTGGTCACCAGGGCGCTCAATACCACGTGCAGCGGATGCAGGGTATAGAAGGCGGCTTCGGAGACGGAGGCAGGTATATTGGTAAAGATAATTATCACCATTAGGGCGATTCCGGTAACGGCGCCGATGGCGGTGAAGGGGGCGTGTTCTTTAAGTTCGCTTAATATTCGTCTAATCATTTTGCTGGCAGTCCCGGCACCGCCCGGTGAACTCAAGCAGGTGCCCTTCAATCTCAAAGCCGGTTTCCCGGGATAGCCTTGCTTCCAGCCGGGAAAGGTGGTGTCCGGAAAAATCGACCACGGCGCCGCAGCCGGAGCAAATCAGGTGGTGGTGGTGTTCCGGGGTGCCGATGGTATAGCTGTGGCTGTTACCGCCGGCGTGCAGCTCGCAGATAAGCTCTAAGCTGGCCAGTATCTCCAGAGTGCGGTAGATGGTGGTCAGCCCGATAGCGGGGTGCTCCCGGTACACCTTCCGGTAGATATCGGCGGGGGTAAGATGGTCGGAGCTGGCGGCTATGGCGCCGATGACCGCCCGGCGCTGGGGGGTGAGCTTGTAGCCGTGGTGCTTTAAGGCGCTGGCGATTCTTTTTTCGGTAAGTCTCATTTTAGGGTTTTGCCCCCAAGCTATAAATGAAAAAGATTATCATTTACACAGTAAACAATTTAGATTTATTTGTCAATAGTTATTAGTGTATTGACCAATCTTAACAATTAGGCTACACTTGGATTATGATACACTTCAGCACCCCGGTATTTAGCTATAACGGTGCTAACAATCGCCGGCGCGGGCAGGCGGTGGCTCCCGTTCGCCGGTTACGGGTGATGCTGGACTAACCCTTCAGCCTGATGACAGTTCTCTTAAAAATCAGCAGCTATAGGTGCTTACCTGCTAGCACAGGTAGACGGAGGTAAGGGAAAGATGAAGAAGTCGGATAAAACGAACGCAACCTTCAATCTGCTTCGGGCTCGTTTGGAGAGCGAGCGCAAGCGGCTGACTGAAGAAATGGAGCAATTGAAAACCAGTATGCACCCGGCCGACGAACGGCGTGAGGGCAGCCCCTTCGGCAAGAGGGAGGAAGAGGCTACCGAGAGCTACGAGCTGGAGCGGCGGCTGACCTTGGAGAAGAGCATCAGGGAGCAGCTGGCGTCGGTGGAGCATGCCCTGCAGAAGTTTAAAGACGGGACCTATGGCTCGTGTGATAGCTGCGGCAAGCCCATACCCCCGGAAAGGCTGGAAGCCCTGCCTCAGGCCACTCTGTGCCTGGACTGTAAAGAACGTCAGGCGAAGGATGCCAAAGGCAAATAATCCCCGGGCTGGGCAGTACGTCGTCTTTTTTCTTACCGCCTTCCTGTTGGCGGTTGCCGACCAGCTCATCAAGCACTGTATAAGAGAAAATCTGGCTATCGGGCAGTCGCTGTGGAGCTGGGGAATATTTGGAATTGCCCGCGTCCCCCCCAATACCGGGGCCGCCTTCGGTCTTTTCCCCGACCATACTTTGGCCTTAGTCATAGTGTCGGCGGTCGGTATCTCCATTATTCTGACCTACGCCTTTATTATGTACCGCCGCTACCCCTTTCTGAACAGCGGCTTAAGCCGGGTAGCCCTGGGCCTGATTCTGGGCGGCACCATCGGCAACTTGATTGAACGTGTGCAATATCTGCTGGGCCGGTCGGGCGGGGTTACCGACTTCATCCATATCGGCTGGTGGCCGCCGTTTAACCTGGCTGATTCGGCGGCGGTGGTCGGCATTATTTTGTTGGTCTATTCCCTATTTCCCCTGGCCCAGAAGCGTGGTTAACCGGTTTGGAGATGGACAAGTTACACAGTCTTATTGCTGGTGAGCGGGACGTCCGCCTGGATAAATATGTCTGCCAGCAGCTCCCCGAGCTTTCCCGCAGCCGCGTCCAGAAGCTGATTGCCGATGGCCATATCACCGTTAACGGCCGGCCGGCCAAGCCGGGGCTTAAGTTAAATATCGGCGATAGGCTTAAAGTTGCCGTTCCCCCCGCCCCAAACGAACAGGTGCTTCCTGAAGATGTGCCGCTTAATATCATCTATGAGAACGATGACCTTCTGGTGGTGGATAAACCGGCCGGGCTGACCGTTCATCCGGTGCCGGGGCACCCCGGCCATACTCTGGTCAACGCCCTGCTGGCCCATTTCCCCCACCTGGCCGACACCGGCGATGCACTGAGACCCGGCATCGTCCACCGCCTGGATAAGGATACCTCGGGGCTGATGCTGGTGGCCAAGACCGGTAAAGCTCAAGAACATCTTGCCGGGCAGTTCAAATCCCACTCGGTGACCAAGGCCTATATGGCGCTGGTCAAGGGGCGTTTGACGCCGGAAAACGGTATCATCGAAGCGGCTATAGGCCGCGACCCCCGCCACCGCCAGCGTATGGCCGTCGTCGAGGGCGGCCGGGAAGCCAGCACCGAGTATCAGGTGATTAAATATATCGGGGGCTACACTTTAGTTGAGGTCAGGCCCCGGACCGGGCGCACCCACCAGATAAGGGTGCATCTTTCGGCCATCGGCTTTCCCGTGGTGGGGGATAAAATCTATGGGGTCAAAGCCCCGTTTTTGTCCCGCCAGTTCCTGCATGCCTGCCGGCTGGGCTTTAGCCTCCCCTCCACCGGGGAGTACGTTGAATTTAAGTCGGACTTGCCTGCCGATTTGGAAAAGGCGCTTGAGGATTTAGCTTAACCCCGCCCCCGTATTTTATCTTTTCCCGCCCGCCGCCCTTTATGGTAGGGCTAAAGCCCTTTTATCCCCACCCCACATTTGGGCTGTTGAAGATATAGTAAAATTAATCGCCTAATATTTATCTTCTTGATAGTCATCTTGGCGATAATCATCTCGCCTATGCTTTCTACGACTTCTTTTTTGGGGCTTTTTACGTGTCTGCTTATAAAGCATTCGTGGTGGGGGTTCTGAGTCGTACGGAACAGCATATCCAGGGCGAAATGCTCTCATCAAAGCAAGAGATTCCATAACAAAAGGCTTGCGTCCGGGGAAATATACTAATTCAACGGATTTACTTAAGTCTGCAACTGTTTTAGCGGCAGGAGCATAATCCCCGTCACTAGCCACAATTATTGCGACATCATACTCATCATTTGCCGCTAGAAACACTACATCAGCAGTGATAGCTGTATCGCAACCCTTCTCTTGGTAAGATTGATATACTCCATATTCATCAGCCTTTTGGGTAGCTTGTAACCAAGAAAAGCGGAACGTGAGATTGGGCGTCTTTTTCACACGAGAAAA
>Ga0307425_1002073_pt1 | contig 11576 bp, 3 predicted proteins | sample SalMarWE160330MG_FD_202152 | JGI IMG/M metagenome (GOLD analysis project Ga0307425, IMG submission 202152) | Salt marsh sediment microbial communities from the Plum Island Ecosystem LTER, Massachusetts, United States - WE1603-30 | ecosystem: Environmental > Aquatic > Marine > Intertidal zone >... | reverse complement strand
TGGGAGGTGATCTCTTCCCCAGAAGAACCACCGCGGCACAGCAGTATGCCCAGGCTCAAGAAAAGGAAGCCGCGGCAGTCTCTTCCGATGATCTTCTTTTCGCAATCCTCGGCTATCAGCGGATACTGGATATCTTCCCCCGCAGAGAGATCTGGTGCGCACGTTCTCTCCTCCAGCAAAGTTCCATATACTCCACGCTGGGACGTTATCAAGATGCGGCCCGCCCTTTGCGAGAACTGATCCGTTCCTATCCCCATCAGCGCCCTCTGATACTCGAGGCGGAACTCAAGCTTGCCGCCCTGCCGCTTGACCCTCTGCCAGAGAGAATAGCCCGGCTCCGTTCTTTGCTGGAAGAATACCGGGGTCTGGATCGCAATAGCGCCGAAGTTCACCTGCTGCTGGGAGACCTGCTGCGAGAAGCCGGCGACAAGACCGCTGCGATTGAAGCCTACAGCGCCGCAGCCGCGGCCGGTCCGGGAGGATCCAATATAGTGGCCTCCGCCCGTTTGAAAATCGGTGACCTGCTGGCCTCGCAAAACCAGCCTGAAACCGCCCGGCAAACATGGCTCTCCGTTCTGCGTGATTACGGTTCAGTACCACTCTGGCGTGACCGGGCCGGCCGCCGTGTTCTGGAAATGATCCAGGGAGACGACGAAGCACAAATTAAACAGCTGCGGGATATAATCGAACAGGCTTCTTATTTCCCTTCCCTGGCGGTCGAAGCACAACTCAGAATCAGCCGGATCTTGACTCGACAGAATCACGTAACTGAAGCCCTGCGAGAGCTCGAGCAGATACCGGCTCTGGCGCCGATGTTGGACTGGGCCCTGGCCCGCAGTACAATCGATCAATCCTCCCTCCGGGCCCGACTGGGACAGGAGCTGCAGGCCTTCATCAAACTGGAAGAAGTGATAGAGAAATACAACTTACTGGAAGGCGGCCGCTATGCCCAGGCCGCTCAGGATACGCTCTTCTCCCTCTACATGCGGTCGGCCCGCCGACTTCTGCAGGATCAGGACCTTACCCTGGCGGCAACCCGTTTCCGCCGCGCAGTCAGCCTGAAACCGAGAGACATCCAGGCACGCCGGGGATTACTGGAATCCTCATACCGGCTGGGACGGCTTCCACAGATGGTGGATGAACTGGAAGCCGAACTTGCCGATAATCCGACCGATCAGGTGCTCCTCTATTCTCTGGGATTGGCCTACTCGTACCTGGGAGAAAACAGCCGAACCCTGCTGGAGCGATCGAACGCGCTGCTACAGGTGTCCCTGGATCAGGATTATCGACTGATCTATCCTTACCGCACTCTGGGATATAACTATGAGCGGCTGGAGAAATTAAGGGAGTTGGATGAAGGAAGAGAACGGGGCCTGGCCGTGCGGGCCTTCCGGCTGGTCACTTCTCCCCTGCGCTGGCTGGCAGGTCTCATTAGAGTGGGCGGGGATAAGGAAGAAATCGGGTATTATGAGAAGGCCATCGAAGTGTTGACTACGGCCATGGAACTGAATGATGAAAAGAAAGACCCCGCTATGGAGGCCGCCCTGGCACAGAACTTGGCGAATAATTTCTACAATTTGGGTGAATTCGGATTTAAACGAGCGTTCCATTACTACAACTACAGGCTGGAGCTTGATACCACCTTTACCTCGCCCCAGGAGCAGGCGGTATTTTTCGAACGGGCCGGCCGCTGCGGCGAGGTTCTCGATGATATCGATCCGGCGATCTCCTTTCTCCACCGGGCAGTTGCCATTTATACATCCCTGGGTAATGGGCGTCAAGTACGGGAAGACAAGCGTCTTTTGGCGTTTCTTTACCACCTGCAGGGACAATACGAAAATGCCATCGCCATCTATGAAACGCTGGCCCGGGAGGATGAGGCTGAATCCCGTCTCAAAAGCGCTGAACAGGAGTATCGCAACGCGGCATACAACTACCACCTTCTGGGAGAACCCGATCTGGTCCTGGAGAATGCCTATAAGGCAGAGAAACTGCTTGAACAAATCGGTATCAGCAGTAAACGGTCGTACCGCAACGCTCTGAGAGTGGAAATCCTCGGTTTTTCCATTCCGGTCTGGAGCATGGAAGAAATCGGCGGCGCCTCTTCTCAAGGGTTGACCACGGCCGACGAAGCCGCGCTCGTATACAGTCTCATCAGCAGCAGTCATGAAAATCAAAAGTTCTTCGATCGGGCCAAAGAGTACGAAGAGAAACGCTTCACTCTCTTCCAAAAATCCGGCGACCGGCTGGCCAGGCGCATCTCATTGAACCGCCTGGGCGTGCTCGCCTTCAAATCCGCGGATTTCAGCCAAAGCTGGAACTACTTTCTGGAATCCTTCCAGGAAAGTCGCAAACGCAAGGACCGGATCGGCCGCCTCATCAATCTGGACAACCTGGCAAACGCCTGCCTCAATCAGCCGGCAGACAGCAGCGGTCTGGCCCAACTGCACCGGACCATCACCGTCTGCGACGAGGAACTGCGTCAACGCTTCGATCCGCCCCTTAATGACGGGGAAAAATCACGGCTCCTGGCTTTGAGGGGATCCCTTCTGACCCGTCTGGCAGAAAATGAACTGAGTGAAGACGGCGATCCCTTATCCTCGGCTTTCAGGGCTTTGGAGTACAGCCTGCAGGCGGACTCGTCCTTTCGGGCCGCCCTACCCCGGGCCCGTAAAGCGCGGCAAAAAGGAATGATCCTGGCCACCCAGGCCCGCCTTTACCAAAAAACCGGCGAATCAACAACGGCCCTGCAGCTGGCAGACAGCAGTCTCTCTCTCCTTTCCAGAGCCGGAGAAGAGGACCTCCTCTGGCGAATCAATTATCTGCGAGCCGGCCTGCAGCAGGATTCCGGAGAAGAAGCTCTCGTCGATTACCGGCTGGCCATGGATGAGTTGGAGGCCGTCCCTGTCTCAGAGATAGGTGATGAAGAATTCGTTGCCGGCCGGGAACGACGCTTTCAGCTCTATGCGGACGGCGCCGCTTTTATGGCACACCAGGGCAAGCCTGAAGCGGGGCTGCTCACGTTGGAACGGGGTCTGCGCCGGCGGCTCAGCGAACTTTTAGTCTGGCGACCGCTCACCTTTAAACGGGAACGCCACAAGATCATCTGGGGAAATCTGCTCTATCTGAGGCAGCGATGCTACCAGGATAATCTACAAATACAGACGGCTAGGAGAAACAAGGCTCCCCTTTCTCAACTTCGTGAACTGGAACGGGAATTTTCATCATTAAGCGGGGAATACAAGCAGATCTGCAAGGAACTGCAACAGGAAGATCCGGTCCTGGCTCATCTGGCCGGTGTCTCCAATCTTTCGCTTTCCCCGGTTCGTTCCCTTTTGCATGACAGAGACGGCGTTCTGATCTACCTGGCGGAGAAGGATACCACCCTGCTCTGGCTGCTGGATTCAAATAGTCTGCAGGTGCGGTCCATCCCGGCCGGTCGAGGTGATATTCTTGCGCTGATACAAGAGATGAACCGGGAACGTGGTGCGGGTGAAACAGGGCCGGCTCTGGATCTGCTGGGGAAGACACTTTTCAAGCCGGCAGAGGATTGGATCAGAGGGAAAAAGCGGCTCAGCATAATACCGGACCGTGACCTTTGGCGTATTCCCTTCTCCGCCCTGTCGTTCCAGTTCCTCGGAACGGACAGTATCGAAATCAATCTCTTCCCCTCCCTGACCGCTATTACGCTCTCATATCAGCGGCGAAAGGCAGGTTTGAGAAATGGACTGTTCGTTGGAGAAAACAGTGACGCCCCCATCGCCGCTCAGATGAATACGTCTCTGGAAAAAACCACAATACTTCTGGGAAGCGGTCAGGCCACGGAAGCTGCGGTCTCACGCTCGCTGGTCTCTCCCCACCTCGTACAGCTGGAACGTTGGTGCCGTTTCAACCGTTACGATCCCTTTAGATCCTCCTTTGTTCTCTTCCATGATACCGGTACAGACGGCTATCTGCACGCCTGGGAACTTATGGACAAAGATATCCGCGCAGCCCTCTTCATCATCCCGCCGGGAGCGGATGGAGCGCCTTCCAGCTGGGAAGGACCGCTGGCCTTTTACTGGAGCCTGCTCTACACGGGTGTCCCTACCATGATTAATCGTCTCTGGCCCGTCGACCGGAGAGCCGCCAATATTATGAACAGCGTGTTTTATCGTGACCTGGCCGGCAACTCGCCCCTCCAGGCGATGATGCTGGCACAACGTGCCGTACGGGACAGCCTCTCCGCGCCTAAAGAATGGGCCGGATACCAGCTTATCGGATTCCAGGGAATGAATCCGCAGGAACGGCTCCGGTTCGCAGCCGACAATCTGCTGCTCAGGGTCCGTGAAGCCCAGGGATATGAGCAGCAGGGCGAATTCAAACGAGCGCTCCGGCTCTATCAGGAGGCTCTCGATATGTCCCATCTTCTGGGGGACTCGACGCTTACCTATAATATTCTTACTCTCTCTCTTTCAGCATCCATTCAAGGTAATCTCTGGAGCGAAGCCGCTGATTACCAAATACAGCTGCAGTCATTCGCGCAGAACCAGGGACTGGAGGATGACATTCTTACGGGCCAGCAGAACCTGGCCGTTTTCTATCAGCGGGAAGGCCGTCTGGAAGAGGCCCTGCAGGCCCAGAAAAAGTATATCGAAATGGTTGTTCAGCAGGGTGATCGACTCGAAGAGGCAAAAGCCTCCCGGGAAATCGCCATGCTTCTTAATGTGGCTCAACGGAGGGATGAGGCCGTAACCTGGACCAGCCGTGCCTGCAGCCTCTATACCAGTCTGGGAATGGAACTGGAGACGGGACGCACCCTTATCCGTCAGGGGCGGATTCTACTGGAAGGAGATCGCTATATTCCTGCGGCGGAAGTACTGGCTCGAGGTCTGGGAATCCTGGAACAGGGGGAAGACCAATCCGGACTGCTGTTTGAGATTGCTTCGGGATATCAGCTTTTAGGCCTGGCGGAAGAACGGCTTACCCGCTATGAAAAAGCAATCAAGCACCAGGAAACAGGGGTCGATCTCTTCCATCGACTTGGTCAATCCAGACAGGAAGCTCAAGGCCTGCAATATCTGGCCAATGTCTACTGGAAAAGCGGAAATCTGCGGCAGGCGGTAATCCGCCAGGAAGAAGCCCTGGCCATCTTCCGGAAATTGAACGACACAAAACTGCTCAGCGTCGGCTACTCCACTCTGGGCCTGATAAAAATGGACACCGGTGAACATGAAGAAGCACACCGCCTCTTGAACCAGGCCCTGGCTCTGGCGGAATCCGCCGGTAATCAGGCGGATCGTTCCACTATTCTGAAAAACCTGGGCCTCCTGTACATCAAAGAGAACCGGCTGGCACAGGCCCAGTCGCTGCTCATCCGATCCGCAGCTATTGATTCTGTCACGGGATCGACATCGGGACTGGCCTACTCGTCACGCAACCTTGGTTTACTGCAGGTGCGCCTGGGATTCCCGGTAAAAGCGATCCCCCTTCTGCAACGCAGCCTCAAGCTGTCCCGTGATCTGAATGATATCCGTAACGAGGTGCAATCCTATTACGGCCTGGGTCAAGCGTACAAAGACATTGGCGAGCATGGTACGGCCATCGCCTATCTGGACAGCGGCCTGATCCTGACCGGCAATCGAGCCCTTCCGGATCTTGAATGGCGCCTCCTTTGGCAGCGGGCCCAGGTAAACCGGCAGGCGAATGAGGCTCAAGCCGCTAGAGAGGATTACCGCCGGGCGGTAGAAATAGTGGAATCTCTCCGGGGAGGTCTGGGAGCAGAAACGCTTAAACAGGGCTTCCTGGAAGACAAAATGGATCTCTACGCCGACGTTATCGACTACCTGATAAAACGAGACCGGTCCCCGGAAGCCTTCGAATATGCCGAAAGAGCAAAATCACGCAGTTTCCTGGATATCCTGGGAGGCGGCACTCTTTTACCCGGCCTGAGCCGGGAAAATCTGCAGCGGGAGCGAGCTCTGCGGGATTCTATCGGTCAGACCCGCACCTTGCTTGCCGCGGCTGACAAGGAAGGATTGCCCGACAGGTTGAACGAAACGGATCTGCAGAAGCGTCTTGCGGGACTGGAGGAACGTTACGGCCGTTTTATCACATCCGTTCAGACACAGGACCCTCGCGCCGCCTCGATTTTAAGCATCAAACCGGCAACCATCAAACAGATACAGGATATCCTGCCGGATTCTACCCTGCTGCTGGAATACTTTCAGCAGGGGACCCACCTCTTCATCTGGTCAGTGGACCGGAGAAGAGTCGATTGCCGGGAAGTCAGTGTGGTGGATTCTTCCCTGACGGAACTGATACGGAATTTCCGCAACCGCATTGCCACCCGTCTCACCTCGGATCAGGAAGCCCTGCATCTCTACGAAGTGCTCATCAGCCCGGCCGAAGAACGACTCCGGGGAGCAACCCGTCTGGTCATTATTCCCCATACCGTCCTGCACTACTGCCCCTTCGCCGCCCTTCAGGACAAGGACGGCGTCAATCTCATCGACCGTTTCTCTGTTTCTTTGGCTCCCAGTGCAACGATATTGGAATTCTGTCACGACAGAGCCGCAGCCAGTCCAATGCCGAAGGATCCCGCCATTCTGGCCGTCAGTAATCCTCAGCAGGATACCGATCTTGATCTGCCTTTCGCGGACATGGAGGTCGCATCTCTCAAACGAACATATGAACAGGTGGAGGTGCTCTCGGGCTCAGCCGCAAGCGAAGCCGCTGTCAAGAGAAAGGCCGGAAATTTTGATATACTCCATTTTGCCTGTCACGCCGAGTTTAACGACCAGGCACCGCTCTTCTCCTCCCTGCTGCTTAACCCCGGGGAACAGGAAGACGGCCGGCTGGAGGTCACGGAAATTTTTAACCTGAAATTGAGCTGTTGTCTGGTCACCCTGAGCGCCTGTGAATCAGGCTTGGGAAAAATTGCCGGTGGAGATGATATTATCGGGCTTTCCCGCGGATTTATCTACGCCGGAGCGCCCTCCTTCATTTCCAGTCTTTGGAAAGTTGATGATCTGTCCACGGCCGTCCTGTTAAAACGATTTTACCGTTACCTGAAAAGCGGGATGTCCAAGACGGAGGCACTGCGACAGGCTCAGCTCTGGGTCCGTGATCATCTCAGCGGACAGCCGGCCGATTGGGCCGGATTCACCCTGACGGGAGAATTCGAATGAAAAGCTCCGATACGGCGGTTGACAGCAAAGGGAAAGGATTCTTGGATGCGGCGCTGGACGCGGCCCGGGCTGCCGGTAAGATGCTTATGGAAGGCTATGGTGCTCTACACCAGATCGACCTCAAGGGCAAGGGAGACTTTGTCACTGAAATGGACCGCCGCTCCGAAGAGGAAATAATCCGGAGGATTCATGAAACCTTTCCTGATCACGCTATCGTGGCTGAAGAATCAGGAGTCAGCGAGGCTCAATCCTCCTACTCCTGGATTATCGACCCTCTGGACGGCACCGCCAACTACGTGCGCCGCATCCCCATGTTCGCCGTTTCCATTGGCTTGATGCAGGGGAAAGAATTCATTGCCGGAGTCATTTACAATCCGGCGCTGGAGGACCTGTTTTATGCCGAGAAAGGCAAAGGAGCCTTTCGCAACGATCAGCCAATCAGCGTGACATCAACGATGAAACTGGAGGAAGCTCTCCTGGCAACCGGATTCCCCTGGCGTTTTCCCGATCTGGTAGATCACTACGCCGGTCTTTTTGCCTCGCTGCTAAAACGGTGCGGCGGCATGCGGCGTATGGGCTCCGCGGCGATGGATCTGGCCTATACCGCCTGCGGCATTTTCGACTGTTTCTGGGAGATGAAACTGAAACCCTGGGATGTCGCGGCCGGAGTGATAATTTTACGGGAAGCGGGCGGAGTGGTTTCGGATTTCGAGGGGGGAAAAGAATTTCTGGAGAGCGGCTATATCGTTGCAGGGAATCCTTCCATTCAGCGGGAAGTGGTGAGTCTGCTGAGATGACAGCCCGTACGGGACTATACGGATTACTCTCTCATATCCGGAATGAAAAATCTGTGCTTGACGGTCCAAGTCATATTGTGATGTTTTCATCAAAGTCAGGTCAATAATGAGTCAACTGCCGCCATCCCGAATCAATAATACCAAGGAATGAATTTTCATTTGATATAGGATCAGACATGTCATTACTGAAATCATTACGCTCCGGCGATCCTCTGCTGATTCACCGGGCCAAAAGGGAAAGATCCTCCCGTGACAAAACCCGCCTGCTGCCACCGGTTTCATCTCTTTTACTCCTGCTGTTGATAATTTCCGTATGCGGAACCGGAAGCGAAACCAGATCATTCTGGACGGAAATCAAGGATGCCGGTCCGCTGCCGCGGGGCTATACCATCCCCGTTATCGATCTTTCAGGGGATAAAAAAAGACAGGTCATTGTGGACCGGGAAGAAGGCCAGTACCTGGGACATCCCACCACTGTTCTTCTGGAAGACGGACGTACTATGCTCGCCGTCTATCCCAAGGGACACGGCCGCGGTGCCATCGTCTACAAGAGGAGCGAAGACGGCGGCCGCACCTGGAGCGGACGGCTGCCCGTTCCCGCCAACTGGTCCACGTCTCAGGAAGTTCCGACGATTTACAGGACGGTGGACGCTCATGGAGTCAGACGGCTCATCCTGTTTTCGGGCCTTTATCCGATCCGCATGTCTGTCTCGGAGGATGACGGGGTTTCCTGGAGCCCTCTCGCTCCCATCGGCAAATGGGGCGGCATCGTAGCCATGGCCGGCTGTGTGCCGCTGCGAACCGGAAAGGGTAACTACCTGGCCATGTTTCATGACGACGGCCGTTTCTTCAAGGGGGAAGGAAAATCGATAGGGATCATGACCTTGTATGCCACCTTTTCCCGGGACGGAGGGCTCACCTGGTCTCATCCGCGGGAGGTATTCACATCGGACAGCGTGCACCTCTGTGAACCCGGGATCATCCGTTCTCCGGACGGCAATCAGCTCGCCGTGCTTCTGCGGGAAAACAGGCGGGTCCGCAACTCCTTCGTGATGTTCTCCAATGATGAAGGGAAAACCTGGACCGCCCCCCGGGAACTGCCGGCTGCTCTCACCGGGGACCGTCATACGGGTCGGTACACGCCCGACGGACGTCTCTTCATCTCCTTTCGGGACACGGCGGGTGAATCGCCGACCCAAGGGGACTGGGTCGGATGGGTAGGCACCTATGAGGATATCGTCGAAGGAAAGGAGGGACAGTACCGCGTCCGTCTCATGGACAACAAGCACTCCTGGGACTGCGCCTATCCCGGCGTGGAAGTACTCCCGGATTCCACCATCGTCGGTACCACCTACGGCCACTGGGAGAAGAAGAAGGAGCCCTATATCGTCAGCGTCAGGTTCAGTCTCGCTGAGATCGACAGCCTCTATCGGGCCCGGCAGAACCAGTAAGAGAATCCTTACCTGCCGGATCTGTCCCCCTGTTCCGACCGGGATGCTGGTATCGCTTGTATTTCCGGCGGAATATTTTATATTAGGAGAAAGCATTTTCAATAACCCTGTTAATAAAAGTCCGAAGTACTCCCGATGGGATTGAAAAAAGAACTGAATCTTTTGGGAATCTTCTCGGTAGCCTCCGGAGCAATGATCAGTTCCGGTATCTTCGTCTTGCCCGGACTGGCCTATGCGAAAGCGGGAGGCACCTACTTTTACATCGAGCGGAGTCTGGGGCCGGCTTTCGGCACTTTCGGCGGTCTGGCGAACTGGTTCTCCCTCAGCCTGAAGAGCGCCTTCGCCCTGGTGGGCATCGGTGCCTTTGCCGTCCTTATCAAACCGGACATCACCTTATTCGAGATCAAATTTATTGCGGTAACGGCCTGTATCATCTTCACTTTCTCAAATCTCATTAGTGTGAAATTCACCGGTAAATTACAAATAGTCCTGGTGTTCATCCTCATCGCCATTCTGGTGCTCTATATCGGACGGGGATTCATCTCTACCCATCCGGACAACTATGTCCCATTCATGCCCAAGGGTCTGTGGTCCATCGTTTCCACCGCCGGTCTGGTCTTCGTTTCATTCGGCGGTCTGACAAAAATCGCCTCCGTCGCCGAAGAAGTGAAAAATCCCTCCAAGAATATCCCTCTCGGGATGTTGCTCGCTTTCTTTATCGTCACGCTGCTCTACATCCTGGCCGTGGGGGTCACCGTGGGTATTGTAGCCGGGAGCGATCTGGAAGGCTCCCTGACACCTCTTTCTCTCGGAGCCGACCGGGTGATGGGAAAATTCGGGACAATTATGCTTGCCGCGGCTGCCATCACCGCCTTCATCACCACCGCCAACTCCGGTATTCTGACCGCCTCACGCTCCCCGCTGGCCATGAGCAGAGATAAACTGCTGCCGGATTTTATATCGCGCCTGCACGGAAGATTCCAAACGCCGCACCTCGCCATTTTTCTGACGAGCGGGTTTATGATCCTGGTCATTATTTTTCTCAGTATCGAGAATCTGGTCAAGACGGCCTCCACCCTGATGATTATCCTCTTTATCATGGATAATATCTCGGTGCTGATTATGCGGGAAAGCCGCATTCAAAATTACCGGCCCCAGTTCACGGTGCCGCTCTATCCTGTCACTCCTATTCTGGCAGTGATTCTCTACGGTTTTCTTCTTGTCGAAATGGGGCCGGTCCCCCTGCTCAGCGCTCTGATCTTCTTTCTCCTCGGCCTTTTAAGCTACTGGTTCTATTCCAAGCGCAGAGTCAAACGAACGGCGGCCATCATGCATGTCGTGGAGCGGATCACCGCTCGAGAACTGAAGACAAAAACCCTGGGGGAAGAGTTAAAAAAAATCGTCATTGAACGGGACGAAATCATCGAGGACCGCTTCGACCGGCTGATAAAAGAGTGTAAAGTTCTGGATCTCGAGGGCAGTCCTCCCATAAACGACGTCTTCCGCACGCTTTCCGAGATCCTGTCGGAACGGCTTGATCTGGACAGGGAACTGCTATTTTCTCTCTTTCAGGAACGGGAGAAACAGTCCTGTACCGTCATCAAACCGGGATTGGCAATTCCCCACATCATCATTTCCGGAAAGAATAAATTCGATATCCTGCTGGTGCGCTCCCGCGAAGGCATTTTCTTCTCCTGCGCCGAAGAAAAGGTGCAGACCATGTTTGTGCTGGTGGGAACCGTGGACCATCGCAACTATCACTTGCGGGCGCTCATGTCAATCGCCCAAATCGTGCAGGAACCCGATTTCAACAGGAAGTGGATGAAGGCCCGGGATACCAGAGAGCTGAAGGATGTCATCCTCCTGTCCCAGAGGAAGCGGGAATCCTGACAACCTTTCATTTCAGTGGATATATATTCTCCCACGCTCATCCCCGGAAAACGGCAGGCTGGAATCGCCATTACTCCGGGATCGCATCCTCATGAACCGATGCTCATCATCTCTCCTGTAAATACTCCGGAACAGGGAAAAATCACATTCAGCTGTTAATGGTAAAAGACGCTGGAAAGCCGCGCGAAGAGGGAAGCCATAATCATATGATGACGATATAATCGAGAGGACAGAAAAGAAACCTGTTCGTAATAATCCGGTACCCGCTG
>Ga0307425_1002070_pt1 | contig 11589 bp, 13 predicted proteins | sample SalMarWE160330MG_FD_202152 | JGI IMG/M metagenome (GOLD analysis project Ga0307425, IMG submission 202152) | Salt marsh sediment microbial communities from the Plum Island Ecosystem LTER, Massachusetts, United States - WE1603-30 | ecosystem: Environmental > Aquatic > Marine > Intertidal zone >... | reverse complement strand
TTCGCTACGATCCAGTATTCACCCAGGCGATGATCCATCGGCAGAGCGTAGTGGAGTATACTGAGGAGGGAGCTTCCGTAGACCTGCGGAAGCTCTGGGACGTTGTGCAGATTCATCTGGCGAGCAGCACCAAACAAACGACAACCACCGGCGAAGGAGATGGCAAATGAGGATTGCGCTGCCAATGGCGGGCGGAAGGCTCAGCCCGCATTTCGGACGCTGTGAAGGCTTCATCCTGATCGATGTTGATCCGGAGACCCGGCAGATTACGGGACGCAACAGCGTTCAGAGCCCCGTTCACGCGCCGGGTGCCTTCCCGGCTCTCCTAGCCGAGCACGGCGTCACGCACGTGCTGGCAAGCGGCATGGGGCCTCGCGCGGTAAACCTGTTTACACAGCACGGCATTGAAGTTGTAATCGGCGCTCTAAGCGATGATGTCGAGCAGGTGGTGGCGGAATTCCTGGAAGGTAATTTGCAGACCGGTGAGAGTCCCTGCGACCATGGTGAAGGGCACGGCTGCACCGGCTCCGATGGATAGCCGTTCCGAGGAGTGGGAGCGGCGCTTGAAGAAATGGGGCCGTTTTCCGGCCCCTGCGCTCTCCAATGGATTTGAGCGCCTTTCACCTTGATTATACCGCAGAAACGCGCGACGTAGTGGGGGTGCTGGAATCTGCGGGCGGAAATCCGCCGCCTGCATGTTGCCCAAAGCTCCTATTGTGGTAAACTAATGAGTGACGCAACTCTCATATGACGGTTGTGGGAGCCTGATCCACTTATGAGCCAACCGAATGACGGCGGCTTCCCTGATAAAGGCAAAGCCGTTTTCTACCGCGCAATTGAGTTGATCGATACACCAAAGAAGTTCTGGCCCGTGGTCAGGAGGCTCTACCGCTGGTCTATTGACGCTGGCTTTGACGACTGCCTGGCTCATTACAACTACGGGCGGATACTCCAGCACTACGAGCAATACGAAGAGGCGGAGGAGCAGTACTTGCGTGCCACTGAGCTGGATCCGGAGTACGCCAGAGCGCGTAACAACCTCGGATGTGTCCTGTGCCTTCTAGGACGGTACGACGAGGCGGAGAAAGCCTACCGGCAAGCGCTGGCCATCAGGGACTACTTCAACCCGCACAACAACCTGGGCGACTTGTATCTGCGCCAGGGCAAGCTTGAAGAGGCCAAGGAGGAGCTGCTCCTCGCGCTTGAGTTTGCACCCAACGATGAAGCTGCGCTTTCAACACTCGCTCAGGTGCTTGCAAAAGAAGGCAAGAAGGATGAGGCGGAGATGAGATTCAAACAGGCGCGTGAAGCCGCGCCGGAGGACTTGGAGAATCTGGAGGCTTACGCCGGCTTCCTGGAAGAGGAAGGCCGCAAGGATGAGGCGGCCGCGTTTCGGCGGGAGGCGGCGCGCATCAAAGAGGAGCAGTCCAAACAGAATCCGGTGCTGGACGAGTGGCAACAACGCTCAGAGCAATTCCACAAGACAAGGAGAAAATAGATGTCTGTGAATCAGGAGTTGAAGAATCTGGTTGCGGCTTCCAGTCGCGACGTGCTGCAGGCCATCGCGGACGTTCCCAGCGACTACGCCTTCATCAACGAGAAGGACGAAAGCGGACACAGCGCCGCCGACTACTCCAAGATGGTGGCGGACGACAAGAAGATGATGGCTATCGGCCTGGGGGCGCAGGGCGTGCCGGCCGTGCCTACAGCGTTTATGTCCAAGAATCAGTCCTCAATGCTGATACGGACGCTGGAACACCTGCTGGAAAGCCAGATACTGAACCTTAAGCCGGATGACTTCGACAAGCCTCCGGGCACGCTGGGCTTCCCAATTGACTGCCATCTGCCCACGTATTACGACTGCGTGGTGGCGCACGCGGCGCGTGACCACGAGCGGGCGGACGCCATCAGGGCCATTTTCGCGTAGCAGGGCATCGGCCGCCAACCACTGGACCGCCAGCTCCTGGGGCGAATAGCGAGTTCGCTATCACTCGGTGGGCGGAACTACCCGCGCAGCTTCGCAGCTGCCGGTGCAGGGAGGCGCATCAAGCGGCCGGCCCGTAAAAGAAGACCGGCCGCTCAAGCGCTTCGTTACATCTTGCGGCGGACCCAGACGGCCTTGCCCAGCAGCTCGACCCCGTCGGGGTAGGGCAGCATAACGGGCGGGAAGTCGCTGTTGGCCGCGTGCAGCAGGGCGTAATCACCCTCAATGTACACGCGCTTCAGCGAGACATCCTTCTGGCCGATGGCCACGAGCGCGATGTCGCCGTTCTTGATGTTGGAGTTCGGCGAAATCACCACTATGTCGCCGTGCATAATCCCCGCGTCCTTCATGGAGTTGCCGCTGACGACCATCGCAAAGGCCTCATCGTCCTTGACGATGCTCGAGTCCACAAACTCCACCTTGGACCCGCCCTTGGCGGCTTTGGCGATCTTCTCCACGGACACGCCGGCCGGCACCGAATCATACACGGGCAGCGGCTTGACGTCGCCCGAGATGAGGATGTCGGAGCTCTCTTTCTTCGGCTTGAGCCTGCTGCGAAGCTGCAGGACCTCGCCGGAGAGCGTGCCCACGGGGCCGCGGCGAATCTCGCTGAGGAGGTTCTCCGCTACCATGCCGCTGACCTGAATCAAACGCTCATGGGGGCACCTGAGCAGAACGCTCATTTGCTTGAGAACCTCGGGCGAAGGACGGCGCATTCCCGCCTCCAGGCGCGAGATGTAGGAAGGATGCAGATCCAGCCTCTTGGCAAACGAGGTCTGCGACATGCCTTCCCTGATCCGCAGGCTGCGGATCAGAGTGCCGAAAGTAACTCCCGGCACTTTCGCCTTCTTACGTTTGTTTGGTACACCTTTAGGTCTAGCCATTTCACCTCACCACTTATTCCATACAGGCAATTTGCGACACCTGTATTGTTACACATTAACGATGGTTTGCCAAGCCCCGTTGGGTGAATGCGGAAAACAACTAACCGCCTGGCGGCAATCAGTCCACCCGATCGCCATACCCCCCGATAGGGCCAAACCCCTGCAAGGCACAATTATAATACATTCCACCGGATAATTCCAGTCCGGTCAAAACGTCAAGATATCGCGGCTAACCGCGGAGGCCCGAAAGGTATGCGTCAATGCCTCTGGCGGCTTTCTTGCCGTGGCCCACGGCCATGATTACAGTGGATGCGCCGACCGTCACGTCCCCGCCGGCGAACACTCCCGGCACCTCCGTCATCATGGTCTCTTCGTCCACCGTGACGGTTCCCCAGCGCGTGATCCCCAGGCCGGGGATGCTGCGCATCGCGATGGGATTGGGGCGCTGGCCGATGGCCATGAGCAGCGTGTCGCACGGGATGGTGAACTCGGTGTCGGGCACCGGTACGGGCCGCCGCCGTCCGCTCTCGTCGGGCTCGCCCAGCTCCATGCGGATGCACTTCAGCGCGGTAATCCAGTTCTTGTCGTCGTGGATGACCTCAATGGGTTGGGTGAGAAACTTGAAGATCACCCCTTCTTCCTCGGCGTGGTGCAGCTCTTCACGGCGGGCCGGCGCTTCATCCTTGGTGCGGCGATAGACGATGTAGCTGTTCTCCACGCCCGGCATCCGCAGCGAAACGCGGGCGGAGTCCATCGCCGTGTTGCCAGCGCCGACGGTGCAGACGTGTTTGCCCACGAACACCGGCGTGTCGGCGTTGGGGAAGTCCCAGGCCTCCATCAGGTTCACGCGGGTCAGGTACTCGTTAGCGGAATAGACGCCGTTGGAGTTCTCGCCGGGAATGCCCATAAAGCTGGGCAGGCCCGCGCCGGTGCCGAGGAAAACGGCCTTGAAATCCTGCGCCATCACATCGTCGTAAGTGAGCGTCTTGCCAAAGACGATGTTGCAGCGGACGTGGATGCCCATTCCGGCTACGGTGTTGAGCTCGGCGTTGAGGATGCGGCGCGGCAGGCGGAAGGGCGGAATGCCGTAGTTGAGCACGCCGCCGGGCTTGTGCAAGGCCTCAAAAATGGTGACGTCATAGCCCATCCGCTTAAGGTCCATCGCCACAGTGACGCCCGCCGGGCCAGCACCGATGACGGCGACCTTCTCTTTGGTGATGGGCACATGCTCAATCTCCGGCGGCTCCTTCTCGTAGTGGTCCAGCATCTTTTCGGCGACGTACTGCTCCAGGCGGCCGATGGCCACCGGGCTCTTCTTGGCCAGCACGCAGGTCAGCTCACACTGGGCTTCCTGCGGGCAGACGCGGCCGCAAACCGCGGGCAGCGCATTGGCTGCCTTGAGTATCCGGTACGATTTCTCCAGGTCGTTCTCCAGCACCGCGTAGATGAAACCGGGGATGTCGATCTCCGCCGGGCAGCCGTCAATGCAGCGCGGTATCTTGCAGTTCAGGCAGCGCTGCGCCTCGGCATAAGCGGTCTCGTCGTCGTAACCGAGGACGACGGAGCTGAAGTTGCGCACGCGGTCTTCGGGAGTCTGCTCCGGCATCCCATGCCGCTTGATCTTCATGCGATCCTTGCGGGTCAGGCCGTCGGGGCCGACCACCGGCTGCTTGGCGCCGGATTCCTCGTCGCCGGTTTCAGCTTCCTGTAGATTCTCTTTATCGTCCGCCATAGTAGGTTCCGTTGGTAGTGTTACTGCTGCCAGGTCTGGGCGCGTTCGGGATGCGCCGCCAGCCACTGCTCCAGCGCGCGTTTTTCAAACTCGCAAAACGCCTTCTGGCGCATCATCAGCAGCTCAAAGTCCACCTGGTGGGCGTCGAAGTCCGGGCCGTCCACGCAGGCGAACTTGGTGACCCCGCCCAGCGACACTCGGCAGGCGCCGCACATCCCCGTGCCGTCCACCATAATCGGGTTGAGGCTGGCGAAGGTCGGGATGCCGGCGTCGCGCGTGGCTGCGGCCACGAACTTCATCATTATCACCGGCCCGCAGGTAATGACGAAGTCCACCTTGCCATCGTCCACCAGCTCCTTGAGCGGTTCGGTGACCACGCCCTTGCGCCCGAAGCTGCCGTCGTCGGTAGTGACGATGAGCTCGTCGGAAACGCTTTCCATCTCCTCCAGCAGCACCAGCAGGTCCTGCCGCCGCGCGCCGACAACAGTGACGACGCGGTTGCCCGCTTCGCGCAGGGCGCGGGCGATGGGATACATCTCCGCGGTGCCCAGCCCGCCCGCGACCACGCACGCCGTGCCGTAGTTCTTGATGGGCGTGGGATGCCCCAGCGGGCCCACGACATCATGCAGCTTCCCGCCCTCTTCAATCAGGCCGAGTTGAAGCGTGCTGGCGCCGACTTCTTGGAACAGCAGCGTAATCGTGCCTTTCTCCGGGTCGCTGTCGGCAATGGTGAGAGGAATGCGTTCCCCGCGTCCGTGCACGCGCAAGATGATGAACTGGCCCGGTAGGGCCTTATGCGCCACCAGCGGAGCCACGACTTCAATGCGCACGGTGTTGGGTGATAAGCGCTTCTTGTAGACAATCGTATTCGGTTCCGGCATAGCCATTGGCATTGGGTTGTCCTTACAGAATAGCCCGACAGGCTGCGGGCCGGACGGGACGCCGGGCATTCTACCACTACACCCGCGCGACCGCAACGCCTGTTACACTACTGTGACTAATACCCGGACCTGGGTTTCACTAACCTCACGGCGTACATTCCCTCAAGCCAGTCCTGCACCGGCGCGATGAACAGCTGCTCGCCGTCCATGCCGAGGCCGGCCGAGGCACAGGCTTGCTCCACCACCAGCTCGTTTTCCTCGCGCTGCAAGCTGCAAGTAATGTAGACGATATCGCCGTCGGGCGCAAGGAGCGTCGCGGCGGATTGGATGAGCTTCAGTTGCGTTTCCGCAAGTCTGGCTGCGTCGCCGGGGCGCAGCTGGTAGCGCTTGTAGGGCAAGCGGCGGAGCGTACCGGTTCCGGTGCAGGGCGCGTCAACGTAGATGCGAGCGAAGCCTTGAGCGAATCCTGCCTGCAAGCTGCCGCAAGCTCCCGCGTCGGTGAAGTCGCAGGCGAAGGCGCGCGGGGGCTCCAGCCGCAGGCGGGTAAAGTTGGCGACCAGCTCATTGAGCTTGTCCGGCGAGAGGTCGCAGGCGACCAACCGCGAAGCGCCGCCCATCATCAGCGCCAGGCCGGTGGCCTTGATGCCGGAGCCGGCGCAGGCGTCCAGCACCATGCCCTCCGCCGGCGGCGGGAAGCGGTGCAGCACCGCCTGGCTGGACACGCCTTGCAGCGACAGCAACCCGGCGTTGAATGCGCTGCGCAGCGACGAAGCTTCGCCGGTGGGAGCGAGCATGTATTCCGCGCCGAGGAAGTCCACGCGCTCCGCCGTGGATTTCAAGTGCGCCACCAGCTCGGCAGTAGCGGGATCAAGCTTGCGGTTGAACGCGCTGTAATCCCAGCGCAGGGCCTGGCGGTGCGGGCGTTGCAGTGAGGACAGCACCGGCGCGAAGTCTTCGCCCTGTGTTTCGCGCCATATCTCCAGCAGCCAGAGCGGGAGCGAGGAAATCAGGCTGAGTTGCTCAACCGGGATGCCGGGCAGCCGCTCCAACAGCGCGGGTTCACCGGAGGCCAGCATGCGGGCGCAGGCGATAGCCGCAGAGGATTCCGGCAGTGCCGCAATGGTTGCATCAGCGGCGGCGAAGCTCTTTCCAGCGCGCTCGGCGAACTCCGCGACGCGGCGCAGCACCGCATTCACCAGCTTGGCGTGGGCCGCGGCTCCGGCAGCGCGCCCTTCATCCACCCACGACGACACCACCGCATAGGCCGGAGCGTCGCCGAAGAGCAGCTCCGACGCGCCCAACCGCAGCACGCTGCGCAATGGCGGCGGCAGGCGGTGCAGCGGACGCTTCTGCAGCAATGGCGCCAGCAAGCTGTCCACCAACAGCAGGTTGCGCCCCAGCGTCAGCAGCGCGTTCTGCACCCAAGGTCGGTGCTTCGGCGCCAGGATGTCCGCCTCCAATATCGCTTCCAGCAGGCCGGAGACATCGCCGCGCTGAGGGGTGGCGCACAGCGGCGAAGAGGGATCAAGCTGCGTGAGCGCCCACAGGGCGGCAGTGCGCTCGCTTGGTGGATGCGCGTTCATCAGCTTTGCCGGGAAGAGGGCACGCGCTACCGCCCGCCCGTGGTAATCCACGCGGGTATCCGCGCGGTGACCTGCTCCACCATCGGCTCGATGAGCAGTGCGCTCGCGGGGTTCTTGGCGTTCGCGGCGATGGCGGCAAGTTGCCGCCGGGACTCGGCGAAGAAGCTCTCCGCGCGGGCGAGCGTATATTTCAGCGCGCCGCACTCGTGCAGCCACTCGCGGAAGTGCTGCGCGTTTTCCGCCAACGGTTCCCGCTGGAAGCCGCCGACCAGCGCGGTGGTTCGTGCCGGGTTGACCGCCATCGCGTGGATGACCGGCAGGGTGATGCGCCCTTCCTTCAGGTCGTTGAAGGTGGGCTTGCCCGCCTCGGCTTCGGTCTGCGTCAGGTCCAGCAGGTCGTCCACCACCTGGAAGCCCTGGCCGAAAGCTCGCCCGAAGTCGCGCACGGTGGCCAGCTCGTCCTCGCTGGCGCCGCCCAGGTAGGCCCCGGCCTCGCAGGCGTGGGTGAACAGCGAGCCGGTCTTGAAGTAGATTATCTCCAGGTATTCGTCTTCGGTCAGCTCCAGGTGGTTGCGCTTGCGCGCTTCTTCTATCACGCCGAGCGCCAAAAGCTTGCTTGTTGCCATCGTCAGCTCCAGCAGCATGAAATCGCGGATGCGCGTGAGCCGCTGGAAAGCGAGCGCTAGGATGTAGTCGCCGACGATGACGGCAATCTCGTTGCCGTAGCGGCGGTTGAGCGTTACCAGGCCGCGCCGGGTCTCGGCGGAGTCGATGACGTCGTCGTGGATGAGCGACGCGGTGTGCAGAAGCTCGCAGCAGGCGGCGGTGTTCACCGTGGTGCGGCGGTCGGGCTCGCCGAAGATGTCGGCGAAGACGATGAGCAGCTGCGGCCGCAGCCGCTTGCCCACGCCCTGCGCCACGTCCTGCACGTAGCTGAGCACCAGCTCATCCGAGCCGAACAGGATGTCGCGGATGGCGGTCTCCACGTCCTGGAGTGCCGCCGAAACTTCTGCGCGCGAAAGTGCCATCAGTGGTTCTATACAGTCTAGCGGCCGATTATCGTGCTGGCAAGCGGCGGGGCGCTGGTATAATGATGCTGAAAGGTGGATGACGTGAAGTTTGAACGCATAACCATTGATCCGGCGGTGTGCACCGGCAAGCCGTGCATCCGCGGCCTGCGCTTCCCGGTGTCACGCATACTGGCGCTGCTGGCGTCAGGCGAGACACGCGAGTCAATCCTGGCGCAGTTTCCCTACCTGGAGCCCGAGGACATTGACGAAGCCCTGCGCTATGCCGCCTGGCTGGCAGAAGAAGAAACGGTCGAGCTGGCGAAGTGAAGTTCCTCGTGGATATGCCGCTGTCGCCGCGCCTCGCTGAGTGGCTGCGCGCCGAGGGGCACGAAGCGATTCACGCGTGGGATGCGGGGATGAGCCAGGCCACCGACGCCGATATCCTCCAGCGGGCCCGCGATGAAGGAATGGTGGTCGTCACCGCCGACCTGGACTTCCCGCGACTTCTCGCAGCAAGCCAGCTCCCCGCCCCTGGCATTATCCTGTTCCGCGGCGGTGCGTTCAGCGAAGAGGATGTGAGGACGAGGTTGACTGACGCACTGCGGCTGGTGAAGCCCGAAGAACTCGCTTCATCTATCGTAGTGATAGAGAAGCATCGGTTGCGCAAGCGCTCGTTGCCGGTCTGAAGCGAACTCCTGATACAGGCATCCGCGTCTTCTCCCTCTAGTGTCCTTCCCGCCAGCTTTCAATGGTTGCCTTGAAGCCGCCCGGCAGCTGGGTGGTGTCAACGGGGATTGGAGGGGGGTTTGGACGAGGCGGGTCTTCCCCCGGGGTCAGCACCAACACGACCCCGTCAGGGATGCCGTTGGGATTGCCCGTGGAGGGCCGATCAACGCGGTCGTCGTCGGCTCTGCCAAACGGGCTACCCAGATAGCGTCCCTGGGCATCCTTCTCCGTCATCGTGGAGCGGGTCCAAGACGGCACTGTGTAATCTGTGTGATGGCCAGTGGATTCATCGAAAGGACCAAACAGAATGTCCGTTTCGGGGCCAAGGACATCCAGACCTTTGAATGTTGGCGAACCGTATGCGCCCAGCACGTAGTACTCGACTACAGTCGGCAGAATCGGCCGCTTGGAATACTCCTCTCCTGTCTCCTTGCTTGCGACCACTATCACGCCGGCGCTCTTGTAGAAAAACTGGCCGGGCAGGTAGAACTTGGGCTTCTTGGCGCCTTCGGGCCAGAGGTCAAAGAAGGGGTAGCCGAAATCGGCGTGGTGGAAGCCGGCGTAGCGGTAATCCGCAAGGACATTGCCCATGAGGTTGCACTTGGCGCCGAAGCGCGTGCCGTGGAGCTCTGCTTCTTCCGTGCCGTTTCGCAGCGGATCGCCGAACCGCACCTGTGTTTGGTGCACCAGCGCTCCGTCGCGGGCGAAGGGATTGACCGGATAGGCGATGAGGTAACCCTTGCGCAGCAGAGGGTCGTGGAGCTTCGTCCGGCCGGCACACTCGCTGATGTCGCCGAACACGACCTTCCCGTCTTCTTCGGTTGGCGCGGAGTACTTGCCTTCGCCGCCATAGAGGTAGTCCGGGTAGGTGCCGCCGGTGTCCACCGCGAAGCGCTCGGCGGCGAGCTGTATTTCGTGCAGCCCGTTGCAGACCTCCACGACCATGAGCTTCTCCCTTCGCTGCGTTTGGCCTTGCATCGCGACGCCGGCCAGCAGCAGGATGAAGACGATGATGAGCACCGACTCCACGACCCAGCTCCGGCGCTTCGCGCTAGCCGCGGGTTCATTCGTGTTTTCCTGCCGAGTCTCCATCCTAGTCCTCCCCCGGGACGAGCACCAGTATTATCGCATCGCGGATGCCGTTGGGATTGCCGTATCTGAGCCCCATTTCTTCATCGAAACCGTAGGGGGAAGTCTCATTCACGCCAAAGGGATCGGGGCCGAGTATGTCGTGTCCTCGGTCCTTTTCCGAACCGTAGACGCCTAATGCATAGTCAACTGCCTCCACAGTCTCAACTGGCATTCCTTCCGAATCTTCCCTCCGCACTGTCTCGGTTCTGCTCCGGTAGAAGAACATGCCCGGTAGATAGGGCTTCGACTTCCGGGAGAACCGGGGCCAGACATCGTAGTACGGGTAACCACTGTCAGCATAGCTGGGGTACACCGTGCCGGCGCCCGCTGAATCAAACACGGTGAACTCAGGATGCGACTTATCCGCCAGGACGTTGCCGATGAGCGTGCAGTAAGGACCAAAGCGGGTGCCATACATTTGTCCTTGGTCCGTGTTGTTTCGCAGAGGATCATTGTAGGAGACCTGGGTAGCGTGAACCTGCGAGGCGTTTTTCCAGGAGAATGGATTGCGTGGGTACGCATCGATATACCCCTCGCGGAGCAGTTGGTCGGAGAGCATCTGTTTATCGGGACAATCCACAGCGTCGCTGATTGAGAGGTCATCTCGCGGTTCCCCGGCGGGGGAATATTTGCCCTGCCCACCGATCAAGTACAGGGGATAGGCTCCGTCATGGTCGACTCCGTAGCGTTCAATCGAAAGCTGAATATTGTGGATGTTGGACTTGAGTTCGCCGTGCAGGTGGCCGTTGCTTGTCTTAACGTAATTGGGCATAGCCATTGCGGTGAGGAGGAACACGATTATCGCCACGACTGACAGCTCCAAGATGCGGCTCAGACGGTTGGCCTTCGGTTCACTCGTGTTTTCCTGCTTCGTGTCCATCTCGTTTCCTACGTTCGTGGCGGTCTCCGCCAGTCGTCATGCTTGGCGGGCGTGAGCACCAGTATTATCGCATCGCGGATGCCTTTCTTCGTTCGCCCAATCTCCGGCATCGTTCACCTCGCTGTGAGTGAGTGGCAGCAGTACGCGCAACCGGATGGCTGTGGCAGTGTTCCCCCGCCGCCCGCATCGCGGGCTCCGGTTAGTTGGACTACGGATGCAGCCGGTTTGTTCCAGTGGGGGGGAGGAGAATCGAACCGGACGCGCAAATTCATTTGCGCGATTACGCCAGATGTGGGGAATGAATTCCCCACTCCCGTGGGGTCGGCGCGAGTACGCCGGGGTTTACCCGCCTGCGGAGGGTGACCAGCCCGGCAGTTCCTCGGGTTGCTGCGACGGAGCGGGGCTAGTCAGCCCCGCCTACCCAGCAGGCGAGCCGCACGCGAGGTTTGTTATAATGATTGTTTCGTATCGGACGGCGGAAATGGCGATTGAAGCAAAACACATCGCGAAACGCAGCGAGAACCTGTCGGACTGGTATACCGACGTGATTCTCAAGGGCGAACTCGCGGATTACGCGCCCGTGCGCGGGTGCATGGTGTACCGCGAGTACGGTTACGCCATCTGGGAGCGCGTGAAGGCGCTGCTGGGCGGTCGCATCAAGGCGGCAGGCCATAGCGATGTGTACTACCCGCTGTTCATCCCCAAGAGCCTGCTGATGAAGGAGGCCGAGCACGTGGAGGGCTTCTCGCCGGAGGTCGCGTGGGTGACCATCGGCGGC
>Ga0307425_1002069_pt1 | contig 11592 bp, 10 predicted proteins | sample SalMarWE160330MG_FD_202152 | JGI IMG/M metagenome (GOLD analysis project Ga0307425, IMG submission 202152) | Salt marsh sediment microbial communities from the Plum Island Ecosystem LTER, Massachusetts, United States - WE1603-30 | ecosystem: Environmental > Aquatic > Marine > Intertidal zone >... | reverse complement strand
AGATGGAGAAAGAACCCGACAAATGCCATACCGGCCGCTACGAGGAACAAAAACTGGAAACCAAATTCCCCGATGATGATCTCTGCAATCACAGGGCCAATGGCCATTCCCACAAGAGCAGTCACGCCAAACATTCCTATCCCTTCGTTCAGGCGTTCTTTGGGAACAATGTCTGCGATGTAGGTGAATCCGGATGTAAAACAGATTGCCAGCCCAACGCCATGTAAAAGCCTGACAAACAAGAGCGGCAGGTAGAATCCGGCCAGTTCCCCCCGTAACATGAGATAACTGAGCGACAGAAGACTCGTTATAATGCACCCAATGCCGTAGCTCCGCTTCCTCCCGAGTTTGTCGATCATCTCAGAGATCCAGGGGCGGCAAAGGACCGATGAAAGAACGGCTGCCCCCATGACAATCCCGATGTCTGCCTTTGAGCCCCCGTGGCTCATAATAAAAATAGGAAAGAGGAAGAAGCAGCCAAAGCTGGATACAGTAAAGAAATTGGCAGCGGCCATCAGGACAAATGAGGGGGTATACAGGTCTTGCTCACGCTTTGATTTCATGCGGTACCTAAAACAAAACCCCACTCAGATCTAAACGTGGGGTTTCGGCTCTTATTAAAATCTTTCTTAACAGCCGTTAATCAGAAGAACCGCATGAGTATCAAGGGATTATGCGGGTGAAGGACGTTTTTCTCTTCCCTGATTCGCTACAGCGGCCATCGTCTTTTTCACTGATCCTTTTTCTTGGCCTCCACTCCGATCTCGAGGACCACCCGTCCCCAGCCCCCGCAATCAAGACCGACATCATGACAGGCCGTTCTCTTGAACCTCAATTCGTTGGGGTCCACCCCGGCGTAGAACAACTCGTTTGCCGCTGACATTAGAGGAACCATGGCCGTCAGGGCGCTCAAGCAGATTCTTTTCGGGCTTTTCTTTGTGAGGAGGTTCCCCGATCCGTCAAAATAGAACTTGTCTCCAATCTTGTGCTGACTGGCGCAGCCGTGCGAGGCCACCACCTCGAATACGATGGTCCTATTCATCAGCGCGGGTGCCTTGGAAACAACATCTTCGTTATTCGGGTTTTTCTTGAATTCCTCCAGTTCTTCATCAGTGTATCCCAGCAGGTCCTTGTAAAATGCCCACGTTTTTTCGTCTACCGCCATCATTCCCCTCCTTTCTTGATAGCCTCATATCTGAAGCAATCTGTAACATGATCATTAACCATGCCCACCGCCTGCATAAAGGCGTAGCATATGGTCGAGCCAACAAATTTGAAACCTCTGCGCTTTAGTTCTTTGCTCATTCTATCTGACTCCGGAGTGGTAGCTGGGATTTGACCTATGTCTTCCCAGAAATTTTGGATAGGTCTACCACCGACAAAGGACCAAATAAATTCATTGAAACTTTTGAACTCATCAGTGACTTGTAGAAAAGCCCTGGCATTAACTATTGCCGCTTCTACCTTCAGTCTGTTTCTTATGATTCCAGGATCTCTTAGTAAACGATTAACTTTTTTGCTGTTCCATGCGGCAATTTTGATTGGATCAAAACCATCGTATGCGACCCTGTATGTTTCACGTCTTTTGAGAATAGTAAGCCAACTCAGCCCGGCTTGAGCCCCTTCAAGAATAAGCATTTCAAAAAGTTTTGTTTCATCATGGAGTGGCACTCCCCATTCCATGTCATGGTATTCTATATATATTGGGTCATCTGTTACCCAACTGCATCTTTTCATGGATTTCCTATATACATGTATTAGGTTGACGCCTTAGATCTGAGGCATTCTCGGCTTTTGCAAGGTTAGGGTTTAGACTGCAAATTCATTGAGAATATCTAAAAAATGGCGGCACCTGTTATAAGCCAAGTCACCTATACTGCATTTAAGGTTCTGTCTCATATCGGTCATATCTTGTCAAGATTAACGTATCGAAGCTTCACTTCTTGCCTGGAAAACCCAGCATATTGATGATGTAATTTTCAATCAAGAAGTAGGCTGGCAAACCAACACCTCACCGCGACAATCCAATCTGACTCCACCTATATTGTAGTTTCTTTTTCTTTGACGCCCAAGTGGCATTTCGGTATGGTTTTTCCTGAGAAAAGAAGTTCTCGGGTTGGTAAATGTTAAGACTGGATAGAAACAGCTTTTAAGTCTGCGAATGAAGTGTCTCGTGATGGTGCCCAAACTTTCCCATCAGATGCCTGTGGTAGTGACTGTGAAGCGTACTTGAGTCCCCGTCATAGACAATTTGACCGTTTTGCACACTATAGATATCGCGAGTTGTGCGTGCTAAGAAATCGTACTCGTGGGAGACAATGATGTAGCCGATGTCGAGGCTGTTCAGGAGGGTAATAATTCGAATATTTGTGTCCTCGTCAAGACCGGTGGTGGGTTCGTCTAAGAGAAGCGCCTCTGGTTGCATGACGAGTACCGTTGCAAGTGCGACGAGCTTTTTCTCCCCCCCTGACAGCCTGTGAGTCACACGCTTCTCAAAGCCTTTCAGATTTAGCCTTTCTAAGCTTTCCATGGCCATTTTGCGGGCCTCTCTCGGGCTTTTTCCTAAATTGAGGGGGCCGAAGGCAATATCCTCCAAGACCGTCGGGCAGAAGAGCTGGTCGTCAGCGTCCTGGAAAAGAAATCCTATCTTGCGCCTTACATCCAAGAAATCTTTTTTTGTTTCAACCGGTTTTCCGAAGGCCCGGATAGTGCCGGATGAAGGTTTGAGGAGCCCCATGATTATATGCAACATGGTGGTCTTGCCACTTCCATTATGGCCGATAATCCCCAATTTCGCCCCTTCTTCGAGGGTGAAGTAGAGATCATCTAACACAGGTTTACCCCCTGCGTATGAAAAAACAATGTTTTTAAGCTGAATTATCACACCACTTTCACCCATTCTAAGATCTCCAGTCCAATAATGGCAATTGTCATAACGATCAACCAGATTAAATCGAGCAGTGAGAACGAAAATTCATGAAGAGAATAAAATCTCACCGCAAATCCGCGGCAAAGCATGGCCTTATACACACGTTCAGCCCGGTCCGAAGCCCTCACAAATAGCATGCCAATTAGATACGCGTATGTCTTGTAGGTATGCAGGTTCGAAGCTGGCCGAAAGCCGCGGATACTTGCTGACCTCAGGAGGCGACGATACTCTTCCTCCATCACAAATATATATCGATAGTTCAACAAAAGGAGATAAACGATCTTCTCAGGAATTCTCAGGCGACTCAGTGCGCTTCCCAGTGTGGCAACAGTACTCGAAGCGATCAGGGCAATAAAGGCCAAGAGAATGGCGTTGGATTTGAGCGTGATCCGGGCTGAAACAAGGACGCCTTCACGGCTTACCCCAAAAGGCCCCAAATAGAAAAGGGGTTGACCGGCAAAGGTCATGGGAACTACAAGCCACAAAAAAATAATGAAGCCGTTTACCAAAGCAATCCGCTTGGCAACTTCCAGGAAATCCAGTCGACAGAAGCCAACCAGAGCAAAAGAGAAGATGAGGGCCGCAAAGAGGGAAGGAAAACTATTTGAAAGGGCAACAACAAAGGCATAGACCGTTGCGAAAACCACCTTGAATCTCGGGTCGAGACGGTGTATCTGGGAGTCTCCTATTGAAAATGGCTCTTGCAACATGGATAGATTAGTCCGTTTTCTTCCCTTCTATTTCGGGTGGTTTACGACGATAGTGAAAATAGGCTGCAACACCCACCAAACCAAAAATGTAGCCAATACCGCCAAAGACATCACTGGCGGTAGGACCGCTCTCCCGGGAATCAACGAGGATTTTCATTATTGGCTTGAGCCTTTGGTCAAGAGATTGTTCCACGACACAACGGATCTGCTCCAAGCTCATACTGGATTTTACTGCCTGCACTTCAGGCATCTTCGACCCTGTTTTTTGAGAGACTGCCGCTTCTGAATTCGGTCCTGAGGCGCCGCCTAAGTCGCTGGCGGGAATGGTCCATTCACCCCGGTGTCCCATGCCGGCTTGAAGGACGATTTTCATGGCAGTCCTTTTTGGTATCTTAAATGAGAATTCCCCTCGGTCATCTGTTTTGCCCTCAAGAAGTTGCTTTCCTGTAAGATCGTAAACAGTAACCTCCCCCCCTTTGACCAGCTTTCCGCCGCTGAATTTGCTTACGGTGAAAATCTTATCGCCTTCCACCCATGCAAAAATGGTTGCCCTGTGGGCCATTGCAGGACCTGGGGAAAACAGACAGAATATTATCAATAGTATTAATGCGAAAAGTCCTTTGAAAGATCTGAGGTCTTTGGTCAAACAGGATGTTTTCATTTTTTCCTCCCGGGGCAATGAAAGTAAATATGATCATTTCTCTGAATTTCCCGGAAGCATGTCAGGCTGCACCTTCCTGAGAAACGCCACGCAAAACGCGGTTATGATTCCCTCTATGATCATCACGGGAAGGTGCGCAATTACCACCAAATAGGAGACCTTGAGAAAGTTCTCCTCCGTGAAGGTCAACGCTAGCCCAACCATAACTGCGCCCAGGAAGACGGAAAGGGCACCGCACGCGAACGCGGCAGGCAGGGCGATGTGGGGTCGTTTGCTGACCAGGCGACCGAAAAGATAGTAGCAGAAAACTGCCGGCAATGCCATGATCATCGTGTTGACTCCAAGGGTTGTGACCCCTCCGAACTGGAATAACACGGCCTGGAGCGTCAGGGCCACTAAAATGATCGGGAAAGCACCCCATCCAAGGATAAGCCCTACAATTCCGTTGAGAATAAGATGAACGCTCGAAGGGCCGATGGGAACATGGATCAGGGAGGCCACAAAAAAAGAGGCGGAAAGGATCGCGGCGCGGGGAATACGGTCGTAATCCAATTTTTTTAGTCCAATGGCCGTACCGGCCGCAGCTAACGCAATTCCTGAGATCAAGACCGGACCGGACAAAACTCCTTCAGATATATGCATAATGATACCCTATGTAGTGTCTGAACGAAAACCGTCTTTTTCGCCCATATCTGCGTCAGACTCAAATTTTAATCCTCGAAATACTCAATGTATTCCTGCGGTTAAAATTATCGTCTTCCCTTCCGTGGCGTAGGCCCTCCAGGCCGGAGGCTTGATCTGAACAAAAAATCCTAGTTTTCGTTCGGACACTATGTAGAACAAAACAGATAATTACGCAACCACAGGAATTGCTCTCTCTCGCCCAATCTGACGAAACGGCCTTGTCTACAAAGCGGAGAGAGAGTAAGGCCCATTTTGTGATGCTTTAAAATTCCGCTGTCATCCGCAGCCCGAAGATCCAGCCTTTCGGGCTGTCTCCCTCTTTCATTGAGTCTTTCATATATTGCACATCCCCTGTGACGGCAAAGATATCGTTCAGGGCAAACCGGCCGTAGATCTCAAACACGTCCGTATGGTCCACATCCAGGTTGCCGCCGACCAGGTGGGCATAGCCGATCCCGAGGTTGTCGCACTCTCGGCCCCAGAGGTTTCCACTTATGTTGAAGCCGCCAGAATAGATATCCTTATAATCGATGGCCGCTTTGTCATCCTGCCATCCAAACCGGATCCACGCCCCTAAGATCTCACCTAATTGCTGGTCAAAGGAGGCTATAGCGCAGCTCTTCCGTTCTTTACTCGTTTTGGCGACATTGCTGAAATCATCGCTGGACATGCCCAAAATCAGTCGATAGTTTCCTTCCCCTAAGCCAAAGTCCACGGCGTAACCAAACTGCATCATATAACAGTTGTGTGGTTCGTCAAACTCTTCTTCTTCACCATTGCTCCCAATGGCCATGGCAACGCCTTTTACGGAAAACCCTCCGATCTCCCACTCTATGGCGGCACCGATGTCATAGGAGGGCAGGAACGCGTTGGGTCCGTTCACCAGGGCTTCGTTCATAAACTGGGTGAACTCGTCATTGGCAAAGGCGTTTTCATCCATGTAATCAGTTGCGTCAATGATACCCCCTGTGATTCCCAGTGTGTGGTCCTCGCTAAATCTGAACGTGTGTTTGTACCAGGCAGTGAGCAGGTAGTCGCGGTTTCTGCCATTGATGTCCTTATAGTCATCCTGCACATTTCCACCCCACGGGGCAAGCACAAAGGGAGACTGGCCTTCTTCATTTAAACCGTTTCCCGCCCCAAATCCGAACTTGGCAAAGATCTCGTCGCTGTCGGTGGGGGTGAAGCTGATCTCGGGCTCAAAAAGGAGAAGACCTCTTCCCTCATTCTCGTAACCCTCAGGAGAATCGCTGATACTCTGATATTGACCTATCCCGGCAATGACCCCCCCGATGGAGAATTTGTCGTTAATTTCATATCCAAACCCATTGCCTGGCAATGCAAAAATACCCAAAATTGTCAATAGACAACCCACCCTGAACCTTGTCCATGCTTTCATGATATCTTTCCTCCATCAATATACAATGCCTGCCCAAAGCCCCCAATCCAGAATCGTGCCTGGGTAGTCCTTTTGTTAAGGCACTATCTATTTCTCTTTCCAATCATGAAACTTGACCCAGATAACGGCACCCAACTCCACGTCCTTTTCTTCACCTTTGATTTCCCGTTTTTTATCAGAGGTGTTCAAGGCGGCAAATCCCCACCATCCGGCCTTGGGAACCGCATAGGTAAAGACACCGTTTTTGTCCGTCTTGATAGTCTGAGTGATCATATAATCCGTGGGCGCTTCCGCCTTTTTATCCTCGTTGTAGTATTCTATTTCAACCTCGGCAAAGGGGCTTGGCTTACCATTCATTTTCACTATTCCCTGAAAGACGTTCCCGGTAAAAAGCCCGAACGGTTTTGAAAGGGGAACAATCTCGGTCTTGAGGCCAATTTCCTCATCCCAGCCTTCATCATCACCAAAAGCCGTTACTACCGCCTTCGTGTAATGGACGATAAAGCAGTCCTCCGCAGGCTCCCAGTAAGGTTTTGGCTCCATGTAGAACATATACACCCCAGGCCGCTTGATGGTGTAATCGGCCTGCCAGGCTATATGTCCCATGACCTTGGTTTCTTTCAGCTCGGCCAGAAGATTCTGCTTCTTGCCGTTTGCCATGACCCCAAACACCTGCGGCTTTATTAGCTCCATCCCTACACCTTCAAAAGGGTGGGAGAAGGACAAAATTACAGAAACGGTTTTTTTGTCCCCCTGCATGACCATACTGTCTGAAGGGATAACCATCCCGAAATGGGCAAAGACCGTTTGAGAGACGCATAAGAAAAACAATCCCAAAATACAGGTAAGCAAAAATTTTTTCATCACTTTTTCTCCTTAAAAATTTTTTTTAAAGTTTTATAGAAACAAAAAAGGCCACAAAAGCCCCAAGGGTTTTTCAAAACCCATTGGCCTTCGTGGCCTAAAAAATGCTACAGCTTGATTAAGATTAAATGTCCGGCTTCTTGCCTGACCTGGCATTTATATAGTTGCAAGGCCGATAGATGTCAAGTGTTTTTTCAGCCCTTGTTCTTCTGCCCCTTTATTTCTACAGAGCGACAATCAACAATCATCAATCTATTGGTCCGGCACCTCGTTTACTTTTTACCGCCCCCCAGAAGAGGTAGTAATTTGACTCGTTATGGTTCTTTGTTGGAAACACCGGCCTCCTCAAAGGTGAGCATCTCCTGAAAGATCCTTACAGCGCCTTCCATGATCCCCATGGCAAGGGCACCGCCTGTCCCCTCCCCAAGACGCATCCCCAGATCAAGGATTGGATTAAGCCCAAGATAGTCCAACATAATCTTGTGACCCGGTTCTTCCGAGCAATGTCCTGCAAAAATGTAATCCACCACTTCAGGACAAATGGCAAACGCCACCAATGCTCCGGCCGCTGAAATAAAGCCATCGATTACCACAGGAAGGCTATGGTAGGCCCCGGCCAGCACACATCCTGCTATGCCACCAATCTCAAATCCTCCAATTTTTGCCAGGACATCAACACCATCCTTTAAATTCGGTTGATTTACAGCTATTCCTTGACGGATAGCTTCCCGTTTACGTGAAAGTCCGTCCGCATCCACACCCGTTCCCCTGCCCACCATCTCTTCAAGACTCCTGCCTGTAAATACCGTTCCAATGGCTGCCGAAGGAGTTGTGTTCCCAATGCCCATATCACCCGTGCCTAAGATCTCTACGCCTTTATGGAAAAGATCGCTGGCAAGTTGAAAACCAGCCACAATAGCCTTCTCAGCTTGCTGTCGCGTCATGGCTGGACCTTTGGCAAGATTTGATGTTCCTTTTGCCACCTTGTGGATTAAGAGACGGTCACCCCCTTCCATGGAAGCGGGATCCAATTCGGGGATAATTCCCATATCCACCACCCAGACATCTGAATCCACAAGACGGGCAAGCACATTAATGCCAGCGCCACCCCTCAAAAAGGCACGGACCATCTCGCCTGTAATCACCTGCGGGTATGCACTCACGCCTTCATCAACAACGCCGTGGTCTCCGGCCATAACCAAAATCGCCTTGCTATTAATTGAAGGCTCCAAGGTCTTACAGATCCCACATAACTGCTCGGAAATGTCATGGAGCCTTCCCAATGCCCTGGTTGGCATCACTAATTGAGACGTTCTCTGCCGGGCCTTCTCGATCCATTCCCCATCCGCTTGCCTGATCCCTTTTATGATCTCCTCCAAACCAATGCCTTCATTAACCATTCTGTTTTACCTCCCCTTCGTTCTTATTCCTTACAGGCCAAAAAAAATCCCCAAGCGTTATTCGCTCGAGGATTTACCTTCTCCACAAACATGAAGCAGGATGGCAGGTCTTCTGACTCTTGGATAGTCCTACTGCCCGCGCCTTCCCATCAGGCACTCAGCTTTTCACTGAGTACTTGACAGTGGCTCATTGCGGGGTTCGTCCCCAAACACAGCGGCGGGTCCGTACCGGATTTCCACCGGTTTCCCAATTATGCCCCGAGGGGCGCCATCAAACTGCAGAATTATTTATGTAATATGATTGTTTATCAGTATGGAAGAAACATCGAAATTTGTCAAGCTTTTCCCACCCGTTTTCAGCCGGGGCCTCCCGCGAACGCTATTTCTGGTGCAGTATATCTTCCGGTACGAGCCCTTCCAAATGAGGGAATTCGTCTGTCATGTGCGGGATCTGCATCGACTCCATAAACTCCTTTTCAAAATCCTTCTCTACAGTTAACTCGATATACTCCACATTACGTGAGATCCAGTCGGCATCCGTACGCATGTCCCGGTCTAAAAGTACGACCCGGGCCCCGTCACCGGCCGCGTTGCCAATGGAAGAGACTTTTTCTATTTCGCAGTCCGGGAACAGCCCCATAATAAGGGCCTTTTCCCTGGCAACATGAGTGCCGAACGCCCCGGCTATCTTGATAGTATCGAGTTTATCGATGCCCATGCGCCGCATCATCAGCTTGCATCCGGTATAAAGGGCCCCCTTGGCCAACTGTATCTGCCGTATGTCCTTCTGTGTGATCACCACATCTTTGTCGATGGAGGTCTCGTTGGCCCAGGCAATGACAAACTCCTTTTGCCGCGGATTATCCGGATTCTTGCGAAAGCGGTTCGATTTTTGATTTTTAGAGAATCTCCCGCTCTTCTCCACCACGCCTGACCGATAAAGTTCAGCTAAGACGTCTAAAATGCCCGACCCGCAGATCCCTTTGGTCTTCATCTCTTCCGGCTTGGAGTATTTGAGCCATGCTTCCCTGCCAATGACCTTGTAGTCCACATCATGGGTCTCAGAGTCTATCTTAATCCGTTCAATGGCACCTGGCGCTGCCCGCATTCCAAAGGCCAACTGGGCGCCCTCTAAGGCCGGACCAGTGGCGCAGGAAGATGATATGAGTTTTTCTTTGTTCCCCAATACCAATTCCCCGTTGGTGCCGATGTCTATGATGAGTTGCATCTGCTCACTCTTGTGGGGCTTTTCCGTCACCAATACACAGACGTTATCAGCGCCCACAAAGCCGGCCTCATTGGGCATGATGAATACATTGGACGACCTGTTGATCCCAATCCCGAGGTCGCGCGCCTTGATATCTAAGCTGCGATGAACCACCGGCGGAAAAGGGGCCAGACCCACATACTGGGGATCTAACTTGAGCAAAATGTGGTGCATGGCGGTGTTGCCACCCAAGGTCAGGTCGACGATGTCAGAGGATTCGAGACGGAGATAGGTCTTCCCCTCTTCAGGGTCTTCCACCATGACCGCCTGGCCATGCTCGTCTTTTACCACCTTCCCGTTCTCGTCCTTCTTCTTTTTCCTTGGCGGATAGGTTCCTTCACAGGCCTTCTGCACCAGTTCATTAAGCCCCTCAATGATATCATCACTCATCCGTTCCAGACCCCCAGGGGTCTGCATGTGATAGGTGATCCGTGACATCACGTCTTCGCCGTACTTGCACTGGGGGTTCATCATGGAGACAGTATCTAACACCTCCATGGTCCTCATGTTACAGAAATAGGCGGCCACTGTGGTAGTGCCCACATCTATGGCCAGGCCGTAATAGTCCTCAACCAGGCCAGGCCACACCTTGATGATCTCTTTGTCCATCCAGACGGCAGCCGTGATGGTCCACTCACCTTTACGGATAGCATTGGGCAGGTCCCGCAGGGTAAACCAGTCGATATCCAAGTCTTTCAGTCCATGTTCTTTGTTCAGCGCCTCTGCCATCCGCTCAAAGTCACCTAATGGGTCCTCAAACGTGGGAGGCGTGACGGTCACAGTATAGATCTGGACCGCCGGATTCCAATCGATCTCAATATCGCGCGCCGCCTTGCTCACCACCTGTTTACCGGCCCTCGACTCCTCGGGCACGAAGATAAGGAGATCGTCCTGTATCTCTGCCACACACCCTAAACGATAGCCGGCTTCCCGCTGATCAGGGGTGATAAACTTCTCCTCCTCCCGCTGCCAGACGCTGACATGACCGGGATCTGAAACAATGCCGAACTTCTCAAACGACCCTTTTTCAATCCGCACCTTGCACTTGCCGCAAACCCCTTTTTCTCCACAAAGGGTCTCTATGTCCACACCAAGACGGCGCGAGGCCTCGATGATGTTGATCCCCTTTTCCACCTCTCCCCTTCTGCCTGATGGCTGAAAAATAATCTTCGCCTTACCGTTATCTCCCATTCAACGCACTCCTCAAATCATTATTATTATTCTGCGGTTTTCCGTTTTCACACCGCCTTGCGGGGCCAAATACCAAACACGAAATACAGTAGCGAAGCGACGAAACACTCTCGTAAAAAAGTCTTTTTTTGCGAGACCATCAATATTCAATTCATTTCGCCTGCATCTCCCTCAGCCGGCCGATCATCTTGATCGCTTCCTGAACCGCATTACCGGCGCTTTCAGCATACCCATCCGCCCCGAATAAGTCCGCCGTATCCGTGGTGACCGGGGCTCCACCCAACATAATGGCCACATTGGGGTTTTTTTCCTTTATCATCTTGACGACCTTTTCCATCCCCATCATGGTCGTGGTCATCATGGCCGACAGGGCAACGATCTCAGAGTCCGTGCGGAGCTGTTCCTTTACAAAATCCTCAAGGGGCACATCCCTTCCCAGATCATGGACTGTAAAGCCTGCTACCTCGAACATCATCTTGATGATATT
>Ga0307425_1002068_pt1 | contig 11598 bp, 10 predicted proteins | sample SalMarWE160330MG_FD_202152 | JGI IMG/M metagenome (GOLD analysis project Ga0307425, IMG submission 202152) | Salt marsh sediment microbial communities from the Plum Island Ecosystem LTER, Massachusetts, United States - WE1603-30 | ecosystem: Environmental > Aquatic > Marine > Intertidal zone >... | reverse complement strand
CGAGAAAACTAAAAATTTAGTCCGAAATCACGTCATTGAAGTTCCAGATCCTAATGTTACCGTAGTTCATCAATGTGAACTTATTCCTGTTGAAATGATTGTTAGGCAATATATAACTGGTACAGCTTGGCGAAATTATCTTAAAGGAGAAATTACATCTGGTATTGAATTACCTCAAGGATTAAAAAAGAATCAGAAACTAGAAGCACCCTTATTAACACCCTCCACTAAAGCTGTATCTGGTCATGATATCTATATTTCACGGAACCAGATTTTAAATGAAAAAATGGTTGATAAAGATATCTATAAACAGATGGAAGAAGCAGCTTTAAAACTTTTTGAGTTTGGTTCCAAGTATTGCATAAAGAATGGATTGATATTAGTTGATACCAAATATGAATTTGGATTAAAAGATGGAGAATTAATGATAATTGATGAAATTCACACCCAAGATTCTTCGCGATTTTGGATCCTCGATACTTATGAAGATTTATATAGTAAAGAAGAAGAGCCGGAAATTCTGGACAAAGAGATTTTTCGGGAATGGCTTATGTCAACATATCCTGAAATTTTTCCAAACATAAAACCCAATCAAGAAATTCCCCCTATATCCACAGAGATCAAAGTAGAGCTTGCAAAACGTTACATGATGAGTTACATGAAAATCACTGGATTAGAATTTAAGGCAGAGGTTTCAGATATAGAAAGGCGAATCATTCAAAACTTGAAAGAAACCCATTATCTCTAACCAATAGCATAAGATTTATATAAGATTTCGATGTAATTCTTTTATTATGCTTAGTTTAGTTCTTATTATTATATCATTTGTAATATTCATATCAAGTTTCATTATGGTATTAATTGATTTGTTTTCATCAAAAGGAGATGAAAGTCAAAAACCAATTCTAAAATTGCCTAAATTAAGCGGTTATGGATTCTTTTTCACGTTTTTTGCTTTATTTCTACTAGTTATTGTTGGTTTTGGCTATGTGAACCTCAATTAAGTTTTCATATTACAATTTGGTTTATATTCGCTCTCTATATATATCCTATAGATTTTATTTATTAGTTAATAAGAATTATTAAAATTAATATTCATCTTTCTTTTCATGTTTGGAATTATTCGAATATATATTAGAAAACAAGAATTTTACTTATTAGTGAATATATAAATGTTATGGGAAGTAGAAGTCGTTTTAGAGAATAAGAAAGCTGCTCGAGACCCTGTTGGAGAAACTATAAAGCGAGATTTGCTTGCTAAAAAGGGATATGATATGGTATCGAATGTAAGGAGTGGTCAATATTTACGTATTAATATTGAAGCGAAAAATGAGGAAAATGCTAAAGATATAGTTGAAAAAATGTGCAATGAGCTAAGAATTTTTAATCCTGTAACCCAGACCTTGACAATTTTAAATGTGAAGATCTCATGAGTATCAAGATAGCAGTGATTGAATTTCCTGCCTCAAACTGTGATTTAGATGCCCTTCATGTACTTAATAATGTTTTAAATATAGAAGCTTCTCTTGTCTGGCATAATCATTTTAAAGAAAAAGACTATGATGGTGTTGTATTACCCGGTGGTTTTGCATTTGGGGATTATTTAAGAGCAGGAATAATAGCAGCTCATAGTCCAGCTATTGATGAAGCAAGGATAATGTTAAAGGATGGAAGACCGATTTTAGGGATTTGTAATGGATTTCAGATATTAACTGAAGCACAATTTCTCCCTGGAGCATTGTTAAGAAATGAATCATTGAAATTTGTATGCAAATGGGTTAATTTAAAGGTTGAAAATAACAAGACAGCATTTACCAATAGATTAAATGTAGCTGATGTTATTGATATACCCATTGCTCATGGAGAAGGAAGATATTTTACAGATCAATTAAAAGAACTTATAGATAATGATCAGATTGTTTTCCGTTATACTGATGAAAAAGGATTTATAACAAATGATTCTAATCCCAATGGTTCAATGGATAACATCGCAGGTGTATGCAATTTGGAAGGAAATTGTTTGGGGTTAATGCCACATCCAGAGCGAGCATCTGAAGCTATTATTAGCCCAAAAGGATCTACACACGGCAAACTTATTTTTGATTCAATGATAGATTTTATTAAAAGGAGGAGTAAATAATGCCAAAGGTAGATACTGATGGTGATGAATTAGAAGTAAATTTAACTAATAATGAAATTGAACAGATCAAAGACGAGCTTAAACGAGATCCTTCTATCACGGAATGGGGCATGTTTGATGTAATGCATTCTGAACATTGTTCTTATAAATCATCCCGTCCAAAATTAAAATTATTTGAAGATGCTGAGAAAAATTATGATTACGTACTTGCAGGTCCTGGTCAAGATGCTGGAGTTATCGATATTGGAGATAATTATGCACTAGCTTTTAGAATCGAATCTCATAACCATCCTTCAGCAATCGAGCCATATCATGGTGCTGCTACAGGAATTGGGGGAATAATTAGAGATATTTTATGCATGGGAGTACGCCCAATTGCTTTATTAGATCCATTAAGATTTGGTCCCTTAAAAGACAATCCACATTCTCAATGGCTCTTTAAGTATGTTGTGAAAGGAATTGCTGATTATGGTAATTGTACCGGAATTCCAACGATTGGAGGAGAAGTAGAATTTGATAAGAGCTTTGAAAGCAATTGCTTGGTAAATGTAGCATGCATAGGTCTTGGAACCATCGAAGACTTTAAGCATGCACCAAGTAGAGCCAATAATCCAGGAGATTATATAATCTTGATGGGTGGCTCTACGGGTAGGGATGGAATTCATGGGGTAACTTTTGCTTCAAGGACGTTAACAGAAATGTCAGAAGCAGATAGGCCTGCCGTACAAATTGGAGATCCCTTTACAAAAAAATTAATTATCGAAGCAACTTTAGAAGCGATTAAGACGGGTTATGTTAGAGGTTTAAAAGATTTAGGGGGAGGCGGATTATCCTGCGCACTTAGTGAATTAACAGGGGATGGAGGAACTGGAGCAAGAGTAGATATGGGAAAGATTTTTATCCGAGAACCAGGAATGAATTCATTTGAAGTCATGCTCTCAGAATCACAAGAAAGAATGGCTTTCATAGTGCAACCAGAAGGTTTAGAGGAAGTTTTAAATGTTTTTAGAAAATATGAAATGGCACATGCTGTTATAGGAAGAACTGATGATACACAAGTCCTTAAAGTATATGATGGGGATAATCTTGTTGTAAATCTACCCGCTACAGCTCTTTCAGATGCCCCTACAATTCCACGTAAAGAAAAACGACCGGATTATCTGGATGATTTAATTGCTCAAAAAACTCCAGAACAATCTAAAAAATTGGATGATATCATATATGAATTGATTGCTTCAGAAAATATTTGTAGTAAAGAATGGATTTATAGGCAATATGACCATGAGGTAGGAGTACGATCAGTTCTGAAATGTGGAGAAGGGGATTCAGGAGTTCTCCGAATAATTGGAACCAATAAATACATCTCATCAAGTGTAGGAACAAACTCAAAACATTGTTTCCTTGACCCTTATAATGGTTCTAAAGGGGGAATGGTTGAGATCTGTGGAAATGTGATTGCAAATGGAGCAAGACCAAAAGCAATGGTTAATTGTTGTAATTTTGGAAATCCAGAGATTCCAGAATCGTTTTGGTATTTTGCAGAATCAGTTAAAGGGATAGCAGATTTCTGTCGTGAATTGAAAATCCCGATCGTTGGAGGAAATGTCTCTTTTTATAATGAAGATGAGGCTACTAAAACTGCAATCAAACCTGCACCCGTAATAATGATTGTGGGTATAATTGAAGGAGAAAAGAATATTGTACCTCTGCCATTCAAGGATGTGGGCAGTGATATCTTACTAATTGGAAAAACTAAAGCTGAATTAGGCGGTTCAGAATATCATTCCGTTATTTATCACTTAGAAGGAGGAATTCCTCCACTAGTAAATGAAAAAGAGATCAAATTGATATGGGATTTTATTTTCGAACTTTATGAAAACAACTTAGTGAAATCCAACCATGACATAAATAAAGGTGGATTTATAATTGCTATTGCTGAAATGTGCTTTAAAAATAATATTGGAGTTAATCTCGATCTAAACACCATTCAAGAAGAAAATTTAAGAGATGATGAGCTCCTTTTTAGCGAATCTGTAGGAAGATTTATCGTGGAATCTTCTAAATCTGATTATGATAAGATAATGGATCTAGGACGCAAATACAAAATTTCAGTGAAAAAAATTGGAATAACAACCAAAGAACCCGAAATTCATATCAATGGATTAAAAACTAGTAATTTCACATTAAACCTTAAAAAAATGAAACGTCTCTATGATTCTACAATCCCAAATCTCATGGATAAATAAAGTATCCCTCGACCGAATTTAAGATCATAAAGAAGATTAAGTAAACGCGATAAAGTTTTCATTGGTGACTAATCTTCAAACCATTTTTAACATTTACTTTTATGTTCGTGAACCTCAAACGAACATTTAATCAATAAAACAGTAATTTTCATAAAGGTTGCATCCTTTAGATTATTACAGAAATAAAATAGAATAGTAGTGAAGTATAATTCGAGCAAGAGCTTGCATAAAGTGTAAGGTATATATTGTTATCCACCCAAACAATCCTTTGAATCAAGCAAAAATTAGTACTTTCGAAAAAATGCATCATCAACATACTCTTATAACAGTTGATCTTGATGAAATTAGGAATGAATATCAGATCATGAATAATAATGATACGAATGGTGTAGAGGAATTAAATTCTCACGCATGAGTTAATCCTATATCTTATATAAAAATAAAATTATAGATATTCTTTCAAGGAACTAAAGGAAGGAATAATCATATCAGGTACTTTTTTTCCATCGCTACCATCAAAATATTTACCCTTTCCTGTCTTTACTAATATCGCTTTTAGTCCTACGTTAAAAGCACCTTGAATATCTGATTCATAATCATCACCAACAACAATGATCTTATCACGGGAAACATTTATCAATTCTATCGCTTGTTCAAAATATTCTTTTGATGGTTTTCCAAAAATCTTAGCCTTAGTTCCTGTGGAACGTGCGATCATTTCTACGAAAGAACCCGTATCAATTACTGGATTTCCTTCACGATCCAGATAAAATATATTACCTTGAGTTCCCAATAATGTTGCGCCTTGTAATACATATTGAAAAGCACGATTCAAGCGATTAACATCCCAGTTATCTTGGAAGTCTCCTATAATAACAAAATCAGGGATTTCATTTTCTCTAATAACAATATATTCTTGAAATTCTCTTGCTACTTCTTGAGTGGTAACCAAAAATATCTTTTTACGTGAATGTTTAGCTAAAAATTCCTTTAGAGCGATTATCGGACTAAATATCTCGTCTTCTTGAATTTGGAATCCATAACCTTTCAAGATGTTATATATTCTATGTGGTGATTTACTATCCGTATTTGTAAAAAAAAGGATTTTTATTCCCAAATCTTTAATATGGGATACTAAATCAATAGCTCCCTCAATCGCTTCTCCTTTAAAATAAAGAGTACCATCAATATCGCATAAAATTGCTTTGATATCTTTAAAAAATGATCTCATAAATCACAAATTAAAATGGATCACGGTATTTAAGAATTAAGACTGAATGTTTATAATAATTAATGAACAAAAAAGAAAAAAGAGATTGATAGTAGGGAAAAACAAGATACCATAATTTAGCATTGCTGCCAGATTACTTCTTTTTTTCATATCACCTTTTTTTCGATTAACAAAATTCTCGTAGTTGTGGGATTTTAGTCCCATTAAAGTAATAATAGAATTAATTTATAAATGTTTGCATTTTTCATTATAAGTAAAAAAAAGAACATCTCCCCCCATAATTGAGATGATTTTTTATGAGATTGTTTATTGATTACTTAAAAAGTTAAAAATTGTTTAATTAAACATTTAATGATGCATCCATACGATCATTTCACTTCTTCCTCTATGAGCCCAAGCATAGTATGGGATTGCTAAGAAATCTTGTTTGAGATCACTTCCAAGATTTTGAACGTAACCTGAAATTGTTACAATCCCGTTCAATAATTCTTCTTGATATTGATGACTTAAATTTGTATTATCATATAATTTTAAATTTTCCACGTTATCATTGTCTATTGATTCAATGCAATATACAATTGGCCCTCGTTCTAATGCGACCATTCCATTACAATCTTTTACCTTTTCATGTGCTAAAACACGGCGTATTGGCATTGGAAATTCAATTAGAATTCGATCTCCTTTTTTCCATATTTGATTTATAATACAATAACCTTCTTCGTTTATTATTAAATCAACTAATGTATTGTTCACTTCAAGTCTTTTTTTTGCTTCATTTGATGTCATATAATGATAAAGATCGCTTGGAACTGGTTTGTTTTGAGTCCAACCAGGAATTCGTAGAGCAATCGAGAATTCCATGCTTTTTGAAGGATTAATTTCAATTTCTACCAATCCTTTCCATGGATAATTAGTTTTTTGATGTAGTTCTATAAGATTTCCATTCAAATCGACTTTAGTTTTGTTTCCGACAAATAGATTAATGTAAATCAAGTTATTCTTAAGGGAATAAATATAACCTTGTATTTGAGGCATAAAGCGCGCAATATTAGATGGACAACAAGCAACTTCAAACCATTTTCTCCTATAGATATCTCCTTTAGAAGCAAGGGGATTTGGGTAGAAAAATGCATTTCCTTCCAAAGAAATCCCAGATAATAATCCATTATATAACGTTCTTTCCAAGATGTCAATATACTTGGAAGAACCGTGTATTAGATGCATTCGGAAGTTCCAGAAGATATTGGCAATTGAAGCGCAGGTTTCGTTATATACTCCTAATTCACTAGATCTGTCATAATAATTGGGCAAAACATAAGCTTTATCAAAAGCTTCTCCAGCAGCTTGAGCACCTATTGCTCCCGTTATTGATAATTTGTGCTGGATTACATCTTCCCACAATTGATCTAATGCTATAAGATATTGTTCATCATTACATAGCATGGCGATATCCGCCATTGCGGAATACATGTAAGCAGCTCTCACGGCGTGTCCTACTGCTTCTTTTTGTTCTGTTACTGGTTCATGTGTTTGATTATATTCGAACCTATTTGAACCTTTAAATGGAAAAGCACCAACACTTTGAGAAATATAATCCTCATATCCAATTCTGTTCTTAGAACCACGGATATCTAGAAAAAATTTAGCTAAATCAAGATATCTTTCATCTTTTGTTAACCTAAAGAGTCGTACCAAACCGATTTCTATTTCTTGATGTCCTGGAGGGTTTTCATTTTTACCATAGCCAAAAAGTTCTAGAATCAATTCAGCATTTTTAACTGCTACATTTAAGAGGTTTCTTTTTCCAGTTGCTTCATAATATGCAACTCCGGCTTCATAGAGGTGTCCCACATTATAAAGTTCGTGACTGTAAATTGTCAAATTCTCCCACCTTTCTTTTCCACACATTAGAGAGGGATTTTCAGAATCAATTGTCCGATGAGTATATAAATAGCCGTCATCTTCTTGTGCAGCAGCAATTTTATTAATTATACTATCACTGTACTTTTCTAATTCGATATCAGGTTTCAGTTTTAAGGTGTAAGCAACGCCTTCTAAAATTTTAAATACATCTGAATCATCAAACGGTAATTTAGAGGTTCTTTTTTCTGTAGTGAATGATCCAGCTATCTCAAAATTTGCGATCCGTTTAGATTTCTCACAACGACTCAATACATGAGGAATTGTAACTGTTGTATTCTTTTCAAGCCGAATTTTCCAAAATTTATCATTAAGCGATGTCAAATAGTATGGAATCTGTTTTAATGGGTAATCGGAAATAAACATCTTCATGTAACTCTTTTACTAAAAATTATTTTTTTATATATATAAAAAGAAAGTGTTAAGAATTTATAAAATCAAATGCTAATATTTTATATCTCATTATAGCTAAATGAGGATCAATTTCATGTACCAGATTGAAAAACTACAAGAAAATAAGTTTTATATTAAAGCAACAGGTACATTTCCGCATCCTGTTGCTAAGCGATTCGTTAGTGAATTTAATGAACTGACAAAAAATGTAAAGGCTGACTTGAGTGTTATTGTAGACATCACAGATGCAATACTTTTGAAATTTGAGTCTATTGAGATAATATTGGATTTACTCAAGAAAAATAACAACAGACTATATCGTTCAGCATTTATAATAGCACAAAATCCTCCTCTTAGCAAGGAACTCGAATATATTATGGAAAAAGCGGCTTCTCCCAAAAGGAAAATTGTTTCAAGTTTGGAAGAAGCGAAGAAATGGATTGGTTTAGAAGAACTAATCATTAAGAAAGAGTAGTCCATTCTGCATTCATATTATTATTTTGTGTATTTGATAAACATAAAAACTTAAGAATGAATGTAGATAACATTAATTTTATCATAATTAGAGATTTGAACATAATCATGAGAATTGCCTGTGATATAGACGGTGTACTACTCGATACTGTAATAACTTTCTGTGATCTCTACAATAAAAAATATGGGACTTCTTATCAAAAAAGTGATGTAACTAGTTGGGAGTTTTATCTTGATTGGGATATTCCAGAGGATGATATATGGGATGTTTTTTTTCAAATCTACGAAGATTCAATGGCTACTCCATTCCTCGATGATAGGGCTCCAGAAATTTTAAAGATTCTTAATTCAAAATATGAAGTATCGATAGTATCAGCACGAACTCCCCAATATCGGGAATCTATTCTAAAGAAATTACGATTTCATGGAATATTGCAAGGGTCACACTATAATGACCTGATTCTTCTCTTTCACAAACCTTATGACTTGAAAATAGATCAAGATTTTGATATCTTTATTGATGATAACCCCAAACTTGCAGAAGCTATAACTAAGCAAAAAGATAAATTATTGTTACTTTACAATCAACCATGGAATCAGGAAATTAAAGATACGGAAAACGTGATTCGAGTCACAAATTGGACAGAAATCGATCTATATTTTAAGAGGTTAGATAAAAATGAAGATAACAATGAGTCATGATCAATCTACAATTAATTGGGAGGAATTATGTGAATTATATGAAATTGCTCCTCTTGGAATAAAAGTGCTTGATGATTTAAAGCTTTCATTTTCTAATAGCATGTTTAAAGTTTTCATCTTTGATAATGGTAATCTTGTTGGTGTTGGGAGGGCTTTAGCGGATGGAAAAGACTGTTCATATATTTGTGATATAGCAGTTCACCCCGAATATCAAGGAATTGGTCTTGGAAAAAAGATAGTCCAAAGTCTCATTGAACAATCTCAAGGTCATAAAAAGATCATTCTTTATGCAAATTCTGGCAAGGAAGGATTTTATTACAAACTCGGATTTAAAATGATGAAAACTGCAATGGCCATATTCCAAAATGAAGATGATGCAATAAAACAAGGCATTATTTCAAAAATACCACCAAAATAATTATTAGCTATTTGATTTTCGTTAACAAATAGATTTTTAACTATATAGATTGAAGATAGAATTTAATAATACATAACTTTGAAAATGATTATATATGTATAATAATCTTGAATTTGAAATCTGAAGATCCATAAATCTGGTTAATAAGACTATCTCAATGAGTATTGCATAATATGATCTAAAAATTGAGATCAATTTCTAATAATTTGGTAGGGGAGGTCTTTTAGATTTTCAGGTATGCGAAAAATTGATAATTTTTCAAAGTGTTATGTTAGCTTACTCTTCATTTTATTGTGTTATAACCAACATCAAAAGCTTTTAGATTTGCATCAATGGCTTTATTTGGGACTACGTTGGGAATCATGGACTTCAATTGATCCTTAGAGATCGGAAATTCTTCTATTTTTGAAAGAGCACCGAGCATTATAACATTAGAAGTTAGAGGATTACCTGCTTTTAACGCTAGATCCGAGGCATTTAGAATAAATATCCTATTTGTAACCATTTTCATTTTTTCAATAATATCTTGGAATTCAATATATTTTACTTCAGAATCAATTACACGATCAAAGGTGCTCTGAACTGGTTGCCAAATATATTCATTTAAAATAATAACACCATTAGGTTTTAAAAATTCTATATAACGCAATGATTCAATCGCTTCCATTCCCAACAAAACATCTGCTTCTCCATAAGGAATTAAAGGAGAAAAAACATCATCTCCAATTCGTATGTGAGTATAAATGGAACCTGAGCGTTGTGCTAATCCGTGGGTTTCAGCAGTTCTGATATTTAATCCATATTCAGCACAAGTTAGACCTATGATGTTGGATACTAACATTAAGCCTTGTCCTCCAACTCCACAAGTCATAATATTATAAGTCATGGCGCACCTCCCTCGCTTTTGAAAAGGGTTTTATCACATCTTTTTCTGAACGATTTTCATGGTCTGTATATGGACAAAGGATTGAACAAACGCCACATCCATCGCATAACTCCGTGGAAATGTGAGAGGAATATCCTTTCCACTTTCTTCCGTTCTCATCTAAGTATTCAGTGTCATCGTTTTCCATACTTATTGCTGGACAATAAAAATCGCGCATGCAAGTATGACATTTTCGGCAAATTTCATTGTCTACAAAAAAAGGTTGTATTTTTTCACCTCGTGATCGTTTGTTTCTATCATTCCATAAAGCGCAAGGTCCACGCGAAATTATTACGGTGGGACCTGAATTTTCTAAAGCATTCTTAAATGCTGGTATGCAATTTTTCGCATCAAAACAGTCATTAATCACTAAGTTTTCAAATCCCATTCCTTTTAGGACGTTTTCAATCTGAATTTTATGCTTAGGTTTCCCAGAAGGACCATATCCAGTTCCAGCATTGGGTTGTTGTCCCGTCATTGCTGTCACTGAATTATCTAATACGATGAATACCACGTTTTCATTATTGTTACTCACATTTATCATACCTGGTAACCCCGCATGGAAGAAAGTGCTGTCTCCAATGATAGATAAAACTTTCTCTTCGGAAGCTAATGAAACACCACTTGCAGCTCCGATAGTAGCTCCCATAGCGAGGAGTAAATCGTCAGGGTGGAGTTTTGAATATATTTTAGCGTTTAATAACAACATTGAATAGCAACCTATATCATTTATGAAGGCTAATTTATCCGTTTTGTTCCCAACTGCTCTCTGTAAAGCCCAAAAGGTTGCTCTGTGAGGACATCCCGGGCAAAAAACGGGAATTCTAATAGGAAGAATAGATTTTAATTCATTGGCAACGCGTAAGATTTTATCATAATCATGTTCTGAAGATAAGTTTAGCACTTCTCTAATGACGTTTAGAACTATAGGAATATTGTATTCATTTGCTTCGCTAAAATGACCGGATTCTTTCCCAAAAATCTGTAATTGTGGGTTGATGTCCTTTGATAGTGCTTTTATTTTGTTTTCTAAGAAAGGAGACAACTCTTCAACAACTATGACACATTTTAATGGTTTAAGAAATTTTTTTACCAGGTTATTTGGGAGGGGATTTGTCGTTCCTAACTTAAGTATTAATGGGTTAATAT
>Ga0307425_1002066_pt1 | contig 11602 bp, 8 predicted proteins | sample SalMarWE160330MG_FD_202152 | JGI IMG/M metagenome (GOLD analysis project Ga0307425, IMG submission 202152) | Salt marsh sediment microbial communities from the Plum Island Ecosystem LTER, Massachusetts, United States - WE1603-30 | ecosystem: Environmental > Aquatic > Marine > Intertidal zone >... | reverse complement strand
GAGATCCTTTTTAACCGTTTTACGATCGACCAGGTGGAAAAAATAAGGACCCAGCTGGCAAGGTTGATCGAGATCGTAAGGGAAAGGGATTTTGATGCCCTGAAGGAATTCTTCGACGCCCTGAGGCGGAACATCGAACTTCCCGTCCGGGGAGTGGATCAGGTCCAGGACTGAATTAAATCATGGAGAGGACCGGGTCCGGGAAGTTATAAGGTCCGGAAATGAATCAATTCATGCGAAGACCGGGTCAGGGAGTTGATACAGTCAGCGCCTGATTCCTGAAATACCAGAAGCTGGAATGACCGGGGTTGATTCGCGATCATTTTTTTACTAAATTGAAAACTTGATTGAATCTTCTGCCACGGTACCATAAAAGTTACCGTGCGGTTGAGTATTTATTAACAAATAAACCCCCTGACCATGAAATACACAGGCAAAACCCTGCTTCTGGCACTCTGCCTTCTGGTATCGCTGCCGGCCTGGACACAGGTCGACCTGCTTAAAAAAGCCAGGCAGAAAACCGAGAAAAGGACCTCAAAGGAGGTCGATAAAAAACTCGACAAAAGCCTCGACCAACTTTTCGGAACGGATAAAAAGAAGTCATCTGAAGAAAACACCGAGAAGGAGGCCACCGGGCAACCGGAGGAAATGAAGACGGAAACTGCAGCTCCGGCTTCAACAACAGCCACAGGTTCAAATACTGAAAATCCCTCCGGAGTGCTGAACTGGGCAAAATATGATTTCGTACCCGGTGACCAGGTGATCTTTGAGGATAACCTGGTCGGGGAAGAAAACGGTGAATTCCCTTCACGCTGGGACCTTCAAAGCGGCACTGCGGAGGTGGCGGAAGTGGACGGAGAGAATGTCATATTCCTCCGTGGCGGAGCTCCCTGCATCGTACCCTACATGGAAAACACCAGCCAGGATTACCTGCCGGATGTCTTTACCATAGAGTATGACATTTATTTCGGTTACGACTATGCTACTATATATTTGTATGACAGGAAGAACCAGAGACCGGAATCAGGATCCAGCCAGTGGGACCTCCAGGTTGCCTATGATAAGATGTCGATCGGGAGTTTTTCCAGTACCTATCCAAAAAAGGTTGAACATAAAAGATGGGGCCATGTTGCAATTGCCTACACAGATGGGAAATTCAAAGCATACCTTGATGACACCCGCCTGATCAATATCCCCAGGATGGAGGTGAATCCCATGGGAATATCCCTGTATAGTTACCATGCATCGGATAGATATCCGATCTATATCAAGAACATACGGATCGCCAAGGGAGGGGTAAAATTCTATGACCGGGTTGTGCAGGACGGAAAGATCGTGGCAAACGGCATCCGGTTCGACGTGGGTAAGGCGAGCATCCGGCCGGAATCCATGGGTATTATAAACGAAGTTGTCGCATTGATGAATGATCATCCTGAACTGAAATTCAGCGTGGAAGGGCATACCGACAGTGATGGGGATGAGTCGTTGAATATGGAGCTCTCACAGAAGCGTGCAGAAAGTGTGATGGATGAGATGATAAAGCTTGGGATATCGAAGGACAGGCTCCAGGCCAAAGGATGGGGGGAATCAAAGCCGGTTGCCCCTAATGCTTCGCCGGAGGACAAGGCCAATAACCGCAGGGTCGAATTTGTAAAACTATAAACCGGCTGGGGAATACCTGATCATGAGTACGTGACGGGTCTTTTCAGTGATCCTGAAGCCGTCGTCAATCCGGCGGCCAATGACCCATATGATCTTCTGGCCGCTTGCAAGCAGCCAGACATTTTCCTTATCAGGCAGGGATAGTTTTTCATCGATCAGAAAATCACTGATTTTTTTTGTTCCCTTCATCCCGAAAGGCCGGAAGTAGTCTCCCTGCTGCCAGTGTCTCAGGATCAGGGGAAAATCAAGCTTATCAAGATCAAGACACGCAACTTCCGGATTCCCGGGAATCAGGAGCTTCGGGGTGTTCTCGACAATGACCCATTCCAGCCCGATGGGATCCAGTATCTGTCCCTCTTCCAGCTCCAGGTAATATTTCCTGTTCTCTTCTTCTTTCAGGGGGGTCAGTATCAATTCATCACGGTCCCTGACGAGCCTGTGGGTGGGGGAAAAGAACTGCCTGCCCGGATGTCCCCCGAGCGATTTTCCGATGTCCTCGATGGCAGCGGATCCAAAATTAAAATCGGAGAGGATTTCGTAGAGGACCGTATTTTTTGAAGGATGCTGTTCCAGGTCGCGGATCCTGACGAGGATCCGTCCTTCCTTTTCCAGCATCAGGCTCTTTTTAAGGTTTTCCATTTCATTGCTGAATATCCTTTCCGTCTCGGAAAGTTTGAAAATGGTATCCATCAGTGATTTCCGGAAGGCAGGATTCTGCTCTTCGAGCATCGGTATGAGTTTGTGCCTGATCCTGTTGCGCAGGTACTTATCGGAGGCATTGGACGAATCTTCACGGTATTCAAGTCCTTTCCTGTCGGCATAGGTGGTAATGATTTCTCTTGAAGCGAAAAGCAGGGGACGGATCACCCTGCCGGCCTTCGGAGGAATACCGGTCAATCCCCTGATACCAGTTCCCCTGGAAAGATTTATAAAGAAGGTTTCCATAACATCATCCTGGTTATGGGCGGTCGCAATCAGATCATACCCGTGGGATGCCCTGATCTCCTCGAACCATGCGTAACGCAGGTTTCTTGCGGCCATCTGGATGGAAATCCGCTCCTGGTCCGCAACCTGCTCCGTCTGGAATTTGTTTATGTGGAATTCCAATGAATAACGGTCGGCGAGTGAGTGTGCAAATGCCTCATCTTCATCGGATTCATGTCCCCGGAGCCCGAAGTTGCAATGAGCCATACCCGTTCTGAATCCTGCTTCCGTGAACAGGTCCGTCATTACCACGGAATCGATGCCACCGCTGACGGCCAGCAGAATGCGGTCTTCCGGTGAGCACAGCAAATTGAATTCAATGTAATCCCTGAATTTTTCGAGCATGATCCCCTCTTTACACAAATTTAATCAATCCCCCTTTGATAATTTGCATAATAGTTGAAGGCATTGTTGGCTAAGGAGCCTTTTTCTGTCGCAGGCAGAAATCAGCGACGTGCCATATAATGCCGGAAACATGCAAATTATCAAAGAAAGATACGGGTTGGAGGGAATAATAGTTCATTGCGGCTGATATTGCCATCCGGTGATGGGTCAGTGCTTGCCCAGGTAACTGGCAATTCCGGCCTGTGACTTTTCAATGGCCTCGTCTCCCTTGTGCCAGTCTGCGGGACATACCTGTCCATGCTTTTCAAAGAACTGGAGGGCATCTACCGTTCGCAGCGCTTCCTCAATGCTTCTTCCGATGGGATCATCATTGACAACCTGGTGGCGTACGATCCCTTCCCTGTCAATCAGGAACAGGCCGCGGTATGCCTGCGGTATTCCCTCGAAAACAGTTTCACCATTCTCGTTGTAATCGTAAGAGCCTCCGAGCACATCGTAGTTCTCGGAAATGGTCATGGACTGGTCTGAAACCAGGGGATATTTAACTCCCTTGATGCCCCCGTCTTTCCTTTCCGTCTGCAGCCATTTCAGGTGTGAAAATTCTGAATCAACGGAACAGCCGACAACGGCAACGTTCCGCTTTTCGAATTCTTCCAACTTGTTCTGGAATGCGATGATCTCGGTCGGGCATACGAAGGTAAAATCAGCCGGATAAAAATAAAAGATCACGTATTTTTTCCCGATGAAATGGTCCAGGGAAAAATCCTTTACGATTTCCCCGCCGTTAACAACGGCTGTCGCTTTAAAATGCGGTGCTTTTCTGCCTACTAAAACTGCCATATCTATTGATTTTAAGTTAATAAATGTCTCACAGTTTGCAAAGGTATCGATTTTCGGCCCATGGTCTTTTCGCCCAAATCTTAATTATTGGTTAAAATCTATTCAAACCGGATGATCTGGGGCTTTATAACGTAAAATTTGGCCGGGTTCAGGCGTTGCTCTCCATAGACATCCAGGAACAGAGGGAAACTTTTTTCCGGATGGTTGGGATAATATCCAAGCCGGATGGAAATAGTCTCAAATACCAGCCTTTCGTTGCGGATCCTTATACCTATCCCGAATCCCGAGTAAAAAGCCCCGTCGTGCAATTTCTTGTAGTCCGGGCCTACCATCCCGAAATCAATGAATCCAAACCAGACAAACCTGAATCCATAGAGGTAGAAGGGAGAGAAGGCATCCGTTTCATAATTAAAGATAAGCTTCTGTTGTCCGACCGGCAGGTTTGAGCGGAATCCGCGCAAGCTTTCCCAATCATTGATCCCTATGAATTCATCCGGGAACCTTCGTATGCCCCTGACGTACCTGGTGCTTATAAAATGCCTGAATTTAAACCGATTCACGACGAAAAGAGGGGTGAAGTAATTTGCCTCCAGGTTGATCACGCCCTGTTCGATGAAGGAATTATTTTTTAAAAACCCCCCGCCTTCGACCATGGTGTGCAGGTACCCGTAATTCCCCAGGTACCTTCCCTGTGAAATGCTTATTCCCGTATACAGCCGTCGGTTGAATTCACTGATATCAGCCCCCACGGTTAGACTGAGGAGCATTCCCTGCGGTACGTCCTCTGTTCTCCCGAAATCGAGGATAAGATTACTTTTAAAGAATGACTGGGAGGAAAGCGAAAAAGAGTTAAGCCAGAAGATCCGGTTGTGAAACTCGTAAAAACTGTTTTCGGTAACTGCAGGCCGGTCAATGTATTGATTTCTCAGAATCCTGGATGCAATGACAAAATTCACCCTGTTCCTTGTATGCGTACGTTGCGAGCTTAGATAGAAAGAGCGCCCGACCCAGCCATCGTAGATATTGTATTTGACAGTTAGGAACTCCTCGGCCGTATCCGCGTACGAAATGTAACGCACCGCTCTTGTCCGTTCCAGGTTGATGGCACCGGCCCATTTAATATCGGGTGTGAAAAACCTTCGTTGCAATTCAAGCTCATAGCTCTCCGAATCAAAGATCTGTGCAAACCTGATCCTGGAATTGATGAACGATCCCCCAATGTTGTTTATGATGTAATAGATCTCATTGCCCAGCCAGGGTGAACGATCTTCATCCCAGTGAAATACCATGTGCAATTCATGTCCCATTCCGAACAGGTTATTTTCAAACACGCTGAGCCTGCCGGAATTGTAACCGTACAGGGCTCCCCCAAGCCCGATCGAGAAATTATCCTTGGTCACGATCAGGAGATCCGCGCTGTCGGAACCGGGTTCCGCATCAAGTACCTGTATTACCGCATCCTGGATAAAGGGCAATTCCCGCAGGATCCTTTCGTTATCGGCCAGTTCATTGGGATCCAACAGGTCTCCCACTTTGAAGAGCAGATGGTTTTGCAGGACCCTGTCATGCGTTACGCGGTGCAGATTATTGCCGAACCGTTCAAGGTTCGTATTTGCCTGCCGGGCGGTATCAAAAATACTGGGTCCGAACGGCTCCAGTTTGAAAAAACGGATGGACCGGATGTATTTCCCACCATGGGAGATGAAAGCATCCGCACTGACCCTGGTTTGTTGTATGGTGTCTGAAAAATCGGGCCTGCGCGGAGAAGTGATAACGATATTATGCAGCTGTTGCGTCCATTTGTTGCGGTTAGCCCTTATTTCAAGGGAGTCAAAGAAAATATCACTGGCCTCACCCCTGGGATACCTGATCTGGTAATTCAACCCGCTGTGGATTACTACGGTTGTATCCCTGTCAAATTTCATTTTACTGCCCGGCAGGATAAGGGTTGATCCTTTGATCAGCTTCAGGGTATCGTAGTCCGGTAATAATATTCCGGCACCTGACAGGGGCGGACAGAAATACATCAGCAGGAGAACCGGGATGAAGAAGGTCTTTTTCAAGGTACTCCGGAATTGGTCTGCCTCCGTAAAATAAGGAAAAAGATAGGAATTTGTCCGCGCAGCCCCGATTTTTTAAAAAAGTGGAAAGCCTTCAGAGCGAATCCTTCATCCGTTGGCCGTCACGTCGTCGGAGTTAAACTGGAAACCCAGCCGTTTACCCGTTCTGAGCTTTGAAAGCTGAATACGGTCACTGATCTGTTCGACCGTAGCAATCTTAATGGCATCGTAGGGAGGAACCAGCAGGTCAAACTCCATGGTATAATTGATGGCAAGGTTAATGATGTGCCTGAGGGATGTTATGTTCACTTTTTCGTTGCCGAAATTATTGAAGAAAAAGCCCAGTTGCCGCTTCCCCTCGGTGAAGTAATACATGTCCCTGTTTACAAAGATGCGGCCCACCAGGTATCCGAGGTCTTGCATGCGGTTGTATTTGAATGAATCGGCAAGGAAATTATAGATGTTGATGATGCCGCAGTACGAAGCCATCTGGTCCGCCTGGACATAGGAAGTTTTCCAGACTCCGTGGCTGCGGTCGAACTCAAATACATTGGAATGCATGGCAAAGATCAGCAGGTCTCCGGCAATCTTGATCTGTGCGCCATACAATCCGTTATCCGTGTATTCGAGGTGGACGCGATTGTCAGTATCACGGAGCTTCTCGTTTAGCTCGATCATCAATTCCTGCAGGATTTCCTTGACATCGTTCAGGACCTTCAGGGTGTTATCGTGGACCTTCTGCTTTACGGTGGATTTATCCTTCAGGCTGTTGAGAATTTTGGTTTTAATCTCTTCCTTACTCATGACTTTGGTTTAATAGGCAATGGCGAAAAGAACCCGTTTATCGGAGGGTTTTCCCGAGTAGATGCATTTGCCGGTTTCGGATCCGGCGTCAAAGGGAATACAGCGGATTGTTGCCTTGGTTTCCTCCTTTATCCGGATCTCCGTTTCCCACGTTCCGTCCCAGTGAGCCAGCACAAACCCGGGCCTGTTCTGCATGATGTCCCTGAACTCCTCCCAGTCATCCACGCGGAAGGTGTTGTTTGTCCTGAAATCAAAGGATTTCCGGTAAATGTTCTGCTGGATCTCCTCCATGAGTCCCTTTGCCACCTGAACGACGGAATTTCCCTGCACGACCTGCTTTTCAAGTGTGTCACGCCGGGCGATCTCAACCGTATTGTTTTCAAGGTCACGGGGACCGATGGTTATCCTGACCGGCACGCCTTTCATTTCATACTCGTTGAATTTCCAGCCGGGTTTCTGGGTATCGCGATCATCAAACTTTACCGATAATCCCGCTGCCTCGAGTTCCGCCCTGATGCGGACAGCCGTCTCGCTTACCCTGCCCAGTTCTTCAAGAGATTTGTAAATGGGAACTATGACTACCTGAACAGGTGCCAGCCGTGGAGGAAGGACCAGTCCGTTGTCATCGGAATGGGCCATGATCAGGGCTCCCATCAGGCGGGTCGAAACACCCCATGAGGTAGCCCAGACGTAATCAAGGTTTCCTTCCCTGGTTGTGAACTGCACATCAAAAGCCCGGGCAAAATTTTGTCCCAGGAAATGACTGGTCCCGCACTGCAGCGCTTTTCCGTCCTGCATCAGGCCTTCTATGGCATAGGTGTCAATGGCCCCTGCAAAGCGTTCTTCTTCTGTTTTTCTTCCTTTGATTACCGGTATTCCCAGGTAATTCTCGGCAAAATCCGCATAGAGGTTAATGATCTTTTCCGTCTCTTCGACGGCTTCCTGCTCGGTGGCATGGGCCGTATGGCCTTCCTGCCAGAGAAACTCCGTGGTCCGCAGGAATAGGCGGGTCCTCATTTCCCACCTGACTACGTTGGCCCACTGGTTTATCAGGATGGGAAGATCACGGTACGACTGTATCCAGTTCCTGTAACTGTTCCAGATAATGGTTTCAGAGGTGGGACGGATGATCAGCTCCTCTTCCAGCTTTGCCGATTCATCCACCACTATTTTACCGCTCTTTTCGTCGTTCTTGAGCCGGTAATGGGTCACCACGGCGCATTCCTTGGCAAATCCCTCTACATGGGCGGCTTCCCTGCTGAAAAATGATTTCGGGATTAACAGGGGGAAATAGGCATTGGAATGCCCTGTTTTCTTAAACATCCCGTCAAGTATAGACTGTATTTTTTCCCAGATGGCATATCCGTAAGGTTTGATCACCATGCATCCCCTTACTGCCGAATTTTCGGCAAGGTCCGCTTTAATTACCAGGTCATTGTACCACTGTGCATAATTTTCCGCTCTGGGTGTAAGTTCTTTCGCCATTCCTTATCTTTGTGCTAACAAAACCTGCAAATTAAGTAAATAATATAGAAAAGATATTAAAAGGAGTTTCAATATTTATTTTAGCGGGCGTAAGACAGTTTTTGGTACGGTATTTGTATTTTTTGGATAAAAGACCAATCTGGAGGATTAACCATGAAAAAGTCATTAAACATAAGCTTCATCTTTGTCCTGGGCATAGTGCTCGGGGCCTGTTCCTCAACCTACAAGGCAGGCATTGCGGAATATGATGATCTTTATTATACTCCGAGGGATGCAAAGATGCAGAGCAGGGCAGACCAGTCCGTTGTTACGGCCGTTCCGAATGAACAGGCGGCCACAGCGGAGCTGAGTGATTACGAAAAGTACCGGCTTACCCTGGAACAGGGAGGTACGGACGAACAGGTCCAGGAAGCTGGTTCAGAGTACCTGATGGAAGATTCTTCCTATTATGGACCCCAGGAGTATGCCTATTACGATGACGGAAGCCAGCCTCCGGCAGTCAATAATTATTATGGTACGGTAAACCAGTATCCTTCCTATGCCACACGGTTCGAAAGATTCCATTCACCCTACATCGGTTACCGGTATTATGATCCGTGGTATTACAGTTCCTGGTATGATCCATTCTATTATGATCCGTGGTACTACGATCCCTGGTACAGTTCATGGGGACCCGGATTCGGTGTAAACATTGGTTTTGGATTTGGCTGGGGATATGGCGGCTGGGGATATCCTTACTACGGATACCCCGGATGGGGCTACGGCAGCTACTATTCTTCCTATGGGATGGGTTACAACCGCGGATGGTACGACGGGTACTATGGCGGGGGATACTACTACCCGACCCCTTATTATTACTACAGCGATGCCGGCCGTGGCAGTGGTTATACATATGGCCACAGGGAATCCAGGTCAGGATATTCCACCTACGGTGCCCGTACCACCGAAGACAGGAAAACCAGTGTAAGTTCAGGGAATTATGAAAGAACACGGGCAACTTCGAGCGGCAACCCCGCAGTTACGGCGACACGTGCAAATACAGGATCGGCTGATGAAATTGCCGGAAGGCGCAGCACGGCCATAACGGCTGCAGGAACTTCCACCGATAATTCCAGGAGCCGCATGCAGGGAACCCAGGGCAATGCCTATAGCCGGACAGACGAAAAGACCCCTGCCACCTCCCGGGCGAGTTATACCGGGGATGCGCAGCGCAACAGTAATGCGAATCCTAATACCAGGACGGTGACGTCATTGCGGGGGACTGACCAGAAACCGGGTAACGGACAGGGAAGAACAAACGTTACTGGTCCGGAAGGCGTCAAGAGCGATCCCAGGTACACCACCCGCAGTAATAATACCAGCAGGTATACCACTACCACCCGAAACAGCTATGCCCCGACCTATACCAAACCGAGAACTGCGTACAGGCCGACTTACAATACGGGTTCTTCCCGGAGCAGCAGCACGTACAAATCAACTGCGCCCCGCACGACCTATACACAGCCGGGAAATACCTCGACCTATCGCTCGGTATCTCCGTCCCGATCGGGCAGCGGAAACTACCGGTCAACGCCTTCAAGCACTTACCGGTCAACGCCTTCGAGCAGTTACCGGTCATCCGGTTCTTCCGGATCCAGTTACCGGTCTTCCGGATCCAGTTACCGGTCCTCTTCAGGATCCTCGGGATCCGTCAGCCGCAGTTCGGGCAGCGTAAGCCGCTCCTCCGGCAGCGTTTCAAGGTCATCATCTTCATCTTCATCTTCAGGTGGAGGCAGGAGAAGGTAGGAGAGCAGATTTTCCGGACATATTATTTGAAAGAAATATTACAACCGAAAATAAGGTTTTCAGCACGGATTGTACCCAATTAATACGAACAAAATGAAAAGGATATATGCTATCATCATCGCAGCCTCTTTCATGCTGCTGACCGTAAGGGCCCAGAATGAATCTGATGCGGTCCGTTACTCGCAGAATTTTTACGGGGGAACCGCCAGGTCAATGGCCATGGGCGGTGCATTTGGTGCCCTGGGCGGTGATTTTACCAGTGCCAGCCTGAATCCCGCAGGAATTGGGGTGTACCGGAGTTCAGAGATCACCTTTACCCCAACACTTTTATCCGATAACACATCCTCTTTGTACCTGGGGAAAACAACCCGGGACAACCGGTACCAGTTTATTCTCAACAATCTTGGACTGGTTCATTCAAAACTGACGGGCAAGGACCAGGGCTGGGCCGGGATAACGTTCGGTGTAGGTTATAACCAGTTGAACAGTTTTAACCGGAACACCATGATGAAAGGCATCCAGATCTCGGGAAGCGGTGAAAGTTCATCCTACCTTGACAATTTTACGAACAATGCCAACGCCAATCCACAAGTATGGAGCGACTATTACGAGGAGCTTGCCCGGGCAGCCAATCTTATGCCATACGATTCCATTGCGGGAGAGTACTGGAATGATATCAGGGAAGCGGGATACGGCCAGTCCCAGAGGCGGAGGATCCAGGAGAGCGGGGGGATCGGGGAATTTGCCTTCACACTTGGAGCCAATTACAGCAACAAGCTTTATTTTGGTGCCACCTTTGGCATTCACAGGCTGAATTATTCCAACTACACGGACCATACCGAAATAGACGATGCCGGGATCATCCCTTACTTTAATTCATTCACTTTCAGGGAGACCCTTGAAACAAAGGGTACCGGGTATACCTTCAAGGCGGGAATTATCTACCGGCCAATCAGCCTGATCAGGATCGGTGCGGCTTTCCATTTACCGACATTTTATAAGATAAGGGAGGATTTCTACACTGATATGTCCTCAACCTTTGACGACAATACCGGCGAACCCGAATATTTCGAGCCTTCCCCGATCAACCATTTCGAATACTGGCTGAGAACCCCGTACAAGGCGATAGGAAGCGTGGCGGTTCAACTTGGCAAGCTTGCCATAATAAGCGCAGATTACGAGTACATGGATTACCGCCTGGCCAATTTCGACAGCCGGGCCACCGATTACGGTCTGCTCGATCAGAACGACCGGATCCATAATGTGTTAAAGTCCGCAAGTAATATCCGTGCCGGTGCGGAGGTCCATCTCGGACCCATGTACCTCAGGACCGGGGCGTCTTTCTATGGCAGTCCCTACAGATCGATCATTGAGAACGGTAAGAATTCCGATGCCTGGAATATCATCATGAGCGGGGGACTCGGGTTCCGGAGCAATAAGGTATTCTTTGACCTTTCGTATGCCAGGCGGGTAAGTGATTACCAGTACTGGCTCTATATCCCGGAAGACTCGAAGGGAGCCAGCATCAGCGGCCACAACCAGCAGATGGCAGCAACTCTTGGATTCCGGTTCTAAACGCTTATTCTCCTGCATTCTCTGCGCTGATGCGATCATCAGCGACTGATGCACTTTTCCAT
>Ga0307425_1002064_pt1 | contig 11608 bp, 12 predicted proteins | sample SalMarWE160330MG_FD_202152 | JGI IMG/M metagenome (GOLD analysis project Ga0307425, IMG submission 202152) | Salt marsh sediment microbial communities from the Plum Island Ecosystem LTER, Massachusetts, United States - WE1603-30 | ecosystem: Environmental > Aquatic > Marine > Intertidal zone >... | reverse complement strand
GTATCGGTGCCCCAAATATGCCAGTGTAAAGAAAAAAGTTATGAAGCACAGAAGAAGAGACATTTTCTTCATACTATCTAATTCTATATAGCGGAAATCGCTTGTCCCTTTCTACTCGTATTTGACTTAGCCTCCACCCCGCTGTTATTTTCAGTTTATGTTTCCTCTATTCTCCTCAATTGAAGCCATATGACAGAATCCCCGAAATCGTCGTATCTCATCTCCCAACTTTCAATGTTGATCTCCATGATACCACAAAAGCAATTCCCATTTTCCTCCACTACCAAATTTACACCATATCTTACGCCGATTTTGAAGTTGTTTAGGACTTCCACGTTGCCATAACACCGCAAACTCCCTGATGCCATCTCCTTTATGCCAACATACCATCCTTCAGAGTCCACATCTGTGTAGATCTGAAAACAATGATAATTGGGCAGGTTGGTTTTTACATTGTAACTTCCATAAACCTTCAGAGCTCTGCCAACAGCTTTTCTCAAGTCTTCATCAAGAAAAAGTGGCTTTGGATCTGGAGTGAACCCCTCTAATAATTGTCACATTATGTTTTCCGACCTTCTTCTTCGCAATACGGAGCTTATTGTCAGATCTGGATATGCTTTCGATAGCAGTATGCCGAATGCCTAGATACACTAACAACAACCCAGACAAGACTGCCAGCAATGAAAACAGAGCTATTTTTTTCATTTGTTGAATAGGCTGTGAGGTATTGCTATATCGCCAAGTCTTTGTTGACACCACAAACTAAAACGAATCTTATAGTCGCCCTTGCAATTGTCCATCATCCGAAACAAAGAGATTCTTTCAGTACAAGCCACCTGCATTGACACGACTGGCGTCAACCTGAAACCGCCTGCTAAAAGCACCTCACCCTCTTGGCTCGTTCTCTGATGGATACGTAACCTTGCCCATATAGCCTTGCCGAGCACATTGTCTCAAATTTGATTTCAACTCGCTTAATCTCGACGTTTTTTTCACATTTGCATCAAATTAGTCTAGTGATGACATGAGATGGTTATTCTGATTGAGATAGCCCTTAACACCGGTTCTACGAGTCAAATAAGGAATCCTCAGGTAATTGTGTCCTTTGCCTGTTGGAGTTGAACGTTAAGCCATTTCTTTGGATTAAAATCCTCCGACGCGGATGAATTCCACCCGGCGATTCAGGGCGCGTCCTTCCTCGGTCTCATTGGAGGCAATTGGCCTATTTTCTCCATAGGCCTTGACCATCAGCCGATCAACTTCAACCATGCTCGTTTCCACTAAATATTCTTTGACAGCTTCTGCCCTTCTTTCAGAAAGATCCATATTGTACGCCTCAGTACCCATGTAATCCGCGTGACCAGCTACCATGACTACAGCTTCAGAAAGATCCCCTTTCAGAGCCTGGCCAAACTCGTTCAATAGCGGATAAGATTCAGGCCTTATTCGAGCAGAATCAAAGTCAAAATGAATAAGCGCTCCAGCCCTGGGAGTGATGTCTGAATCCACTATCGCCTCAAGCCCCCTCATCTGAAAACGTTTACCCCCGATGATCTTATAAACCTTCCCACTTTGTGAAATGTACTCTTCACCGTTGTACGTTGTCCGTCCGTCCTTTATACTAAGAGCCTGCACGATCTCAGCCTGAGTTTTAGGAAAAACCAGGTCTCCAGCCAAAGAAAAACTGCTTCCAAGCAAAACCAAGCATGTGAGAACAATGACACTAAAGTTTTTCATGAGACACCTCCCGACAGATATGGGTTAGTGTACTTTGGCCACCGGGAAGTCTCCAAAGAGCTCCCGGCGAGCCAGCCATGGTGTTTGTGTTCCTTCGGTTTGCTCGTCAACAAATTGACTGACATAGTCGACTAGCTCCATGAATTCCACATAATCATTACCATTCAGATCCGCCTCATTGCCCTTAAGGCCCAAAGTCTGTACTAATCCGTAGGCAAATGCCCCAAAACCACCACCAAGGTCAGGGCTTTCCAAGGCCTCCTGCCTTCCTTTGGAAGCACAAAAGACCATCAAGCCGCTTCTTCCTCCATCCCTCAGCTGTTGAGCCAATTCATCGTTGGGGACCACAGTCTCGGTCGTGATACTCCCAGAATGGCACGCATCTAACAGCAACACCACCCGGCCCTTAATCCTTGAAAGAGACTCTCCCAACATATCCCAGCTCAGCCCTGCCTTATCAGGGTCTTGAAAACTCCCTGTGTGGCTAAGAAAGTAAAATGTTCCGTCCTCAGCTCTTATGCCATGCCCCCCAAGAAAGAGTACAGTCACATCCTTATCATTCATAGCCCGAAGAGCATCTAGCACATCTATGATTGTCTCTGCCGTCGCTTCTTCATTGATAAGAAGCTTTGAATAGACGTTGCCAAAAAGCTTCCCTTCCTGTCTCTTGAAGGCCTCAATCACGGCCTTCGCATCAGAGTCAGCATAGGATAGCTGCCACTCGTTAGGAAGCCTGGGATATCGGCTTATGCCAACCGCGAAGACATAAAGGTCCGGCTTGGGAAGATCTGTGCGCTTGCAGATCACATCCACATATTTGGGATTGCTCGAGAAGCCCTTCTCATCAAAAGCAATAGCAGTAATCCTATTAGCTCCTGGAAACAGAGGAACATCCAAATCAAACTCCTTTTTCTTTGCATTGACGGGTTCCTCCAAGGTGGGGTTACCGTTTACAAAGATACGCACTCTCTCAACTTTATCCAGGCCAGAGGCGGTAAGCCTAAGCGCGTATTCTTTGTCTCCGGTCTCTTTCAGACGAAGATGCTCTGGCATGTCAACGTAAGGCGGCCGGGTAATCACCGGAGCCGGTTTTCCGGCATGGCGGTTCCCAGAAAGCCTGGCTTTGATGATTTCCGGCCTCTCAAAGTGGGACGCAAACTGTTCGAAGGAGAATGCCTCAAGCCCAAGACCTCCTGAGAAAGTCCAGCTTACAAAGGAAGGCCCCTCAGGACTTGAGCTGTAATAACCATCGGGAGTAAAGGCGACCCCCTCCCCATTATTAAATCCGGCTATGGTCAGTACAGGTTTGAACTTCACACTCCCGTTTGCAAACTCTCGCTCCCAAATCTTAATGATATTATCCATATAGCTCCCAGAGGCTAATAGCCGGCCGTCGGGACTAAAAGCTAAAGAGGTTACCCAAAAGTCATGCTCCCTGGGTACGTCTATCAGTGCGCCGTCTGAAATCCGCCAGAGATAGAAAATACCAGCATGAGACCATTTTACAGCTTCGCACCAGCTTGGGACTGAAGCCAGCACTTGACCATCTGGACTGAAAAGAACGGATTGGTACTCACCGATTTCTTTCATTTCAAGGTCGTTAACAACCTTGCCGTCTGAAACTCGCCAAAGTCTAATAAAATCCCCGTGATCCCGGTAACCCCCATAACTCCCAACCACCAGGTTACCATCTGGACTAAAGGTTGCATGATGAATAACACGCCCACGTGCCTTCAAAGTGCTTACTGGCCTACTGTCTGAAATTCGCCAAAGCTTGAGGGTTTTATCGGTTGTGACGGCCAGAAGCTCGCCGCCTGGGCTGAAACAAATTGAGGAACCCTTGATAGTTCTGACCAGCCTGGCATCTGAAACTCGCCAGAGCTTAATCGTTTCTCGAGTAACCCCTGCCAGAAGGACACCGTCCGGACTGAACACCAGGTGATTGACACGATGCTTAAAGCCTTTGAGAGTCCCTACGCGTTTGCCGTCCGATACACGCCAGAGGTTGATGGCCCCATCCTTACTTTCTGATGCCAAAAATTTTCCATCGGGGCTGAAGGCTACCGGAGAGCCTCCCTGAAGAGTCATTATGAGTCTATTGTCTGAAACTCGCCAAAGTTTGAGAGTTTTATCGGTTGTGACGGCCAGAAGCTCACCGCCCGGGCTGAAATAAATTGAGGAACCCTTGATAGTTCTGACCAGCCTGGCATCTGAAACTCGCCAAAGCCTAATGGTCTCGCCACCATACACAGCCAAGAACCTTCCCTTTGGACTGAAAATGAGAGACCATACATCATTTCTTAGCCCCCCATATGTCCTGATCAGCCGGCCGTCTGAAACTCGCCAAAGCCTAACGCTTGAATCCCCATAATCGTGTTTACTTAGCAAATCTGATGCTGCCGAGGCCAAAACCCTTCCGTCTGGACTAAAGGATATAGACGTGACAGTAGAATAATGCCCCTCAATGGTTCTCAGGAGCTTACCGTTTGAAACCTCCCAAATTTTAATGACACTTTCATTCCCACCTGCTACGAGCAATTTGCCATTGGGACTAAATGCCAAGGCCAAACGATTCATGTTCCATGCGCCAAGGTGGGGGTCCCAAGGTACCTTCTTTTGGACTACCCTGATGATCGAGAAATCTGACACGCGCCATAGTTTGATACTACTATCACAACTTGCTGACGCCATAAGCAAACCACAGATGAAACCTCTTGATCATGCCCCTTGATACTTCTGATTAGCCTGCCATCCGAAACACGCCATAGTTTGATCGAACCATCACTGCTTCCCGACGCGATAGCGCTGCCCCCAGGACTGAAAGATATAAAGCCGATACGATCATTATGTCCTCCAATGGTTTTGGTGAGCCTGCCATCCGAAACCTTGAAAAGCCTTATGACCTTGCCAGAGAACATAGCCAGAACAGTACCTTTAGGACTGAACATTGGACAACGGTTGTCTCCCTCAAAGGTTCTCCTGAGTTTGCCATTTAAGATTTCCCAAAGCTTGACTTCACCATTTATACTGCCCGAGGCTAAAAGACCGCAATCCGGACTAAAGGATAGGTAAATGATTCGTGCACACTGCCCCTTAAGGGTTGTTATAAGCCTGTTATCCCAAACATGCCAAAGCTTGACCGTCAAGTCGAGTCCCGCTGAAGCTAAAAACCTGCCATCTGGGCTGAAAGATACAGCTGTGACACCATTTGAATGACCTAATTGAACCGTTAGTCGAGCAGGTTTTTCTGAGTTTGGCAGTGACAAAATAGCATCGACAAACGCAAATATTCTTTCACGAAACAAAAATGTCGATAGGATCAACCCAAGAACCAACAGGGCCACTGCTATGAGAACAGTTATCCTCTTATCCTTATTTGACATTTACTTCCTTTGGCCGAACTTAGGCCAAGTCGTCCACCTCGTTTTGAGTCTGAGTCCGGACTCCAAGAGAGTCACTGTCAATATGATTCTCCCCTATTGGTGTGCAAACTCTATGACATGAACACAATCCTCGCACAAGTCTTCAAGCCTGCGGCCAAAAATCGAGAAGATGTCTCCACTTTGTTGCCATGTCACGTTTATTCTTTGATCTGTTTCGATCGATTCCACTCCCCGCTTTTTGAAATATCTACTAAGTTTTGCCTGAACACTCTCTGCCCTTGTTTCATTTCTTAGCGTTCTAGCTCCCTCCAAATGTCTGTAAATCGCCTCCAACCCCTCATTTCGTTGTTTGAATGCAGTGAAATAAAACCTCTCCTCTCCAACCTGTCTATCCAACTTGAAAGATTTGTCACGAGCCGGAAGGGTATAAATTGTTCCTCCTTTCACTGGGTTATAATTATCAACTGTTACTCCCTTGAATTCTTTCATAGGAAACAGTTGGAAAATTTGTCCCGAGCTGTCGACCTGAAAAATATATACATAGCAATCCCTGTTTGGTGTAAAAATGATCTTGTAAAAGTCTCCAGATCGGAGAATGCTCCCATGCGTTATAGTCTGAGGTTTTCCAACTCCACTTGAACGGTACACATAGTTCACCTGGAAGGAAAGAGACTCGAGCCTTTGCGACTGAAACTCTTCTTGTGCAAGTTGCAGATACCCAACAGCCTTTAAACCTCGCACCTTGGTACCCGCTTGAGGATCACTAAGCCAGAACGCCTTCATACTAACCTTCAGCAAAGAACTGTCTGGCAGGACATCCATAACATCAATGAGAATATATGTGGTCGCACGCTCAAAAGATGCCACTTTTGTAAAATCGAATTCCTCGTGTATCTTTTCAAAATCAAGCCGTCCCACGAGGCGTCTGAAGTTTTTTGGAGCTGCCACTATTCCTATATGGTCATCTATGTGCCGTGTAAAAGCATCACTAAGCAGGACCGTAGTCTTATTAGGTACCGAACCTAGGGACTCGACATCTATGGCGGCAAATTCGCCAGCGGGAAAAGCAGACCGTGCTTCAAAAACATGAACACGTGCCAGTTCTTCTACGTTTCGGAATGGGTTCTGTCTAGTCCCTATAGGTATAGGAAGATATGGAGGGGTCTCGTGATACAGAAGCCGCGCTTGTGAGTTCGTTGAATAGTCCAGGGGTATTGAAGCAACAATATCCGTATTTTGTCTTTGCCCTTCCGAAAAGCTGTAGCCCCAAACGTTAACTAAGAGATCCTGGGCAGAATCGGAAGGATTGACGTTGACCTCAAGAACAAGAAGTTTGTCCTTTTCTTGACAAAGAGGAGGAATTCCTAACTCAGGCAGTTTAAGAAAGATCCAATCTTCGCGTGAGATTTCGGCAATTTGTATTCCTGCTCTGGAAAGATGTTCCCGCAACTGTTCAATAACCCTGAATTCAAGTTGAGAGAATCTGACGTTCTTAGTCCCCATTAGTGTGCCAGAAACAACAATGACATTTCCACTTACATAGGGGCTTTTTTTTATCAGGCCTTCCAGTTCTACTAAAAGAGGCTTGAATTCGATCTTTGGACCTATTGGTGATGAGATATAAAGCACGATTTCGTCCCCGTAGGTCCAAATATCATTGGGAGCCGGCTCTTGGCCTTTAACATTACCTTCGGAGCCAGCTGGCACGATTGTTTTCTTTCCGGGTGCGAACGACTCTAGTTGTTCCAAGGCCTGTTCCAAAGGAACCCCTGTAAGATCTGGCATTTTTCTTGATGGAGGACCTTTAAGATGGCCGAAATACAGGTATGCCCCACCTACAAGAACCATAAAGGTGACTATGAGAATTCTATTCATTGGCTTTCCTATGATCCCATTTTCTGAAGCAGTTCTTTCAGAAGATCTTTGTCTAACTTGGATAAAATCCTTTCGAGAATGGCTTGCTGTTTTTCAGGGGCCATGTTTGACCAGAACTCCTGGAGCATTGTTTCAAGTTTTTCACCAGGTTTTCTCTCGTTAACCCAATCTGTTAGATCAACACCAAGAACTTGGAATACCGGGATCATTGATAAAAGTATGCTTTGTATGGTCCTTCCAATTGGATCGCTCGTCGCTGTCTGACCACCCACATGAGCCCATTTGACGTCGAAGTTCTTTACTGCAGTTGCGATTTCCCTCAATATTGCTGGCAAGCGATCTGCCAGATAGAGCCCGAGACTGCCGTGGTCAAGCCCTTGGAAGATCCGGGTCATAGCTGTCTTGATCGCTGTGTCCACCTCTCCAATCATCCTGTTTGAATTGGCTTTGGCACGAGCCAGTTCCAGAATCTTAATTGCTTCAGCCTCTGCTTGCAGCTGTGTGACTCTCTTCTGTCTTTCAGCCTGTTCTATTTTGAGGCCCTCCGTGACGACAGGAGCCACCATCTCTCTAGCTGCCCTCTCCCTCTCGATTGCCTGTTCAGACCGATATTTCTCTATCGCAGGATATTTCCAAACCCTTTGCAAAAATGTCTCAACTTCAGCCTTTCTTCGTTCAGCTTGCTCTCTGGCATCTGCACTGCGCACAGCTGCCTCCATTTGCGCCACTGCCCGGCGAATCACCAGCTGTGCCTCGGTCTCAGCAGCTCTAGCACGAAAATAGCCTTCACGGTCAACGATTCGGCTAAGTGCAAATATCTTGATAGCAAAACCCAGACTCTCAAACTTAGGTTTTGCCATCTCAACAACTCTCTCGTTGAACTCAGCCATTTCATTTTGAAGGTCGTCAACAGACAAGGTCGCACAGATTTCTCTTATGTGGGCGCTGATAATGTGTTGTATCATGTCTGCTACTTCTCTATTGGTCCTACTTAACAGTGATTGGGCAGCTTTTTTGATTGAGTCCTCACCATCCATGACTTTAAAATAAACTACTCCCTCAATATCTACAGGATAGATGCTCTTTGTGCGTATGTCGCTCTCAAACACCTGCACCGCCATAATCTCAAGGTGTATCTCATTTGCAATTTCTGTCGGAAAAACAATAGTGGACCTCCCAGTGACAACCCTCGTGCCAGTGGGGCCCGAAATGACAAGGGCCGTGTTTGGGGGCACTTTGTGAAAGTGAAACAGGCCAAGGTCATGTTTTTTTACAAACAATTCCGCTGGGGCAACCATTGGTTGTTTGAATGCATGGTAAGGAGAAGCTTCTATGGACACCGGAATGATCTCTTCAGCCTCTGGGATGTCTACTACTGTACCATGCGGCTCGGTAAATTCGCCTCTTCTGGATCCTTCTGTTGCGTGTGTCGTGTGCGTTTGTTCGTTCATTGCTATTCTCCCATCACAGCACTGTCTTGTTTCGGTAGCCACATGATCTTCGAATACTCTCCACCCCGTTTGAGCTCTTCCCAGGCCTTTCCGACTGCATCATTTATTGCCTCGTCAAGACTTGAACCAGTCCCCTCAATCGTCCTTAAGGCAACCCGGAATGTCTGGCCACGGCCTGTTTTCAGCTCTGCCTTCTTAAAGGAAATCCAATACGTATATGTTTTGTCCACCAGTCTGCTTTTACAGGAAATCTCGGCATCAAAGTGCCATTTCTGTGCTTCTAAAGCTGGCAGCCATCTTTGACACAGCACGGGGTATATTTTCCGGTCCCGGCTTGGAGGGTCTACCTTGATCCTTAAAGGTGTCTTCGTCCAGGGGTATATGATAGACGAGAGATGTCTTATCTCTCTGGACATACGGAAGGTTTCAGGGAACTGCGTGATAAAAGCCCCACCCAGATAGAGAAGAAATATCAATAAGAATATCAACAAAGTGGGATTAAGTTGCCTCACCCTGCATTTTCGGTTGTTTTCGTGGTTCCCAGACTGATTTCCAGCCCGCTCATCTGGCGCGATGGCTTTTACGACTTCTGCTAACGTTTTCACAGGCTTTAGAACGACGTTTTTCTCCTTTGCTATGTCTCTAACATCCTTCGTGACTGTGTTATCATTCGCCTGTGGATAGAAAATGGTGCCGCCGCCGGTCTCTGATAGGGCTGCGATACCAACAGCAACCTTTTCGGCAATGAATTCCACTGGGAGCACTCTGGCATTCTTTGTACTATCACTTATGTCACCTGTGGCCGCTAGAGAAAGGCCTTGCCCATTCAATTCCTCATACAGCGCTAGCGCAAATGCAAGGCCTGCACTTGGGCCAATGATCTTTTCTCCACCGCCTTCTATTTCATAGGAGATGCTGAGGTTCTCCGCTCTCTTCATAATTTGGTAAATAGAGGAAAAGCCACGTTCAGCTGAAGCAATCGCCTGCTTATCTGTTATATTGAAGGGCCTGAAGTCAAGTCGCTGCTCTCCGGGTTCAAATCGGCCGATCAGTACTTTTCTCGCCGCGCTCTTCAAAAGTGCATAGACAGCCATGTCTACCTGCGTCTGATCTTGAAGCGTTGTATATCAATGTTTTCGAGATCCCTTACTTTCTGAGAGACTTGGCCATTGACTATCGTTCCTTCAAGGAGTTTACGCCCTTTTCGATCCTCCAAAATTATGGCATCTCCTTCCAGTTTTTCCCTGTAATTCTCTGCCACTTCGACTGTTATCATCCCTATATCTTTCTCTTTGAGAGAGCGCTGGATAATAATCGTGTACTTTCCTCCTTCAGTATCAATTTTCAAAAATCCGCCGATATTTTTTGTGCCTGCCAACTGCGGGAGCGCAATGTCAAGGGCTTCGGTCTCCTTAAGGGCCTCGAGCATTTTATGAAACTCTGCCCGGCATACTGAACAGCGGGAAAGGTGTGCCAGTATGCTATTCCCATCTGATAGATTTCCTGTAATCAGAAAGTCGTACATCTCTGACACTGTGGGATGTCCACCATGTTCATGGTTCTCTATATGCGTCTGCCATATTCTTCTAAAGAGTTCTGTATCCATAATCCCCCTCTCCTAACTTGCTAAGTTAAGATAGCCGGTAGGTCGTCATCCTGCCACCCGTTGTTCCTAAGATATGTTTTCAACTTAGTTTTGGCTGCTGCTTCAATCTTATATATCGCTCCAACTTTGAGTTTGAGCTTTTGAGCCAGCTCCCTGCCAGTGCAAGCGTAAATATTTCGCTCCACCCAAACGAAGCCTTGCACTTTACTCAAGTTCAAACTTATGCATCTGTAGATGCATTCAACTAATTTTTTCACCTTAAGGACTTCGTAAGGCTTTTCTTGTTCGTCGACAATAGGGGTGCTCTCTAGATCAACATGATCTATTGTCCACGATCTTATCTCCGTAATGCTCTTAACTGGGATCCTCAGGTAGGCTGCGAGTTCTTCCTCTGAAGGTTCTCTACCCAATTCATGGAGCAAGTTTTCTTCCCCTTCCATGAGCGTTTCTATTTCTTCCCATCTTTTCTGGGGAATGGGGTATACCCTTCTTATGGAGTCCACTATCTGGCCATTTGCCTTTAACTTAACCCAGGCTGTAAGCTTCCCTTTGTTCGGGTCATGCGAATCTATGGCCAAAATTGCACCGATGACGCCCTCCTCAATCAGATCATCAAGATCAACCAACCGCTTAAGGCCAGGTGAAGCCCTAAAGTAGTGGCCTTTTGCCAGATACATGATCAGCGGATAGAACTGCGAAAGGGTCTGGTCTCTTGTCATCGTTATTTATATAATCGAGTCAAATTCTATTTTTTCCCCTCTGGCCCATAGATTACTAGTCTGAAAACACAAGACCCCACCTCTGTGGAAGAGACGGGGTCTTCGTGGTTCCCTCATGGCACCCTCTTTTACGGATAAGGCATCATATTGGAATTTCACCAAAACCTATCACAATTTTGAGCTGTTGTAAATGAGTGCTAGGGCAAATAGGCTGGGTGGCAGGACTAACAACAAAACAATAGGCAATGCCGTCGTTGATCACATTTTCTCAGACGGGTCGAGCCATGAGGTATCCAGTTTTAGATTGTCTGTCAAAATGGAGGATCGTGAACTAAGTGACTTGGTTATGGATAACTGTCAAGGCGGCTTCGAGAACCGATGCTGAACCTGTTCGGATTTCGGGATGATATCTGGAAATAAAAGAGCCTTGAGGTCGGTTAAAGCTTGCTTACCAGCATAAACACTCGAAGTCTTTCAAAGGTTTCGGACCGATATAGCAACGCCAGCCGTAGCCAATTCCCCACCGCACACTGAATTCAAAACCCGACCTCGCTCAACCAAGAGGTTTACCGTACGAGATAAACGGGAAAGCATCCCTGAGGATGCGTCCCGACCGCACATCGATGCCCTCTATCGTTTAGCCTTCCGGGAAAAGGGCCGCTCTGCCGCCTGACTATGGAATCAAGGAATGTTTGTGCGACAGGATCAATCAGAAGTGTTATTAGGTCACTAGTGTCCGGTTAAAAATCGAATAAATTCAGTTGGATTTGACCTGAAGCAATTTTATTTTTGTAGTTTGAAGGCGCGAGCACCTCTAAAACAGGGCTTTTTTCAAAA
>Ga0307425_1002059_pt1 | contig 11619 bp, 6 predicted proteins | sample SalMarWE160330MG_FD_202152 | JGI IMG/M metagenome (GOLD analysis project Ga0307425, IMG submission 202152) | Salt marsh sediment microbial communities from the Plum Island Ecosystem LTER, Massachusetts, United States - WE1603-30 | ecosystem: Environmental > Aquatic > Marine > Intertidal zone >... | reverse complement strand
AGAACCTTAGCTCCGATCTTTATGAGTTTTACAAGCATCGTACGAAGTGACCAGTGCTTGACTTTACCCGGAAGAACCAGGCGCCGCAGAAAGTTGCCCAGATTATAGGCTAGTACAAACAAACCTAACCTTACCTGATTCGAGAGGAAATGTTTGCATGAAAGCCGCGTCCAGTTGAGAGCATACTTTCCTTCCTTTATCCACTGTTCAGCAATCCCTCGTCCATTGTAGAATCGAACAATACCCTCTACCTTGGCACTCATATTGGTTACGATAAAACCTACTCTCGGGAATAAATCTCCACTGTGCCATTCAACTTTTGCCACCGCACGACGCAGCTTTTTCCAACTTGAAGCCCGATACTTGAAATCATGAAACCTAACAACAGGCCTTATCGATGGACGTCCAACAGGACGAGTAAGCAGATGTTTAATCTCATCATACAAGACATCATTCGCCGGAAGGCGGATAGCATACAAGAGCCCTTTCTCTTCAAGGTACTTATAAATCTCAGGTTTCGCAAATGCAGCATCACCACGAAAATACTTCCTGACTTTTTTATTTTTGTATCGTCGAACATTTGGTTCCAGTAGATCCTTCCATCGGTCAGCGCTTTGGACATTACCTGAACGCAACATCGCTCCCTCGCAGTCGCCATATTGGTTAAAGCAAAACAGAGGATGATAGCAATTGCATCTGAAATGTCCATTGTATGATGAACCCTCCTGCTCTCCATGTACCGGGCTTTCTGAACTGTCCAAATCAAGAATGATCCGACGATGTGATGTTTTTTCCATTGCTCTCTCAACCCAGCTTCCGTTAATTTCAGACAAGCTATCAAGGTTTTCCCGAAGTGTCAGTATCTCTGTCTCGAAACGCCCAATTGTATTGATACTAGCAGCATTCTTCTTCTTTCCTGTTACTGCCCTCATGACAGGATCAACTGATAAACGCTGTGCATCATTGACATCTTCAAATCCTGCCAGACGGCTATACACAGACTGGCGCAGCAGGTTGGTCATATCATGCTGAATATTGCGCCCGGTTCGTTTATCGCTCATTACAGTAGAAGCTGAATTAAACAATCCTAAGGCATCATCAAGCTCGCGGTAGGCAAGAAGGCCACCATCGGATGTCAGTCTTGCGCCATGAAATTCTAGCTTGATTTTTCCATTAAAACGAATATTTAATCTTTCACCCATTGTGTGTTTCATTTTCGATGCCATTATCAACCTCTATCTTGTTATATAATAACAACTTAGTGTGAACTTGTTAAGCGATTTTCGTGTTTAATATGGGGAATATGGGATAAGATACGTGGGAATCCGTTGGAAGCTCAATTGACCTCTATCTTGGGCTCGTGTTAGAGTGGGTTTAACGAGGAAAATTTGCTTGAGGAGGGATGGACGATGAACATCGCTTTTTTTGTCGGCAGATTGATCGTCGGTGCTTACTATATCTATAACGGGTTGAATCATTTCATCAAATTGGGGCAACTGACCGAGTACGCTAAGTTCAAGGGCGTGCCCATGCCACAGATTGCGGTTATGGGAGCGGGTGTTTTGCTATTGGTCGGAGGCTTCACCATCCTGCTGGGAAAATTCCCGGAGATCGGAGTGGTAGCATTGGTTTTGTTCCTTGTCCCAGTCACATTCATGATGCACAACTTTTGGACTGTTGGCGAGGAAATGAGAATAGCCGAGACGGTTAATTTCACGAAAAACTTGGCTCTTCTAGGATCTGCCTTGATGTTTCTTGCCATACATGAACCCTGGTTTCTGAGCCTCGGCAGCAGCAAAAAATAGTCCATTTCTCGTTAAATTGGGGACAGGATACCCTGTCACCTTTTTCAGATTATTAAATCTAGAGTATGAAATAGGTGACAGGGTATCCTGTCCCCAATTATGCTTGGCAGATGAGGCGGGCGCCCTCGAGGGCATTTGTCAGGATCTCGACACATTGTTTCTCTTTGGTGTGGTAGCCGGATTTTCGTGTCGTGTACTGGCGGATCACCAGCACTTCGGCCCGGCGGTCTTCTTGGTATTCACAGATGACGTTTTTTTTGAGCTTGATTTTTTCCCGGTATCGGGATAATCCGTATCCCCTTTTGGCTGCCAGCACGCAGTAAAAATACGGGTAGCTCGTGCCCTGAACGACATTCAGGTTGATCTGCGCCTGCAGGCCGTAAAATCCTTCAGGTGAATCCGGAAGCGAGATGGAGAATCGGGCATCTTCCGGGATGGTTTTGTCGCTCTTTCCCCGAGAGAGCATCAAGGCCGGCCGGAATTCCTCCCCTTTTCTTTTGCGATCTTGGAAAACTTCGTGCAACCACAAGATCATCCTCACTTTGATGGCCAGGTTGGGTTGTTTCAGGATGAGTCTCATACCGGAAAACCAGAGGGGGATCATCAAGACGGCTATGTCGATGGCCAGGATAGTCGTGACTCTAAAATCATTGGAAAGTTTACCAAGGATCAATGCCCCTACTATCGCAGCGCTGCCGATCAGGATAAGACTCAAAACGCCGACCCAACTGGAAATGTCCAAAGCATCCCTGTCCCATTTTATGTTTTTCTTTCGGAGTTGCTCGATCTCCTTGATCTTTTCGATGGAAACCGTTTTCCAGTTTGGGTCCTGTTTGAATCCTTTTATACGCATCCGGCTGTCATACCCCTTGACAAGGACCAAGCAGATGCCGATAAACAACAGGGGAGCTCCGTATAATGCCTTCATGAAATAGAGTTGAACGGCAAATCCTGCAATTAGCAATACCATCGCAAGGCTTATACGGCGGTTGTAGGAGAGATTTTTGGCAAAATGGAACCGCACGCTGTCCCGCCTTTCAGGCGGGGGGAATCCGAATAAATGCAGTAAGGATGTCATGGCAAACTCCTCTGATATTGGCTGTTTTCCTGTTTTATTTTGGCCAGCGGCTCTTCCAGTTCCTTGTACCCGTGAACTTTGAAGTACAAAGGGCAGGCTCCGTGGCATACGGCAAAATGTTCGCACTCCCGGCAACCGGGATGTGCCGCCCGTTTATCCCGCAGGGACTGTCCTTGTTTGCCGAACCACACGGATCGGAATCCTTCTTGAAGCAGGTCCCCGACCGGCTCTTTCCAGCTGGAGCAGGGAAGAACTCTGCCGTAAGGGTCTACGGACAAGAGGCCTTCACAGGCGCTGCATCCTTTGTTGCCCATCTGGTGAGAGATAGGGTTGAAAAGGCACATCGGTGTGGGGGAATACCACATGAACCGGACGCCGGCTTTTTCGGCTGCAGATTTGATCTCAAGGATTATCTCTTCGATCTCGCTGTATTTTATGGCTAGGTCCTCGGCTATGCCCCGTCCTGCCGGGATGATCAGGTTCAGGGAAAAACGGTCCACTCCCAGCGATCGGGCAAACTGCGCCATATGTGGAAGGGTATGTTGGTTCAGCCGGCACAGGGTGGCGTGGGGATGGACAGGGATCCCGGCCCCTTTTAATGCCAGCAATCCATCCACCGATGCCTGGAAAGCGTTAGTAACGCCCACGATCCGGTCGTGGACGTTTGGATCCGGCGATTCGATGCTGACCTGGGCAGATGCCAGCCCGGCTTTTTTAAGACGTTTGGCCATCTTTTCGGAGATCAACGTGCCGTTTGTGATTAGGTTCACCCGCATTTTGAGCGGGCCGGACGCATAGGCGGTGAGCTCTGCGAGGTCTTCCCGGAGGACCGGCTCTCCTCCAGTAAAGGACACGCTGGGCACTTCGGCATCGTGGCGGATGATGCTCAGGACCTTTTTGATATCCTGTGTGGACAGTTCTTCCCTGCCGGATTCTTCATCCGATTCCGATATACAGGTGCAGGATGCGTAGCAGAATTGGCATTTTATGTTGCAACGCCAGGTCACGGCCACTTCAGAAAGCACGGGCAATGCGATATACCCGAGATCGAACGTTATCCGTTCGAGAGAAGGAGACTGGTAGGCATCGCAGAGGGCGGAGTCCAGCGTGCGGGAAAGGTCTGTGAAGAAGGAATGGAGCTGGGCGGGAAGGGCTTGGTCGAAGGATCGGGCTTTGAGGATGTCTTTGATGGAACCCCCCTGAATGATGTGGTGCAGCACGCGGGCGCCTGTTTGGTTGAGCTTAAAGGCTTGGTTGGGCAGGCGGATGAGAACCCGATCGGTCAGCCGCACATGGACATAGGGACGGATCCGTTTGACAAAGTCATCCACCCAGTCCAGATTGAAGGAAACAGATGACATCTAATGGCCTCCTCCGCTGACACACGCCGAATGGCAAGCCGAGTGACAGGCGGAATGGCACGCGCTGTGGCAGGCTGAGTGGCATGCGCTGTGACAGGCATCGTGGCAGGCGGCATGGCAGGCATTGATGCCTTCGGCCGCCGACCCCAGATACTCTTGGAAATCCACCGCGTTAGGGTCGACGGGCATCGAGGCTTCGTACTCGTGTTCGTATTGGTTGGGATTGAAGTACTGTTGCATCCCGTTGCGCCAGTGGTACCAGTACCACCAGCTGTTTGCCGGATCATCCTGCATCGGCCTCATTTCTTCCCCTTCCAGGGGTTCTTCCGATGTTTGTTTGAACGCCTGGGCGATCTGGTCGCCGTAGTATTTTTTGGTGGCTTCGATGTCGCAATCCCACGCTTTTTGCTGGACGTTGTGGACGACTTCCTTCAAAAGGCCGTTCAATTCCAGCTCGCTGAAATAGCCATCATCCTTGGCGGCCTTGTACATCTTCTGCTCATAGGGACTCAGATCGCCAAAAGGGACGGGCAGAGGGGATACGACCTCAACTTGGAGAGGATCTCGGTTGACGACCTCGATGCAATTCCTTTTGACCAGTTGAGACAGGATGGTGGAAAATATCTGTTTGTAGGGCACGCCGATGTACATGCCCGCCTCGATAGGGTCCAAGTCCTTGGCGATCTTGCCCGGTTTTCGGAAGGTGGCCAGCTCGATCTTTGGAGGCTCCCAGTCCTCCCTCACCCACTGGACCTGGTCCAGCTCCGACTGAGCACGGACCATGGACCGGTGTTTGCGGGAAACGCCGAAAATGCCGGAAAGCAGCATCATGATAAACCCGATCAATAGGTTTCGTCGGGATTTCGAAGTCTTGCTGCTTGCAGTAGCGACTTGCCCCGGTGGAGTTATCGTACGCTCTGAGGGAGTGGTTTCGCTGTGTGTCAGGCTGGCCGCAGTGACTTGGGGAAACACGTCGGCGTTAATGTATTGTTGGATGCGGAAGTGGTAGTTTTTGCGGGCGTTGTTCTTGTGCAACAGGACTTCGATGTGCTGTTTGTCTCCGATCTTCCGGAGGCGGTAGTCGATCAAGTACTCCTGGTTCATGAACCGCTCTGTGGCGAATCCTCTGGCCAGGAGTGTCCCTTCGATGTCGCTGCGGTCGGTCTGGGGAGAAGTGTATTCTATCGGATAGATGACCTTGACCGTGTAGTGTTCTAGGGGCTGGTCCCAATCTGTCGGGGCCCAGTTGAAAACGACAAGTTCCCGGCCTTCGGTAGCTGTCGTTGGCGCCAGATATCCGGCCTGGGCCATGTCAGCGGCAAACCGGAACCGGTAGGTCACATGACCGGAGGAAACTCCCACCCCGTTGGCCAGGACGATGTCGTACATGCCAGCGTTTACTTTTTTGATGTCCAGGCCATAGGTGTTACCCCGGCTGTCGATGCCCGCGGCATTCTGGATGTCGAAGCGGGGAGTCAGGCGGTCGAATCCCGAAAAATAAAACCCGTGGAATTCGCCAGCGGTCACGATATACCGCACCACGTATTCGATCGAGGCTTTGCCGTCGGGAAACAGAATGACTTCGGTCTCGACAAAATCGAGCCGGCCCTCCCCGGCTATGGCTGATGTCGCCATGCTCAGGAGCAGAATTATGCCTAAACATATGAATAATTTTTTTATCATGGCATTAATCTCCCAGACGAAAATTCAAAGGGTTCAGGATTCTTTTATCACAGGAAAAAGTCGAGGTCAATGCGGTGTAGTAAGCCTTTCATTATCGCGGATATAGAAATGCTTCCGAGGTCCTATTCGGAGCCGCTTTGTCCTGGGGATAGAGCCGGTTCGAGAGACACCTTTTTCTTCTTCCCCCATCTTTCGAAGACCGAGTACACAACGGGGATGATCACCAGTGTGATCAGGGTCGAGCTGAGAAGGCCTCCGATGACGGCCCTGGCCATGGGAGCCTGGGCCTCTCCACCTTCCGAAAGACCGAGGGCCAAGGGGATCAAGGCAAAAATGGTGGTGGTCGCTGTCATCAAGATCGGACGAAGTCGGCGGCGTCCGGCCTCTTCGATGGCTTCCCGAAGCGGCATCTTATCCCGCCGGCGGAGCAGATTAGTGTAGTCCACCAGCAGAATGGCGTTATTGACGACGATCCCTCCCAGCATGATACACCCGATGGCAGCGAGAGGAATGGAGAACATGACGACAAAAGGATCGCGGAGAGATTCATACAGGGAGGCCATGACCATGTAGACCAGCATCAACGCCAGGATAAGCCCGAGCAACAGCTCCCGGAAAGCCTTTTGCTGTTCTTCGTAGTCGCCCGTAAAGAGGATCAGGAAATCCCTGGGCACGGGAAGTGAGCGCAGCTTTTCCTGGATGTCCCCGATGATCGAGCCCATATCTCTCCCGCTGATGTTGGCAGAGACTGTGACGATGCGTTCCTGGTCTTTCCGCTGGATCAGGACCGGGCCCCTTCTCGGCTGGACGTTGACCACGTTTCTCAGCATCACGGGCATTCCATCGCTGTTGGTGAGCGTCAGGTCTAGGAGGTCCTCCATGCTCATCTGTTCGGCATCTTGGACTTTGACACGGATCCAGAACTCGTCTCCCCCTTCACGGTAATTGCTTGCCCGTGTTCCGGTGAGGAAGGTTTGAAGGGTGTTGGCGATTTGAGAGACCGTGAGCTTCATGTCAGCGGCTTTCTGCCGGTCGATAACGATGATCTCCTCGGGCGTGCCGATCTCGCGGCTCAACCGGGCATCCGTGACGCCATCGACTTCTTCCACCAGCGCCATGACATCTTTGGCGAGAGCATCGGCTATTTCCAGATTATACCCTCTGACCTCTACCTGGACCCGGTCTCCACCACTCTGTCCCATCCTTAGGAGAAAGAATCCCCCACCTGTCCGGAGCCGGGTCGTAAAGCCCGGAATGTTCGCGAGTTTCTGGCGAAGGTCTGCGGCAATCTCTTCGGCGGATCGGGACCGCTCCGACTGGGGAACGAGGGAAATCCTCATTTCTCCCACATGCGATCCGGATGCGCGGAATCCCGATCCCCCGATGCTTTCCACAACGCTTGAGATCTCGGGTACTTCTTTCCTTACGATCGCAGCCACCGTGTTGAACTTTTCTTCCATGATTCCGAGGCGCGTTCCCACCTCCATCTCTCCTGAAACCCGCACTTCTCCCTCATCAGCCGCCGGCATGAATTCATTGCCCACCAGCCGGGCGAGGAAAAGGCTTCCGACAAAAAGCAGAACGGCTATCCCCAGAACGAGGGAGCGGTGATCCAGGGAATAGTGAAGGAGTTCCTTGTACTTGTTCTCCAGGTTCGTGAAGAATCTTCCGGTCGATGTGAAAAGCTTCAGCTTCATGGATTGTTTTGCCGTGCTGTCGATTTTTGTGACCCGGAGAACTTTACTGGAAAGCATAGGCACGAGAGTCAGGGCCACTAGAAGAGAACAGAATAGGGAAAAGGCGATGACATATGAGAGCTGTTTGAACATGATCCCGGACATGCCTCTGAGGAAGATCAGAGGAAGGAATACGGCAAGAGTGGTCAATGTGCTGGCGATGATAGCAGAGGAGACCTCGGCGGTTCCATCGACGGCTGCTTTTTTTGGGGGTTGCCCGGTTTCCTGAAGCCGGTATATATTTTCCAGGACGACGATGGCGTTGTCCACCAGCATCCCGATCCCCAAGGCCAGCCCTCCCAGTGTCATGATGTTCAGGGTAAAGCCACCGAAGTAGATCAGGGCAAAGGTGGCGATGATCGAGATGGGTATGGCAGTGGCGATGACGGTCGTGCTACGGAAATTGCGCAGGAAAACCAGCAGGACCACGATAGCCAGCAATCCCCCATAGAGAGCTGCCGTTCCGACATTTCTGATCGAGTTTTCGATATACTCGGAGGAATCGATGATAGGAGTGAGGGTGATCTGAGGGATATCTTTTTGGACATTTTCAATCTCTGCTAATACTGCCTTGGCGACTTCCACCGTGTTTTTACCGGATTGTTTGCTGATCGAGAGGCGGATCCCGGGTTTACCGTTGACTCGAACGATCCGCCTGATCTTCTGCCAGGAATCCTCGACACTGGCGATCTCTTTGACCTGGATGGGGACGCCATCCCGGATAGCGACCACTGTGTCGCGGATTTCATTGAGGCTGGAGTAGATGCCTGGCGTGCGGATGAGAACCTCGAAATTACCCCGTTCGATCGTCCCTGCCGGTACGTCCACATTTTCCGAACGGATTTTATTGAGGATCACATCCAAAGGCAGCCCCAGGGCCTTGATCTTGTCCGCATACAGGTTGACGTGTATCTCTCGTTGAAGGCCTCCCCAGATATCGAGGGATGCCACCCCGGGAACGCGTTCGATCCGGTACTTGATCTGGGTGTCGATGAGACGCCTTGTCTGGATGGGATCCAGGTCAGCCGATGCGCCTAGGATAAGGATGGGAAAGCTGGATGGATCGAATTTGCGCAGTCTCGGCCGCTCGACTTCCTCCGGGAGAGCGGAGATCATGCGGTCCAGCCGGTCTCGGACATCGTTGGAAGCCTCCTCCAGATCGGTCCCCCAAGCGAAGGAAATACGCACGCTGCTGCTTCCCTCAGAGGAGGTGGAGGAAATCTCTTCTACACCAGGAACGGCGGCCAGGGCTTCCTCGACCGGCCGGGTTATCAACTCTTCCATCTCCTCCGGGCTTGCGTTGCCGTAGGAGGTCGAGACGGAAAGGGTGGGATAGGTGATGTCCGGCATGAGGTCGATCGGAAGGCGGGTGAAGGAGATAAAACCGAGAATGATCACGATCAAAAATATCATGACTGTGAAGATGGGGTGGTCCACGGAAAATGAGGAAAGTTTCATCTTTTCTCTCCTGCGCTTGCCTTTTTGGCGTTTTCTGGATTTTGAGGGGAGAAAGGTTCAGACAGGATGATCGGGCTTCCGTCTGCCAAAAGGTGCTGCCCCAGTGTTACCACCTGGCCCTCGAGTTCGGATGGTTCAATGATCTCGGTCAGTTCATTGGTGGAGATTCCCACCGTGACAGGGACAAACTGCACCACGTTGTTTTCCGTATCCGCGAGAAATATTCCCTGTTGATCGCCTCGTTTGACCACAGAACTTACCGGGACTACCGTGGCATCTTCGTGGGAGGCGAACTGGATCTGGATGTTGATGAACATCCCGGGCTTAAAAAGTCCCTCCGGGTTGGCGAACTCGATTTCAACCCTGGCCTCCCTGGATGTCTCTTTAAGCAACGGCGCTATCCGGACAATTTCCCCAGATACCGTTTTATCGGGGAGAGCATCGGAGTTGATGAGCGCACTTTGGCCGGGTACTATCCGAAAATAGTCCCTGTCGGTGATATGGATGATGGCAAGCAGCGGATTGATCTCCAAGAGGGAAAGAATGGGGGCGTTGGACGTGAGCATGGTTCCCTCATGTACGAAACGCTCTCCGACGACCCTGGGATTGGTTCCTTCTTCCCATGATGCTCTTATTTTCGTGTAGGACAGACGGACTTTGGCTGATTCCAGGGCGGCTTCGCGGTTGGCGACTTGAGCCTGGGCGACTTTGTACCTGGCTTCCTGTGTGGCATAGTTACCTCTGGATGCGTCCAGCTCGGAATCGGCCGAGATGCCTTTCTTGTGAAGCTCTTCGACCCTCGCCATTTCCCTTTTGGACACATCCACCGAACTCCTGGATTCTTCCAGGTTAGCTTTGGCCACCAGCAAATCCGCCTCTGCTTGACGGAGTTGTTGGCTGTATTCCTCGTCGTCAAGAACGGCGATCAACTGATTCCGGATGACCTTGTCGCCTATGTCGACCATCAGTTTTTCCAGTCTTCCGGCGATCTTAGGAGCGACCATAAATTGGGATTTGGGCTCCAACGTGCCTGTAAAGTTGCCGGTATCGCTGATGGTCGCCTTTTTCACCGGCTCGATCTCCACAGCCACGGGTGCGGCTGTCCGCTCTAAGCCGGATCCCTGGCCTGAAATCTTCCGTACCACCTGCCAGCCGATAAGGCCGACAATGACAACGATAACGGCTATCAGTGTGATTTTTCTTTTTTCCACTTTTTTCCTCCCCGATCGCAGTCCTTATCTGTATGCGATATCAGAAAATCGTATGTTTTTTGTCTCGAGAGTCGTTCCCAGTGCCATGTCCAACCTTGCCAGCGAAAGGATGTAATCCACCGTTGACCTGAGTTCAGCGGTCCGGGCATCGGCCACGTCCCTTTGATATTGAAGAAGAAAGAAATTCGTCGATTTGCCGACCCGGAATTTCTCCTGCTCGGCTTCCAGTTTTTTTTCAGCCAGTTCTCGGGCCGCTCTGTAGGCTTGAACCCGTTCGAAGTTGATCTCCACATCCCTGACAGATGTTTTGATCTCCAGGAAAATTTCTTGTTCCTGGTCTTTGAGCCTCAGTTGAGCTTGTTCCAGGCTGAGTTTGGCTTCCGCGTGTTGGGCCCGTGAGAAGACAGTGTTCAACGGAATGTCCAGCGTCAATCCTACAGACCAGTTGTTGTATCTGAATTTAAAGGCATCTTTGAGGGCATTCGTTGCAGCTCCTGGAAGCTTTCCTATGACCACACTGGTCAGCGGATTGTTGTCGAGATACAGTATTTGGGTTCCTGAGATGCCGGGGCTCCAATAGGATGCCTGAAGTCTGAAGTCAGGAAGAAGTTGATTTTTGGCATAACTCAGATTGAACTCCCGGGTTTGGAGGTTGACCTTCGAGGCCTTAAGATCGGGCCGGTTGGCCAGAGCTGTGGCCAATGCCTCCTCGATACTTATCACCTTTCGTTCGAAGTCCGGTCTGTCGGAGGGGATAATTTCCGTTTGTTCTCCCTCTCCCAATATGGGCAGGTTGAGAATTTTTTTCAGGCGGTCCTGGTAATTTTTTACCAGCCGGTCCGATTGCAGGATATCTGCTTCCCGGTTGGCCACTTCGGATTCGGCCGTATAGATTTCTATCGGAGGCATGGTCCCCACTTCAATCTTCCTCTTGTTTTCTTCCAAAAGGTCGCGGGCCAGCTGTAAGGATTGTCTTTTGACTTTCAAGTCCTCGATGCTGTAGGCCAGCATCCAATAGGCTTCCTCGACCCTGTATATGGTCTCCAGGAGAGTCTGATGAAACTCGTGCTCAGAGATCTCCCTGTTGTTTTTGGCGATGATGATCTCCCGGCGGTTCATTTTGAATCCGAAATTTTTCAACAAAGGTTGAGAAAAGCTGAAGGTGAGAGTGCTGCCGTATCTCGGGTTGATGGTCTGGAAACTTCTGTTTGTGTCGTTTTTGTAGGAACTGAGGGAAAGGCTGAAGATTCCGCCCGTCGGAATGAATTGATTAAAATCGACCGAGTA
>Ga0307425_1002057_pt1 | contig 11620 bp, 12 predicted proteins | sample SalMarWE160330MG_FD_202152 | JGI IMG/M metagenome (GOLD analysis project Ga0307425, IMG submission 202152) | Salt marsh sediment microbial communities from the Plum Island Ecosystem LTER, Massachusetts, United States - WE1603-30 | ecosystem: Environmental > Aquatic > Marine > Intertidal zone >... | reverse complement strand
GTGGCTTTCGCCCCGGCCAGAGGCTCGATGATGCGGCGCGTGTAGACCAAGTTGACCTGAGGAAAGTTGAAGATCTCCATTCCTTCCAGGAAGAAGGGGCGTTTCTCCAGATAATAGAGCGCATATCTCTGGTTGGCCTCTATTTGCGGGGCATCGGCTTCGATGTGGCTGTAATCCGGGTTTGCGGTGACATCGAGGGTAAGATCAGAGCTGACTCCCCACTTGAGGTTTAAACCAGCTTCGGGATCCATTTTTGAGTCCTTGGTCTTGAGAGAGGTGAGGACGGGCATGACCTCGAAATTTTTGCCTTTTTCGATGTCCCCTGAGATCCTGATCTCGCCGCTTTGGGTGATCAGCCCTGATATCTCTCTTGTGAAATCCGGCCAGAGAAGGATCTCCCCTTTTCGCGGAATGTTTCGGCCGAGAGTGATACCCCAGACTCTGTCTTCTTCGTCGGGAAAGCGGATACTCTTGAAGGGGACGGCCATCTCCACCACATAGCCTTCCTCATCGATTTTCCCGTTGCTGAAAAACACCGTATCCCAGCTAAAGTCCATGTTCTCATCCCCGCCTTCTTCAATACGGAGACAGTCCATTTGGATCCCGTGTGGATTCAGGAGGAAGCCGAAGGCTCTGCGCTTTTCATTAAAAGTGTCCAAAAAGACGATCACCCAGTCATCTTCGATACAGCTGTCGCGGTTGGTCATCGATGTTCTTATTTTTTTGGGATCGGAATCGGTACAGCGAAAAGCGACATACAGATTTCGTTCATCGTATCCTAAATAGGCCACAGTCTTTTCTGAGGGTTCGCCCATCTCTTTGGGAGATAGCTGATGAAAACTTTCTATCTTCAGAGCCTCTTTATCCCAGATCGGGTTGTCCAATAAGCCATCGATTTTGGGTGCTTTGGAAAGCTTGGGGATATTCAAAACCTCTTCCACAGAAAAACCCAACAGCGGCCCCATGCACAGTATCATGACAATCACGACGGCCGCAATGCTCTGTCTCCACATTATGTTTTCATCTCCATAAATATCGCTATCCTCAAATCAGCAGTGCCTGCATTACCTGATATAGACGAAAACAAGAGAGAAAAAGTTTATCCTGTGAACAATATTATCCGCTATCGCAGACTGGGTGAGGCAAATAAATCTTTCGAATCACTTGGCAAAAGCGCTGTTCAAAACTATAATTCAAACTCAGAAGAACGCAATTGAGAGCTGAAAATGAAGAAGCGATCAATCGGGACATTCAATAACCCAACTTCTGTTCATTAGATCATGGATTTAACGATTCTGCGTCCAACGCGCTTGACTATTGCTGAGTAATACTATAATCTATATATAGATTAAAGAACCCCAAACAAGGGGAGGAGGTTAAAATGAAAAGATACGCTGTTCCTCGAATCGCTCACTGTTCAGAAGGCTGCACGGCTAAATCCTGAGCACGATGCAAAACTGCTCATTAAACGGATTATAGAAAAAAACCCGCTGTCTCCGATAACTCGGACAGGGGGTTTTTTTATTTAGGAAAGACAAAACGTCAAACGCTGCCTATCAAAGAACTGTGAAAGAGGCTCATGTCTTATGAATGACGTTTGATCTTTTCAAGAATTTCTGAAGACGATCTCCCGGGAAGATAGGGCACAATAATGACCTTCCCACCCGCGCCCTCTACCTCCTCCCGCCCCACAACTTCATCAGGCTTCCAGTCTCCACCCTTGACGAGCACATCAGGAAGAAGAACTTTGATGAGCTCCCGGGGGGTGTCCTGGGAGAAGGCAACCAGGTAATCGATGGTCTCGATGGCTTCGAGGACTTCCAAGCGTTCATTCAGGGGAAAAATGGGTCTTGCAGGGCCCTTCAGGTTACGGACAGACAAATCGTCATTCACGGCCACGAAGAGGATATCCCCGTACTTCTTGGCTTCTTGAAAAAGATGGATATGTCCCGCGTGCAGGATATCGAAACAACCGTTTGTGAAGACAACAGCCTTTCTCTCCTGACGAAATCCCTCTCTGAGCTCCATCAAATCAGCAAGGCTTTTGGTTTTATGTATCTTAGGTGAACTCAACGTTGGTTCTCTCTATACGTTAGACCTATACGCAGGCGTAAACTGTTAGTCGTGAGTTCAGGCTGTTGCTAATCAAGGTAACCTAGATCCCGAAGCTGGTCCTTGATCTTTTCCATGTCTTCGGGCGCGATCTCTCCCTTAATGGGGATTGAGGCAAGGGGATGCCTCCCTTTTCCCCAGGAGATCCTGTGCCAGATTCTTTCATGAAGATAATAAAACGTGATCTTGGCGATCACCTCAACAATACCTACACCAATAGCGATGAACCATTCTCCGGTAAAGATATACACTACAGTCATGGTTATCATGGTGGCGAGAATGCGCCAACTGATCGTTTTGGCGAGTGTCCGTGAATGCGCTTCCCGTCCGTAGGTCAAGATATTCTTTGCCATCACAAACTCCTGGCGAACATTATACAAATAAACAGCTAAAATGCAACATTGTTACTGGCTCAAAAGTTGTCCGGAAACGTCTGTTCTCCGTCTGCATATTTTTCATCGGGTTTTTTTGATCTTGATCCCGGATGAGAATTCCCAGGAATGTTCCGGTCGTGAAATCCCGACATCTTTTCTGGGGGATGAAACTAAAAAGGAATCCAGATTGCGGTGATAGTCATAGGGATAGCCGTCCTTCTTGTGAACCGCCACATCCAAATAATACGTCCCGTTGATGAGGCCTATCTTTTCAATCCGGCAGACAACACGCCCCTCTCCCTCGATGGACTGAGCCGCAAACTCTTCCAACTGGGTGTTTGTCCCGTAACAACAGATGCCTTTGGGATTAAAGATCCCGATGCCAAAAACAAAATCCTTGATTTGGGAGTAGGCCGAAATATCCATCTCTATGACCATCCCTTCATCAGGCGAATACACATGTTTCTCCTGTCCTTCCATATCTTTGAGCCTGACTTTTTTGATCTCGATCTCTCGTTTGCCCCACCGGTTCTCTCTGCGTTCTTCCTCGAAACTCTCTTCCTTATCGACCTCCTGCTGGCGCCTCTCAAATTCTTCTTCCTGTTTCTCAGCGATATCCTGGAGGTAAGCATCCACAACCCGCTTAGGTTCTCCCATTGTCTGGATCTTGCCATGTTTGAGCCAAATGACCCGGTCACAAATCTTTTCAACGGTGGATAAATCATGGCTGACAAAAAGGATGGTCTTCTTCCTGCGGCGAAAATCATCGATTCGGTCTAAACATTTGGGCACAAAAGAGGCATCCCCGACGGCCAAGACTTCATCGATGAGCAGAACATCCGGGTTCACATTGATAGCGATGGAAAACCCGAGGCGCATGTGCATTCCGGAAGAATAGGTCTTCACCGGGGCATCGATGAATTCCTCCAACTCTGCGAACCGGACGATAGCGTCGAATTTTTCTGTGATCTCCTTTTTGGAAAGGCCCAGCATGATGCCGTTTATAAAGATATTTTCCCGGCCTGAGATCTCGGGATGAAAACCCGCTCCTAGCTCAATAAGCGCAGAAATTTTTCCCTCCACGCTCACAGAACCGGATGTGGGTTTGGCGATCCCGGTGATCACCTTGAGAAGAGTGCTCTTTCCCGAGCCGTTTTCACCGATGACACCAAACGTGATTCCTTTCTCGACCTTGAAGCTGACATTGTCCAGCGCTGAAACCAGCTCATCGGGCCTCAACGATTTGAAAAAATTTCCCTTGACGATCGCACTCTTGAAAGTCTTGAAGCGGTGCTGGGCAGAGTACTTCTGGTAAATCCGCGTGACATGATCCACATCAATGGCAACCACTTACACCTCCTCGGGAAAAGAATCCCGAAGTCTGTCAAATATTAAGTATCCGACGAACAGCAAAACGAGAGACAGGATCAAGGTGATACCCAGTCTTTTCCACCGAAAGAGCTCCCCATAGAAAATACAGTACTGATAGCCCTGCATGATATGTGTCATGGGATTCAGGTTCAAGAGAGTCTTGAGAAGAGAGGATTTCTCGACCGTGTGAAAGGTCATGGGATAGATAATAGGCGTGGCAAAAAACCAGAAAGTCAGCAAGTTCGCCAGGATGTCCTTGATATCCCTGAAATGCACGGTCAGGGAGGAGACAAAAAAACTGAATCCAAGGGTGAACACAAATTGAACCAAAATGACCACGGGTAAGAGGAGGAGATACGGCGTATAATGGCCGCCCAAGATCGGGACAAATATCAGGAGGATGGGGAGTCCAAAGAGAAAATGAACGAAATTGCTCGCAACGACAACAACCGGAAGGATCTCCACGGGGAAGAGAATCTTTTTTATCAGATTTCCTTGAATGATCAATACGTTGGCCGACTCGAGGGATGACGCGACGAACCATACCTGCCAGGGCAGCAATCCGCAGAAGAGGAAGAGCGCATACATCCAGGGCGAACTCTCGAACGATGGATCTCTGGGCATGATGATAAAACCGAAGACAACCGTATACACGATCAACAGAAGGAGAGGATTGAAAAAAGACCAGAAAAATCCCAAGACTGTGCCCCGATAACGGGCCTTCAACTCGCGGCTGACAAGGTTCTGGATAAGGACTCTGTACTTGTACAGATCCACCAGGTTCTTAAAGAGTCGGCCCATGGATCCTCCCTGAAAATATGCTCTGCGCTTCCCGTGTGTACTCTCCATCCCGATCGTAGAGGATGAGCGGCGGAAGCTGCTGGGTCTCCCGAGTGAGCCGGTCGCAACTCACAAGAAAAAGATTCGGATCGCTATGTCTGTGAGGATGGATATAGCGGATGCTTCTGAGTTTCAATCGCACGTCTTCTGTCGCTCGCATAAAATCTTCTTTTCGGATCGCAGGATATACAAAATACGCCACTCCTTGCGCCTTCAGCAATTTTTCGGTTTTTTGCATTATATCAAAAATTGTACACTTTAACTCGTGTTTTGCTACGGATTTCTCGTCCGATGGACTCAAATACCCTGATTTCTTCTTGATATAAGGGGGATTGGAAAAAACAACATCATATCTCTGTTCACTGGAATACGTCCTAAGGTCGGCACGGACAACCTCGATCCGGTCCTCAAGGTTATTGAGCCGGACATTGCGCTGGGCCAGGTCTATCAAAGACTCCTGAATCTCCAAGGCAGTCAGGCGCATGAACGGCTTGATGCTCAGGAGCAGTGCAATGATCCCGCTTCCTGTTCCGAGTTCGAGCAGTCTATCCGTTTCCTGTGTCTGGATGAAATCTGCCAGGAGCGGGGCATCGACGGAAAAACGATAGCCTCTTTTTTTCTGGAGGACCCGAATGCGTCCATGGTAAAAGGTGTCGAACGACTCGTCTTCACCCATCATCGGTCCGTCAGGGCGCGTCTTCATCCAATTCCGTAAAGACAAGAATACTGTCGGGCTGGACTCTGGCATATCCTCCTTTCACCTGGACCTGTTTTTTTGTCCTGGCTTTCCCATAACCGATAGATCCTTTCCCCAAAGCCATGAGCAGGTTCCTGTGGCCCGGAAGAATACCCAAGTACCCTTCAAGGCTCGGGATGGAGACCTCATTCACGTCCTCATCCACGAGAACTTGGTGAGATGTGATCACACGAAGCCTGAGGGATGAAGGCAGGGATTCGTTCATGCAGTTCTCAGATCCTCGGTTCTTTGGGCCACATCATCGATTCCACCGACCATGTAGAATGCCTGCTCGGGCTTATCATCATGCTGCCCTTCGACTATTTCCTTGAATCCCCTGACTGTCTCCTGGATGGGGACATATTTGCCCGGTCTTCCCGTAAACTCTTCGGCCACACTAAATGGCTGCGAGAAGAACCTCTGTATTTTTCTGGCCCGAGCCACGATGACCTTGTCCTCTTCAGACAATTCCTCCATGCCGAGAATGGTGATGATGTCCTGAAGATCTTTATATCGTTGCAGGATCTCCTTGACCTGACGGGCAACCGCATAGTGTTCCTCTCCGATAACTCGGGCATCCAGGATGCGCGAGTAAGATGCCAAGGGGTCGACTGCGGGGTAGATCCCCATTTCCGTCAACGCTCGGGACAGGTTGGTCGTTGCGTCCAGGTGAGAAAAGGTCGTCGCCGGCGCCGGATCCGTAAAATCATCGGCGGGCACATAAATGGCCTGTACAGAAGTGATCGATCCTTTTTGTGTCGAGGTGATCCTTTCTTCCAGCTCTCCCAGTTCTGTCGCCAGGTTGGGCTGGTATCCCACAGCTGACGGCATTCGCCCCAGTAAAGCCGAGACCTCTGAGCCCGCCTGCACGAATCGAAATATGTTGTCGATGAAGAGGAGAATATCCTGATTCATCTCATCCCTGAAGTATTCCGCCACAGAAAGGGCGGCCAAACCGACGCGGAGGCGTGCCCCAGGGGGTTCTGTCATCTGACCGTAGATGAGCGATGTTTTTTCGATGACTCCGGACTCCTTCATTTCCAGCCACAGGTCGTTACCCTCGCGTGTCCGTTCCCCCACTCCGGCAAAAACAGAATATCCTCCATGTTCCTGGGCAACGTTGTGGATCAATTCCATGATGATGACCGTCTTGCCCACACCGGCTCCTCCGAAAAGGCCGATCTTTCCACCCTTGAGAAACGGCTGGATGAGGTCGATAACTTTGATCCCTGTCTCGAACATCTCGAGCGTCGTGCTCTGCTGTTCCAATGAAGGGGGCAGTCGATGGATAGGATATTTGACAGACGCATTGATGGGGCCCTGATGATCCACCGGCTCTCCGATGACATTCATCACTCTTCCTAGAGTGGCCTCTCCCACAGGAACTTGGATGGGGCCTTCCAGGTCGATGGCTTTCATTCCCCGGGCCAGTCCATCCGTCGGATGCATGGATACACACCGAACCTTATCCTCACCGAGGTGCTGTTCGACTTCTACGATGATATCCACGGGTAGGGAGGTTCGGAAATCGCTCGTCATGTCTTCGTTCGCCCGGATTCCAGATCTCTTTTTTGTGTCATCCTCTTCATGAGGAGAGTAGCTGTCGAACCCTTCGCTCGTGATCCGTAGGGCATTATAGATCTCGGGAAGCTCGATATCTTTGAATGCGACATCAACAACAGGGCCGATGATCTGGATGACACGTCCTTCCCTTGCCTTCTCCCCTTTTTTGTGTTTGGTTCCGTCCGTTGTTTTCCGCGTGGAGGCATCTTGAGCTTTTTTTTCGGCCTTAGGCCTCGCATCACTCATTCTCTTCTCCTCGAAAATCTATTTTTTCGCCAAGGCTTCAACAGCAGACATGATCTCCAGGAGCTCTTTGGTTATTGAAGCCTGTCTGATTTTATTCAAAACCAGCGTGAGGTCATCTATCAATTCCTCCGCATTCTTGGTGGCATTGTCCATGGCCATCATTCGTGCGGCATGTTCCGCAGCCGATGATTCGAAGAAAAAATGCTGGATCTGGTTTTCCACATGGTGCGGGACTAAAGAATGGATCAGAGGAAGCACCCCTGGGTCCCAGTCAGGCCTCTGGCTGCTCGAGAGGTTCATCTCCCCTTCCCCAGCGGCCTTTTCAACATCTCCGGAAAACTCGATCGGGAGCAATTTCGTGATGACCACACGGGGAGCCAGAATGGATTTGAATTCATTGTAGGCCACGTAGACAGCATCGGTTTTGCTCAATATGTATAGCTCCATGAGGAAACGGGCCAACTGTGAACAATCCTCAGCCGTAAATGTGTGAACTTGGCCGAAATACGATCGCAAAATGGGAAGACCGGTTTTCTTAAAAAACTGAACGGCCTTCTTCCCGATCAGGACGAGCTGGATATCACTCTTTTCGCCTTTCTCTGCGAAGAAAGCCGCTGTCCGCACCAGGAGATTCGAATTGAAGGCGCCGGCCAGCCCTTTGTCCGAAGTGATGACCAGCCCAACGACGCTCTTTTCTTCTCTTTTGGCAAGCAGCGGGTGTAGGGAACGGGGGGCCCAGAATGCCGCTTCTGAAACGAGCTCGGGAGAATCGTGCCATCGGGGCCTCGACTCCAAGACTATCCGCTGGGCCTTCTGGAATTTTGCCGTGGCGACAGTTTTCATAGCCTGCGTGATCTGTTGTGTGTTGCGCACGCTCTTGATACGCTTGCGAAGGTCTATCAGGGCAGGCATTTAGTTCGCTTCCTTGAACTTTGTGTTGAATTCTTCGAAGGCTGAGTTGAGAGCTGCGTCGGCATCGGCATCGATAGCCTTTGCCTCACCGATCTTTCTCAACAGGTCGGAAAAATTTTCGCTAAAATATACGTAAAGATCCCTCTCATACTTTTGGATCTCAGACACAGCGAACTCATCCAAGTAACCTCTATTCCCCGCAAAGATGATCAGAATCTGGTCGATCACATCCAGAGGCGCATACTGGTCTTGTTTCAGGGTCTCTGTCAATCGTTCTCCTCGATCGAGTTGAGCCTGGCTTGCCTTATCCAGCTCGGTGCCGAATTGGGCAAAAGTAACAAGCTCCCTGTACTGCGCCAGGTCCAGACGAAGTTTGCCCGCCACTTGCTTCATCGCTTTTATCTGAGCATTCCCGCCCACTCGAGAGACGGAGATGCCCACATTGATGGCAGGCCGGATGCCGGCATTGAACAGCTCGGACTCCAGGTAGATCTGGCCATCGGTGATGGATATGACATTCGTCGGTATATAACCGGAGACATCGCCAGCCTGGGTTTCAATGATCGGTAATGCTGTGAGTGAACCCCCTCCATTTTCGTCATTGAGCTTGGCGGCTCTCTCCAGAAGCCGGGAATGGAGATAGAACACATCTCCGGGATAGGCCTCCCGCCCGGGGGGACGCCGCAAGAGGAGCGAAATCTCCCGGTAAGCGGCGGCGTGTTTGGACAGGTCGTCATAGATGAGAAGGGCATGTTTCCCTTTGTCCCTAAAATACTCACCTATGGCACAGCCGCTGTAGGGAGCCAAATACTGGAGCGGGGAGGGATCGCTGGCCGAGGCCGCTACGATGATCGAATAATCCAAGGCCCCGTGATCTTCAAGAACTTTGATGATCTGGGCAACAGTCGAGTTTTTCTGACCGATGGCGACATAGATACAAATGACGTCTTTTCCCTTTTGATTGATGATGGTATCGATGGCGATGGCTGTTTTTCCGGTCTGGCGGTCTCCGATGATCAACTCTCTCTGTCCCCTTCCGATGGGGATCATGCTGTCGATAGCTTTTATTCCCGTCTGCAGTGGCTCTCTAACGGGGAGGCGTTCCACAACTCCCGGAGCAAGACGTTCGACCACCATGAACACATCGCTCTGGATAGGGCCTTTCTCATCGAGGGGGACACCCAGGGGATTGACCACGCGGCCAACGAGCGACGGGCCCGAGGGCACCTGCATGATCTTGTGTGTCCGCTTGACCAGATTTCCCTCCTTGATGAGATGGCTTTCTCCTAAGAGGACGACCCCCACATTCTCTTCCTCCAGGTTGAGTGCCAGGCCATAGACATCATTGGGAAAAGACAACAGCTCGTTGTACATCACGCGGTCCAACCCATAAACATTGGCAATTCCATCTCCTACAGAGGTGACCGTTCCCACCTCTTTGATATCCACAGCTGTTTCGTATCCTTCGATCTGACGCTGTATAATCTTGGTTATTTCATCGGCCTTTAGGTCCATTTTCACTTCATCCTTCAATTATAATTTCTTTGAGCCTGTCCAAGTTGCCTCGAATAGAGACATCATAAATGATGTTTCCCCGCCTGATGGAGAGCCCTCCGACCAAAGTCGAGTCGCTCCTGTATTTCAAAGACACGGGCCTTTTTTCAAGCAACTCCAATTTTCCCTTCAGCTTTTCTTTTTGGGCCTCAGTCAGAGGAACGACCGAAGAGACCTCGAACGTAGATACGCCCTTCTCCTCATTCCACAGCTCGGGCAAAAAATCCAGAATTTCTGGCAAAAAATCCAGGCGGTCATTGGCCACACAGAGAGCGATAAAACGGGAGGTTTTTGGCCTATAGGACAACGTTTTCAGGAGATCATTCGTCAATTCTTTCCTTTTGGTTAAAGGAAGGAAAGGGCTATGGAGGATCTCCTGTAGCTTCTCGTGGGAAGCGAGCAGGTTCTCAAAGCCGCGGAGTTCTTCCTGGACAGCGTTAAACTCCTCATCATCACTGATGGCGTTTATGAGGCCTTGAGAATACCTCTTAACCAGAATGCGCCTTTTCATACAGACCTTCTAACCTTTCGATGGAGTCATCGATGAGCAGCATGTGTTTCTCGGGAGTGAGGCGTTTTTGGATCCTCTCCGCCGCCTCGGCGGCTGCCAGAGAGATCGCATACTCTTTCAAGGCTCTGACCCCCGCTCTGGAGAGCATTTCGATCTCCTGCTCCACAGCCTGCTTCATTCTCTGGCCTTCTTCCCTGGCCTTTTTGAGTATCCGCTCTTTTTCTTTCTGACCCTCCTCGGTCGACCGCTGTTTGAGTTCATCCACTTCCCGGCTCAATTCATGCAGTCGTTTTTCTGTTCTCTCCAAGTCGCTAACCGCTCCACGATGCGATTCTTCCGCATCATGGATAGTTTTTTTGATACCCGCAGCCCGGCTCTCCAAGAATTGTACGATCGGTTTCCGCAGAAGGTACGCCAATCCTCCAAAAAGTACGATAAAATTGAACACTTTCGCAATAAAAGCCATGGAATTGGCATCATGGTGCCCTTCTTCGACAGACATGAAGAGCAAAAGGGGCAAAACAGCGAGAATCAGGATAAAAGGAATTTTTCGGATTATCAATGGAGCAACCTCTGCTCGATTTCTTCGGATAAGGCTTTGCTTTCAGCTGCCAAATCCTTTTTGAGATCTTTTGTTTGTTTTTCCAGAACACCCTTTGCTTCTTCAACTCTTGCCCGGCATTCTTGCGCAATCTCTGTGAGCATCCTTTCTTTTTCCCTTAAAGCCTCGGCAGCAAATTGCTCCTGGGTCTCTTTTGCTGAGATTCGAGCGGCTTTGAGGCTTTCTTCGATCTTTTGGATGTTTAGTTCGTGCTGAGCTGCCGCTTCTTGACCGGCATTGAGGTTGTTTTGAATGGTCTTCTCGCGTTTGTCCAGGATGCTGCGGATGGGATTAAAAAAGACTTTTCTAAGCGCTATAAGAAGAATCCAGACGATAAAAAAAACGATTAAGAGAGTGGCATCAACGGCTAACATGGCAAAAGATCATTAACTTTCAAGACAAAAATTAGAGGAAAATTTAACACTAATCACACCAAAATGCAACCTATCCTCAATCATCAGGAGCATCCTTAAATCCGTGATGAGTAGAATTCGAGTGTCCCAATTGGTGATTGTTCTCTTGAAATGTAGAGACCGTTTCCCAAACGGTCCGTTTTTTCTCGGTCCATTCGGGGAATGGACCCTACATCACAAGGAACTGGCCTTATGTTTATAGGCTCGGCTCCGGACTTCCCTCACATCTCCCAATAGGAAATGTACCATGCCCGTCCAGCCCTTCTCACGGTTTTCTCCACCACACAATGGGGACACTTAATATCGTAACTTACGTTCAACCGATTATGGATTAAAGGATGCTTACAGCGGTCATTAATAGTTTTCTTTCGAAATGCGCGACATTGG
>Ga0307425_1002055_pt1 | contig 11623 bp, 10 predicted proteins | sample SalMarWE160330MG_FD_202152 | JGI IMG/M metagenome (GOLD analysis project Ga0307425, IMG submission 202152) | Salt marsh sediment microbial communities from the Plum Island Ecosystem LTER, Massachusetts, United States - WE1603-30 | ecosystem: Environmental > Aquatic > Marine > Intertidal zone >... | reverse complement strand
GTGTGATACCGCCCCAGCTATATACAAGACTATCAGGCTGTTCACCCGGCGACCCTGAAGCAACATTACGTGCACTGAAGCTCCATAAAAAAACCACGTTATTTCCCTCTGCAACTGTATTGTGAATTGTTAGTTTCGTTTCTTTCCATTTATCACAGAAATGTGTAATAAATTGTTTTGCTGAATCTTTTCCCCGGATAACAGGCGTACCAAATAACTTTTCAAAAATTGGGTAACTTATTTTAATACTTTCAGCGGTTAGTTCGTCAATCACTGATGGATCACAGCCGTACTCACCACGAATGAATCTCTCTGCATTGACTTTGTATTTACTTTCGTTGTTAGTAATTGTGCTTTTACATGAACTTAACAAAAGCAATAACAATACTATAAACAGATATTTATACATCATTAATCCTTTCAATAAATTAGCCGAAAGGTTTAAATAAAAAATCAAAAAAAACATCAACTAAATATTGAGAGCAACGATTGCAACAATAACCTGCAACGCAACACCGGTTATTATGCTTAAAATTCTTTGTTGTTCCGGTAAGAGAGGATAAAAGTTTTTTATAACCACAAAACCCAGTGGAAGGTAAATAACAAAACTTGTAAAAGTGCCGGGAGAGTATGAAACAGTCAACAGGCTGGCAGTGATATGAACGATTCCATTTACAAAGAAAAGTACACCGAGAGCAGCAATTAAAAAACCATTTAATTTGTCTAAACTGTATAGCATCACTATAAGCACAACCGCTGCCAATCCAAATGAATTGATAATTATAAAATCACCTGAAGATAAATTAGCTTTCATCACTTCAGAAAACCAATTGGCAAATCCTTCACCTACGAAATACTCATCAAGCAAATGAAGCAGGTAACCTACCGGTATGAACCATGCAATATGTTTGAGTTTTAATTTATTCACTAAGCTATTCCTGAATCAGGATTTTTATAAAACTATTTAGAATTTTTTATTACGTTAAATTTAAAAACATCCGGTCTTGAGTAATGTCCGGCAGCATCAAACATTCTTTTTGCTTTTATTATATCATCAAGATTTATTTCAGCGTAGAGAATTTCTTCCTTTTTTTCCACAGGACCAGCTATAATATCACCATTAGGATTTACAATACAGCTATTACCGGTATTTATCCATTCTCTTCCTTCGGGATACAGCTTTTTAAATTCATACCGATCGGGAATATCTTTCATTCTTATTGCCATACAACTGCTGACTACAAAAACACCACCTTCGCGTGCAATATGCTTTAAGCTTGTAAGCCATTTTTCACTTTTATCCCACGTTGGCGAAACAAGTATTTGAGCACCTCCATAATACATTGCCTGGCGGGCTAACGGCATTAGATTTTCCCAGCAGATTAACGCACCAATTTTCCCGATTGATGAATTGAAAACATTGAGTGTGTTTCCATCTCCATAAGCCCAGATTAATCTTTCACCTCCGGTTGGTATTAATTTACGATGCTTCCCTGTTATTTTACCTTTATCATCAATAAATAAAAGAGTATTGAACAGGCTTGCATCACTCGATTCCGTATTTTTTTCATTAACACCTATGGCAACATTAATTTTAGCCTGCCTTGCTGCATTGCATAATTTAGAAGTTAGTTTATCAGGAATGGTTAATGAATTCTGAACAAGTTCAGAATATAGATCATTAAGAATTTTAGCTTTGCTATTAGGTACAATCCAAACCCAATCAGGATAGCCGGATACAAATGCCTCGGGAAATACTACCAGCTTGGCACCTTTCTTTCCGGCTTGCAGGATCAGCTTACACGCTTTTTCTACAGTCTTTTCTTTATTCAAAAAAACCGGTGCTGCCTGAACAGAAGCAATCTTAAATATATTTTCAAATTTTTTACTCATAGATCTGCCTCATTGTTTTGATTACTGTATTTGCAGTATGTAAATAATTATGAATCTTCGGCAATACCTTTCAATCCGTATATTTTTACTTTTTCCTGTTTGCCTTTCAATTGAAGTTCACCGATATATTCAATTTTCAGGTATTCAGGTATTTTTACCTTTTCTTTCATATGCTCTGTAATCATAAGACACTGATCGTATTTATTGCATTCAGCCTGAACTCTTGCCGTTGTGTTCAATACGTCTCCATGGTAGGCTACTTCTTTTTTTATTGTCCCGATCCACGTAACTGAAACACTGCCCGAATGCATGGCAGCTTTGAATTGCGGATAGACTCCATACTTTTTCAAATACTTTTCTTTTTTGAGTTCCATAGTGTTTCTGATATCAAAAAAGCAATTAATACAACGGGAATCTTTCACTCCAACATCAAATGCCCAGGTTAAAATTATTTCATCACCAATGTACTGGTAGATTTCCGCTCTCGACATCAGGATTGCATCGGTCATGTCTTCGTAATAATCTATCAAGAACGAACTATATTTTATATTACCAAGTTTTTCAGCAATAGCTGTTGAAGATTTTAAATCGATAAAAAGAAATATTTTATTAATTTCTTCCGGACTGTGATACTTCCCTGAAACATATTTTATAAGATCGCCAGGTCTGTGTAATCTTCTTACCTGAATAATTGAAATCAATGCAAATGAAATAATTATAATTATAATCAGATCACGCAGATAATATTCTTTATAAAGAGTAACATAAACCGCTTCATTTATAGAGTAATCATTCGTCAAATAATTGCTTGCGGAATTAATCAGCAATTCATAAAAAGCGAAGACGAATGAATAAACGAACGTTCTGAATAATAGAAGAAAGAGATAAGTTTTACTTCTGAATTTTCCTAGAAATAAAAATTCTTCACAAAGTCCAATTGTAGTGCCTACCAGGAATCCAACGAAGAATCCCCTTACTGTGGGGGCAAGAAAATCTATATCATCGATTTCATGAAGAATGTAACCGATCACCGTTCCCGCTACAGTTCCGATTACGGTAAAGAATAGAACATTCTTTAGTTTATAATTCCTTGTGATTGACATTCAATTACTATTATTTGTTAAACTACTTTATTAATCCTGATAAAGAATACCAGGAAAAAGAGCCGGAGAAGAAGAGAAACATCAAAATTTTTATTCCGGGTATATAACCACAAGTTGCGAAAAGAGATCATTAAGATAAGTGTAATGAGGGAAAGCAGCAAAGAAACATTGTAAAATGAGTGGAGGATCAGGAAAGCATTTTTAGCAGGAATTACGGCAGCTTACACTTGCAAGCTGCCGTGTTAAATAATTTAATTTCCCAAAGGAATTTTATCTTTATTTTTTTCTACCCAGCTTTCGAAACTTTGCAGCGAAGGATTTAACGATTTTGCCAATTCTATGCTTCGGGATTTGCAATAATCCTCTTCAAATTCAGCTTTGAATTGGTACATATTGCCCATATCATCTGCACCCGGAAAATCGAAGCTTCTGTAGACATCCGGTGTAACGGGATTATAAACAACTTCCTTGCCTAATGCTTTTGAAAATCCTTCGGCAAACTGTTTACCTGTTAAATGTCCTCCTGCAATACCAACGGTTTTTCCTTTATATTTATCTCCACTTTTGAATATACCATAAGCGCATTTTCCTATGTCTTCCGCTGCAATTGATGGAAGCTTTTTATCTGCCATAGGTATTGAAAAAATTATTTGACCATCAGGTCCTTTTTGAGGTCCCTGTCCGAAGTAAATAAAATTTTCCCAGTAGAAAACGGTGTTAAATATTGTTGTAGGCACCCCGGATTCAATGAAATATTTATTGGACTCACCCTTTGCATCAAAGTGCGGAACTTTATAATTATCCTGTAAAGTCGGCATTCGGTCATCACTTAACGGAATCCATTTTCTTGTATCGTCAAGAGAAGACCAGATTATATGTTTAACACCTGCTTGTTTTGCAGCTTCCGCCATATTCTTTGCATGTTGCTTTTCTTTTTCAGGTGAAAAGTGTTCCCAGAAAAATGTAACAGCGTAAACACCGTATGCTCCTTCGAAAGCTTTTTTAAGACTCTCAACATCATTAACATCAGCAGTTACCACTTCTGCACCTGCATTTGCCAGAGCTTTGGCTTTATCGGAATTTACATTTCTTGTTATTGCACGGACTTTGAACTCACTTGATTTGTCTGCTAAAATTGCTCTTGCCAATCCCCCGCCCTGCGCACCTGTTGCTCCAACAACCGCAATTATTTTCTTGTCAGCCATTATATAACTCCTTTTTGTTTAATTTATATTAAAAATTATTACCGTGTTATAACACATAACTTAGGAATATCTGAGAAACGTTAAGGTGATACATTTCACAGAAATGAAAACAAGGAAGGACAAAAATGAATCCTGTATAACTTTAACTCACTTAATTGGAGTTAATTCAATAAACACTCTTAATTATTCCGGATTTCCATAACTAATAAGTGCTACAGGGAAAAATAATCCACTAAAATATGAGACACATTCACAATATTTCATATTACAGGTAATTGGTTAAAAATCAGGGAAACAACCGATTTCTTTACTATCTAAAAAAATTCTTTCACCAAGCTTAAGATGTTTTTGCTTAACTACTCTGCGTATGGCTCATGATCCAAATTTGTCATGACAAATTCCATCAGGTACGAACCGTCTTTCTGTTTCTGCCAGATTGTAAAATAAGAACCTGCAAAACCATAAGGATGTTTTGTTTCATAGGAACTTACTGCCATACCGTATGTTCCGTATTCATATACCTTGTCGTCACAACTCCACATTTTATCGGGTTTGCCGCTGAATGCATGAAACTTAAGTCCTTTCTTCCTGTCTTTTTCATAAAGAGCACGCACAGCTTCTTTACCTTTTATAGCAGGAATCGAATTAGCCAGAATTACTATATCTTCTGTATAATATTTCAGGATTGTTTCATAATCACCATTCAGAACAGCCTTATTAAGTATTCTGTCTATTTCCTGTAATTGTGCCAGGGAATCTGTTATTACTTTTTGTTTTGTGGTAAGATTTGATTCACTGTCTTTATTTTTACAGGAAATTAAGGTAAGAAGCAAGCAAGAAAAAATTAATGCGAAAATAAAATGAAATCTTTTCATAAATCCCCTTAAGATTTATGGATATGAAAAAAATTATTTAGACACAGTAAAAGTTAGATGTATAGGAATGAAGTTTCAACAGTTATTTGTTAATAATCAGTAAGAGAATATCCCATGCAACAATTGATATATTCCAAAACCGGCAAGTGCAGCCGAGGCAATTCCCAGAGTGATGTGAGTAACTTTCGGACCGAGATTACGGGCTAATCCGAAAAGTAAAATTATTCCCATTTGGGATAAAACCAGAATCACATAAAAACTGACGATTAAAGATATACCGTTAACCGGAGCTTCGTTATAACCTTTAAGAAAGGTTGGTCCCATTATTAAACTCCATCCAATATAAGGAGCAGGATTTATTGCATTTACTAAAATCGCCTTTAATAAAGTTCTATCAGATTTATCATCCTCTTTTATATTACCTGCATCATACTTCCGAAAAGCTTCATAGGACTTATAAGCAAGATAGAGAAGAAGCAGTCCGCCGCATATTTGTAAAACCTGCAAGAACCAAACAGACACGTGTGTTAAAATAAAAAGTACAAGAACTATAATGGGTCCGTCGCTGAGAACCGGCGCAAATGCAGCAGATAATGTTTTTTTCCAACCATTCTTTAGAGTTTGTGAAATGATGAAAGTCTGGAAAGGTCCCGGCTGAACCGCTGCTGCGAAAGCGTAAGTAACTCCGAAAATTATGTAAGCAATCATTTGAAAAAATGTGTGAATAAATCAGTTGTTAAATTTTGATCATATCAGGAAAAATAACTTAATACTGATACGACTCAAAATAAATCTTTAACTAGGTATTACCTTGGAATGAAAGTATTATAGAAATATTAGGATTAAAAAGGGCAGCCGGATTAGCTGCCTATATACAAATTCTATTTGAAGTTGCGATTCAGACGTAACTGTTTTGCAAGCTCTTTAATTTCAGCTAGGTCGCAAACCATTTCACTCCAACCGTACCATAGAGCATAGTCAGGATTTGCATGAAATGTTCCCTGGAAAGTTCTCATTCTATGCTCAAGATACATTACAAAAAGTTTTTGCTCCACGACTGAAGCTGCATCGTGAAAAGTAAGCAAATCTGGAAAATCATAAGCATAACCTTCAGGTTTTTGTAAAATACCATCTTTATACAATCCGGCAACTACATTAATGCCTTCAGCCATTAGATGATCTGCTTGCTTAATTATGTTATCGCCTTTCTCAAGTTCAAGCTTTGCAAAATTTTCTGAATGGCAGTTTCCGCAAGTCTTTACCATCTTATCCCGTTCTGCTTGCCATGATTCCTGATCCAATCTTGCAACATCAGCAGCTTTGACCACATCCAGACGCTTGGTAGGTTTTCCATCGGGATCAAGTACTCCAAGTGCTTGCAGAATTGTAACTCTATCAGCTTTCCATTGTTCATTCTTCGGCAAAGGTAAACGCACTGCAAGAAAACCCCACGCTGTTCTCACTTCATGGTTGCCTTCCTGCATATGGCAAGTTTGACAAGTTGGTGCTGAAGTATTTTCCGGCAATGTTTTATTTTGTTTTAATAAATACCTTACACCGTGTTTCGAACCAGAATACATTTCCCACTGCGGATGATCAAATCCCATATGACAGGTTTGGCAAGCTTGTGGTTGTTTGGCTTCCCCTACAGAGAAAGTATGACGTGTATGACAACCATCGCAAGAAGCAGTGCCGAATTTTTGTCCATTTGCCTTTAATTGTTTTATCTCGTCAGCTGTTTTTAAGCCAATTTTATGACAGCTTCCACAACCTTTCATTCCTTCTATCAATGCCATCGGTTGCATATGAATTGTAGGCATAGCATACATCGCAGCCCATGCAAATGCATGCTTTCCTTTACTAAACTGTTCCACCTGAGTTTCATGACAAGTTTTACATGTTTCAGGTGTAGGAATTTCAACAAGATTTACGTTTGAAGCCGAGTTGTGTTTATCTCCATGACATACAGCACAATCAACATCATTCTGAAAATGCTTGCTCAGCTTCCAGTCGGAAACAATGTTTGGTGTAATTTTTTCGTGGCACTTAACACAATTCTGTGCAAGTACTAGTTGCAAAGAAATGAATGTCAATGTAATCGTTGGTACAAATAATTTTTTCATATAATCTCCCTTGAATTATTATAGATTAATTATGACGGACTACTACTTTTCCTAAATTTCATTGACAACCAGAAAACAAAATAGACCAGTATCACAGCGCCTATCGCAAAAATAGTATCACCAAAAGCTCTCAGCCATCTGAGTGTCTGCATTACACTTGTCTGAAGAAACTCAGCGCTTCTTGCGTACCAGTAACCATGCTCAACAGAAGCCCAGGTCTGCATTAAACCAACAGGCAGCAGACTGAAAGTTACCATTGAAAAAAGCCCGAAATTAATTAACCAGAAGGACCACTTGATTGGTTTTTCATTCCACTCAATGTCCGGTCTAATTCCTCTCAAAGAGAACAACATCAATCCGATACCTAGCATTCCATAAACTCCAAACAATGCTGCGTGACCATGAACCGGAGTTGTGTTCAATCCCTGCATATAATAAAGAGCAATAGGAGGATTTATCATGAATCCGAATAAACCTGCACCGAGCATATTCCAGAAAGCGACGGATACGAAAAAGTAAATTGCCCACTTGTATTTTTTTACCCATTCGGTTGCACGTGATAGCTTGATATTCTCCCACGCTTCATAACCAACGAACATTAATGGAACGACTTCAAGTGCGCTGAAGACAGAACCAAGTGCAAGAACTACCATAGGCGTACCGGAAAAATAAAGATGATGAAGTGTACCGATTATACCACCAGATAAAAAGATTGTTGCTGAAAGGACTGTTGCACGCCCTGCGGTTTTTATCGATACTAAATTCAATCTAGCAAATAAGAATGCGATCACTACTGTCGCAAACACTTCAAAGAAACCTTCTACCCAAAGATGAACTACCCACCATCTCCAGTATTCAGCGATTGCGAGATTTGTATGCTTACCATAAACGAGAGCCGCTGCATAAAATGAAGCGATTGCAATTGTCGAAATCAGAAAGAGTACTAGAATCGGTTTTTGATCATCATTTTTTTTAAGAGCAGGTCTGATTGCACGCCAGATCAGGAATAACCATAAAAACAATCCAACAATTAAAGCTATCTGAAAAAATCTGCCAAGATCAATGTATTCATATCCGCTGTGTCCAAATAAAAACCATTGACTGTCCGGCATATGATTTTTTATACTCAACCATTCACCCAGCATTGATCCAAGAACCACAATTAATAGTGCTATAAAAAGAACGTTCACTCCAAGTCTCTGACCTTTAGGTTCGGTTCCACTAACTGCCGGTGCAATATATAATCCTGCAGCAAGCCAGGCTGTTGCAATCCAGAAAATTCCTAACTGAGTATGCCAGGTTCTTGTAATTGCGTAAGGGAAAATTTCTGCAATCGGAATTCCATAAAATGCACTCCCTTCAACACCGAAGTGGGCGGTTATCACACCAAATACTATTTGAAGAAGTAATAAACCTGAAACAATTAAAAAATATTTTACAACTGCTTTTTGTGAAGGAGTGATTGATGCAGAAAGTAATGGATCAGCTGTTGGAAATTTATTATGCTCAATCTCACCTCTGTTCGCTGCGTGGTACCATGCCATTCCTCCAATACCTAACAATAAAAGAATGATACTAACTCCTGTCCAGACTATCGTATCGGGTGTTGGTGCGTTGTGAATTAATTCTTCATGAGGCCAGTTATTTGTATAAGTTACATTATCATCAGGTCTGTTTGTAGAAGCAGCCCAGGCACTCCAGAAGAAGAATGCATTAAGCTTTCTAAGCTTTTCAGGATTGGTTAAAGTATTTGGTGGAATTGCATATTCATCTTTACCATTTGTAAAGACATCACTGAAGTGGACAATATTTGATTTGATCGCTTCAAATCTTGTATCATCAATAGTAATGATACCTGTACTAGCATTGTAAGTGTTATGTTTGTAAGTGTCCGCAAGCTGTGCTTTAAGGAATGATTGATCTTCGGGAGAAAGTTTGTCAAATTCAGAATTGAATTGGTTTTTAGCCCAGACATTCAGAACAAAAACCGCTTCGCGATGAAGCCAATCTGCAGTCCAGTCAGGCGCTACATAACTTCCATGACCCCAGATGGAACCGACTTCCATACCACCCATCGCCTGCCAAACGTTCTGTCCATCTTGTATATCAGCTTTCGTAAAAACTATAGTTCCACTTTTCGTGACAACCTTTTCAGGAACAGGCGGCTTTTGATGATAAATTCTGGTACCAACCCAGCTTAATACTGCAAATGAAATTATTATTACTAACGAAAATGAAATCCAATATTTTTTCATAACTGAAATCCGTATTATTTTATTTATTTAAATGATTCCGCGAGGAAGAAAGTTTTTCGCCAATCACAATCAGTTCTTTTTCCGATAATGTTTCCTCCATCTTCGGAAATAATTTTCTTTCCTCTTTTCTAATATGATTTTCAAGAAGTCTTCCGAGTTCATCAAGCAAACCAACTACATCATCATTTTTCTTTAAGTCATTAATAAGAGATTCTATTTTTCTGTGCTCTGAAATAACTTCTTTAACTAAGCTAGCTATTTCATCATCGCTTTTAATGGCCGAGGGAAATAAAATCTTTTCTTCATCCTCGAAATGTTTTACTAGCTCATTGTTATAGAAAGAAATTGCATAATCTTTCTTCCTATCCAAAGTGGAAGGTAAACCTTTGTACCGAGGCGCATCTTTCTTCAACTGCTGAGCGAGGATTAAGCCCTGATGATGATCGTGAGAAAGTTGATATAATGCAGGATGTCTTTTCATTTTACGAATTTAAAATAATTCTTCTTCTAATTTAATTGACTTTGGGAACAAAATATTATTTTCCAGATGAATATGTTTGTGAAGATCCTCTTCAAATTCTTTTAATTCAGAATACAGAGCTTTAAAAGTATTGCAGGCATCTGGAGGGAAAGTAAAATCGTTACTTAGCTCTCTAATCTTGTGCATTGCATCTCCTGCACTCTGATGTTCGGCTTCCATCATCCTTATCGGGTTCTTAATTGTTCCAAAAGGAGGAGGAGTAATTTGCCCGTTATTTTTCTTAGCATAGTGTAATTGTTTGATGTACGGAAAAAGAATTCTCTCCTCTTTCATCATATGATTTTGAAGCTCTTCACGAATAGCAAGAAACAGGTCAGCAATCTGAATGGTCTCGGGATGATTTTTACCATGCCCGGAAGCCACTTTATCGGCATGTAAAGAAATCACGGGAATCATTCTCCTCACATACTGATGATGATTGTTTATTATGTGGTCAACCAGAAAATCAGGTTCCCAATAATTTGCATTCTCGGATTCTTTATTTGAATCTAATCCTGCAAGACTATTAATAATGTCATTTACATCCACATTCTTTTCCTGGCAGGCTTCAGATAAAAGTCGCTTACCATTACAACAAAAATCTAATCCATATTCTTCAAAAACAATTGCTGATCTTATATTATCTGTAACTATTTCTGCGAGAGTCTTTTCATTAAGGTTCTTAACAACTTCATTATTTAATTTTAAATCTTTCATTTTAATTACCTCATTTGATTTTTTGAATTATTAAAATCTTTATTTTTCTTATTAGCACCATTACTTAATGCTTTTTCATTGAAATCCTTCATTGCTTTTGTTCCTGTTGGATGACCGAATGAATCCATGTTCTTATACAATTCCAGATACTCTTTTTTTGTGATACTGTTTTGCCACATACCTGTCAGCATTCCAAAACCGGTGACAAGCATAAAGATTGAAACTACCCCAATTGCAGCAAGCTTTTTATTTATTTTTTTCTTGAAAGGTATCGATTCCAATTGAAGTGTATCTTCGACCGGGCAGACATCAACACAATTCAGACAGGTTGTGCATTCATCTGATATTACTGTTTTCACTTTATCTACTTTAATAAATGAAGAACACGCCTTGATGCAAAGTCCGCAATCAATACATCTTGCAGAGTTACGTTTTATTTTGTTCGGACTAAGCAAAGACGTTATTCCTAGCAGCGCTCCGTAAGGACAAAGATACCTGCACCAGAATCCGCGAAGTACAATTGAAAGAAGAAATAATATCCCGATAACTATTAATGAAAACCTGGATATGTTTGCAAAGAAGTAATACATCTTGATGTCAGCAACAAGATTGTATGAACTATCAAGAAATGCCTGGAGTGCAGTTGTGCTCATTAAGAAGAAAACTGAATAGAATAAAAAGCCGAGCATCAAATATTTGAGACTTCGTAACGGATAATCGAGAACTTTTGGAAGCTTAATATTTTTCTTAAAAATCTTTTTACCGAAGTCGCCGATCAGCTCAGATAAAAATCCGACAGGACAAAGCCAGCTGCAAAATGCTTTTCCAAAAACAAGTGACATTAAAACAATCGCAAAGAAAATAAAAAATCCTGCGGGATGAGCTATGTGAACCTGACCGGTCATTAAAAACAGGTAGAAACTCATAAATGA
>Ga0307425_1002052_pt1 | contig 11633 bp, 5 predicted proteins | sample SalMarWE160330MG_FD_202152 | JGI IMG/M metagenome (GOLD analysis project Ga0307425, IMG submission 202152) | Salt marsh sediment microbial communities from the Plum Island Ecosystem LTER, Massachusetts, United States - WE1603-30 | ecosystem: Environmental > Aquatic > Marine > Intertidal zone >... | reverse complement strand
AAGAGGCCAAGGCCGCTATTCTGACGGACTTTACCGGTTTAAACGTAGAACAGATCACCCAACTCCGCCGTACGCTGAAAGAAAGCGCAGTGGATTATACCGTCGTAAAAAATACCCTGTTGCGGCGAGCCTCTCAAGATACCGAGATCGCGCTCTTGACAGAATACTTCGTCGGTCCCATCGCTATTGCCCTTGCCTATGAAGACCCTCTGGCACCGGCAAAGATATTGATGGAGTTCAGCAAGGCGCAACCTGCCCTCGAGATCAAGGCAGGCATGGTGACGGGTGCCGTAATAACGCCACAAGATATCCAGACACTGGCCTCGCTTCCCGGCAGAGAGGTGCTGCTGGCCAAGCTCGTGTGGCTGTTAAAGGCCGTTCCTACCCGTCTTGTCCAGATCCTCAACAGCCCGATACAGAGTCTGGTATCGATATTGGATACTGTAAAGAAAGCGAAAGAAAAGACATAAAAAGCCATGGGGTCTCCCCAAGAAACCGTAAGGAGGTAATGAGGCAATGGCAAAGGCTAATCTGACGAAAGAGGATGTCATCAAGTTCATCGAGGAAATGCCCGTATTGGAGTTGGCCGAATTGGTCAAGGAGTTGGAAGATCGCTTTGGGGTGACGGCAGCTCCAATAGGGGTAAGTGCGGCACCGGCAGCGGCGGCAGGTGCGGCGGCAGGTGCCGCTGAAGAGGAACAGGCGGAGTTCGATGTCGTCTTGACCGGCTTTGGCGACAAGAAGATACAGGTGATCAAGGCGGTACGGGAAGTGACCAGCCTCGGCCTCAAAGAGGCCAAAGATCTGGTCGAAGGGGTCCCCCAACCGGTACAAGAAAAAGTTGCCAAAGAGGAAGCCGACAAGATCAAGCAGAAATTGGAGGACGCCGGGGGAACAGTAGAGATCAAATAGCGGTGCCAAAGCATTTACAATCTATCGAGAGGGGGCTTCTCACGGACTCTGGTTGCAGAAAACCAGCGGATGGAGGAAGGAGTCCCTTTTTCCACCTTGTTGTAAGATAAAAAAGAGGGTTGTTATATGACACATTCCATTATCGATCGTCGGAGGCTCCGGAAGGACTATGGAAAAATAAAGGAAATTCTGGAGATCTCCGATCTCATTGAAATCCAGTCCCGGTCTTATGAGCAGTTTCTCCAAAAGGACGTCCCCCCGGAAGAGCGCAAAGACATCGGCTTACAGGGGGTATTTAAGCAGGTCTTTCCCATCAAGGACTTCTATGAAACGGTGGAACTGCGCTTCGTACAATATCGTTTGGGGCGACCGAAATACGACGTCAGGGAATGCCTCATGAAAGGCATAACCTTTGCCGCTCCGTTGCGGGTGACCATCCAACTCATCATCTACGATGTTCAAGAAGGGGTAAAGACAGGACAGATAAAGGCCATCAAGGAACAGGAAGTGTATTTCGGTGAGGTCCCCCTCATGACGGATCAAGGGACCTTTATCATCAATGGCACGGAACGAGTGATCGTCAGCCAACTACATCGTTCCCCCGGCGTCTTCTTCAATCAAGAATCGCCCAAAACCCATATGGGAAGGCCCCTTTATTTATCTCGGATTATCCCCTACCGTGGTTCCTGGATCGATTTGGAGTTCGACCAAAAAGACATACTCTACGTACGCATCGACAGGAGGAGAAAGATCCCCGTCACGGTCTTTCTCAAGGCCCTCGGTTATTCCACTCAAGACCTTTTGGACACCTTCTATCGCAAAGAAAAGATCTTCATATCACCCGAGGGGTTTCACAAAAAGGTGGATCACAGCCTTATGATGGGGCAGCGGGCCTCGGCGGACATCGTAAACCCCACAACAAACGAGATCCTCATAAAAAAGAATAGAAAAATCACCGAGGGGACCATACAAAAGCTCGAGGCCGCAGGCATTTTTGAGGTCTCTGTCGAACCTGATACCTTAGTGGGACGGGTGGCCGCCAGGAATATAGAAGATCCCAACACCGGAGAGATCATTGTCGAAATCAATCGAGAACTGACCGAAGAAGCGATTAAGGAGATGAGGGATCGAGAGATAGAGGAATTTGAAGTCCTCCTCATCGAAGAGGTAAAAAGCAGCCCTTCCATAAAGGAAACCCTCTTGGCGGATAAGATCGTCCTGTCCGAAAGTGAACGGGAACAGTTGCCCCGTGCCGATGCCGATGTCATTGCCCAGAAAGAACAGGAAAAGGCCAGCATTGAGATTTATCGACGCCTGCGTCCGGGGGACCCACCCACGTTGGAGACAGCCAAGACCCTCTTTAACAACCTCTTCTTCAACTCAGAGAGGTATGACCTCTCCAAGGTGGGACGCATGAAGATCAACCACAAATTGGGTCTGAACGTCCCCCTCGACGTCACCACCCTCAGACGCGAGGACATCTTGGAGGTGGTAAAGTACCTCATCGGGCTCAAAGAAGGAAGGGGAAACGTAGATGATATCGATCATCTCGGCAACCGCCGGGTGAGGACGGTCGGAGAATTGCTCCAGAACCAGTTTCACATCGGCTTGGTCAGGGTGGAACGGGCCATCAAAGAACGGATGAGCCTCCAGGAGGTGGAGACCCTCATGCCCCACGACCTCATCAACTCGAAACCGTTAACGGCTGTGGTGCGGGAGTTCTTCGGCAGCAGTCAGCTGTCTCAATTCATGGATCAAACCAACCCCCTCTCCGAGATCACCCACAAGAGGCGGCTGAGCGCCTTGGGCCCCGGAGGTCTCACGAGGGAGAGGGCCGGTTTCGAAGTCCGTGATGTCCACCCTTCACACTACGGGAGGATCTGTCCCATTGAGACCCCTGAAGGTCCCAATATCGGATTGATCGTCTCACTCAGCACCTTTGCCCGCGTTAACGAATACGGCTTTATCGAGACCCCCTACCGCACGGTAGAAAACGGACGGGTTACCAATCACATCGAATATCTCTTCGCCTTGGATGAGGAGCGATACACCATCGCCCAGGCCAACGCCCCCATCGATGAGGAGGGGAAGTTCACCGCCTCTCTCGTCTCCGCCAGGAAGGCCGGAGAGTTCATCATCGTAAAACCTGAAGAGGTTGACTACATGGATGTCTCCCCTCGACAACTGGTCAGCGTGGCGAGCTCTCTCATCCCCTTCTTGGAGAACGACGATGCCAACCGCGCGCTGATGGGTTCCAATATGCAACGGCAGGCGGTCTCCCTCCTGCGCACCGAGGCGCCGCTGGTCGGCACCGGCATGGAACAAATAGTAGCCAGGGACTCAGGGGTCACGGTGATGGCCAAGCGAGACGGCGTCATAGAAAGTGTAGACGCCTCCCGGATCGTGGTCAAGGCGGAGGAGGATGGAAAGGGCGTGGGGGTGGACATCTACAACCTTACCAAGTATCAACGTTCCAACCAAGGAACCTGCATCAATCAAAAACCGATCGCTCATAAAGGTGAGCGAATCGAAAAAGGAGAGGTTATCGCCGACGGCCCCTCTACCCACATGGGTGAACTGGCCTTGGGGCGCAATGTCCTGGTCGCCTTTATGCCATGGGGCGGTTATAACTTTGAGGACTCCATGCTCATCAATGAGAAGCTCTTGAAGGAAGATATATACACCTCAATTCATATCGAGGAATTGGAGTGCGTGGCGCGCGATACCAAGCTCGGCAAGGAAGAGATCACCCCCGACATCCCCAATGTGGGGGAGGAAATGCTCAAGGACCTCGATGAGAGTGGAACCATCCGTATTGGGGCCGAGGTAAAACCGGGAGATATCTTGGTGGGCAAGATCACCCCCAAAGGGGAAACCCAACTTTCCCCCGAAGAAAAGCTGTTGCGGGCCATCTTCGGCGAGAAGGCGAGTGATGTCAAAGATACCTCTCTTCGGGTCCCCCATGGGATCGAGGGGGTAGTAATCGATGCCAAGGTATTCACCAGAAGAGGAGTGGAAAAAGACAAGAGGGCCAAGGAGATTGAGGAAGAAGAGGAGAAAAAGACCATCAATGATCGAGACGCGGAGATCGCCATCATCAAGGACTACACCAAAGAGCGCGTTCGAGGTCTTCTGGTCGGCAACAAGACCACCGCTTCATTGAAAGACCCGCTCAAAGGAAAGCAATGGGTGGAGAAAGGGGTCAAGATCACCGAGGAAATCCTGTCCCGGATACCGTGGGAGCAATGGAAAGAGATTCCCATCAGTGATGAGCGAAGCACCATAGAGGTGGATCAACTCATCACCGCTGGCATCAGGGAGATTGAGGCGATAAAGGAGAGAGCGGAGGAAAAATTAAAAAAATGGGAGGCAGGAGACGAACTCCTCCCCGGCGTAAGCAAGGTGGTCAAGGTCTACATCGCCATGAAGCGAAGACTCTCCATGGGCGACAAGGTCTCCGGGCGCCATGGAAACAAGGGAATTGTATCGAGGATCCTCCCCGAAGAAGACATGCCCTATCTCGAAGACGGAACCCCCGTAGATATGGTCCTGAACCCCTTGGGCGTGCCTTCTCGAATGAATCTCGGTCAGATCTTGGAGACGCACCTCGGTTGGGCTGCCAAAGAGTTGGGGAAAAAAATTGAAACGTATATCAGCGGCGGAAAAAGCATCAATGAGCTGAGGGGTTTCCTCAAGGAGATCTTCACCCAGGAGGAGATCACGCGGGCCATCGATAAGGCCACGAAGGATGAGCTGACGAGATTTGCACAAAGGCTACGGGAAGGAGTCTATATGTCCATCCCCGTCTTTGACGGGGCAACGGAGGAAGAAATCAGGGACGCCCTGAAAAAGGCCGGTCTGCCGCTCAGCGGGCAGGCCACCCTCTATGACGGCCGAACCGGCGAACCATTCGATCACCACGTCACCGTAGGATACATGTACATGCTCAAGCTCCACCATCTGGTGGATGACAAGATCCACGCCCGTTCCATCGGACCCTATTCGTTGGTGACGCAACAGCCCTTGGGTGGCAAGGCCCAATTCGGTGGGCAGCGGTTGGGTGAGATGGAGGTCTGGGCCCTGGAGGCATATGGGGCTGCGCATGCATTGCAGGAATTCTTGACGGTGAAATCGGACGACCAGGCAGGCAGAACCAGGGCCTACGAGGCCATTGTGAAGGGAAAGGACGTCCTCGAACCGGGGATTCCGGAATCCTTCAATGTCCTGGTTAAAGAACTACAGGGACTCTGTCTCAATGTGGAACTCCTGGAGGAAGAGAAGAAACCCGACAAGAAAACGGAAACATAGCATCAAGGAGGTTGTACCTTGGAAGATTATCTACTTTCATTTTTTGAAAAACCGCGCGATCCTTCGAACTTTAATGCCATCAAGATCGCCGTGGCCTCTCCGGAGCAGATCAGGAGTTGGTCCCATGGAGAGGTGAAGAAACCGGAAACGATCAACTATCGCACCTTTAAGCCGGAGCGGGATGGTCTGTTTTGCGCCAGGATATTCGGACCGGTAAAGGATTACGAATGCAACTGCGGCAAATACAAGCGGATGAAACACAGAGGGATCGTGTGCGAGAAGTGTGGGGTGGAGGTAATTCAGACCAAGGTCCGCCGGGAGCGAATGGGGCACATCGAACTGGCGGCGCCGGCGGCCCACATCTGGTTCTTGAAGAGTATTCCCAGCAAGATCGGGATGCTCCTCGATATGACCTTGAAGGAGCTTGAGCGGGTTTTGTATTTCGAATCCTATGTAATCATCGATCCCAAGGATACCCCCCTCAAGCAAGGGGACCTCATCAGCGAAGAAAAATATCGGGAGATCAAGGAAAAATACGGAGAGGACGCCATAGAGGCTGGCGTCGGGGCAGAGTCCGTCAAACAACTCCTGCAAAAGGTGGACATAGTGGCGACGGCCGAGCAGCTCCGTTTTGAGATGAAGGAGACCCAATCCGAGGCCAAGCGCAAAAAGTTTGCAAAGCGATTGAAAGTTATCGAGGCCTTCCGGGATTGCGGAAATAAACCCGAGTGGATGATCTTGGACGTCATCCCCGTCATCCCCCCTGATCTGAGACCCCTGGTCCCCCTTGACGGAGGGAGGTTTGCCACCTCCGACCTCAACGACCTCTACCGGAGGGTGATCAACAGAAATAATCGTCTCAAGAGACTCTTGGAACTAAACGCCCCCGACATCATCATCCGCAATGAGAAGAGGATGTTGCAGGAGGCCGTAGACGCCCTCTTCGACAACGGCAAGAGGGGCAGGGTGATCACCGGCGCCAATAAAAAACCCCTCAGGTCGTTGAGCGACATGCTCAGAGGCAAACAAGGAAGATTCCGTCAGAATCTCCTGGGGAAGCGGGTGGACTACTCGGGGAGATCGGTCATCGTCATCGGACCGGAGTTGCGTCTCCATCAGTGTGGTCTTCCCAAGAAGATGGCCTTGGAGCTTTTTAAGCCCTTTATCTACAGCAAGCTGGAAGAACGGGGCTATGTGACCACCGTCAAGAGCGCCAAGAAAATGGTAGAGAAAGAAAGGCCCGAAGTATGGGATATCCTCGAGGAGGTGATTCGAGAGCACCCCATCCTCCTCAATAGGGCCCCTACCCTGCACCGGCTGGGCATCCAGGCCTTTGAACCCCTCCTCATAGAGGGGAAGGCCATTCAGTTGCACCCGCTGGTATGCCTTGCCTTCAACGCCGACTTTGACGGGGATCAGATGGCCGTCCACGTCCCCCTCTCGGTGGAGGCCCAGACCGAGGCACGGGTACTGATGATGTCCACCAACAATATCCTCTCCCCTGCCCATGGGAAGCCTATTATCGTCCCTACCCAGGACATCGTCTTGGGTCTCTATTACATGACGAGAGAAAAGGCATATGCCAAAGGGGAGGGGAAGGTCTTCGCCAACCCCGAGGAGGTACGGATCGCCTATGATGCCCATGCGGTGGATATGCAGGCCCGGATCAAGGTACGGATGAACGGCCACATGGAGGAGACCACCGTGGGGAGGATCCTCCTCAGAGAGGTCGTCCCTGAAGAGGTCCCCTTTGAATTGATCAATAGGGTAATGAACAAGAAGGCGGTGGCCAACCTCATCGACTATGCATACCGGGTAGCAGGGAACAAAAAAACCGTCATCTTGGCGGACAAATTGAAGGATTTAGGCTTCAACTACGTCACCAAGTCCGCCCTCTCTATCGGGATCGACGACATCCGCATCCCCACGCGCAAGGCCAAACTCCTGGAAGAGGCCACCAAAGAGGTTGAAAAGATCAGGCAACAATACGTCGACGGGCTGATCACCGACGGTGAGCGGTATAACAAGGTAATCGACATCTGGGCGCAACTCACCGAGGAGATCGCCGATGAGATGATGAAGGAGCTGGGAACGGAGCAAGCAACGGACTCGGAGGGAAAAGAGCAGCCGGTGTCAAGCTTTAATCCCATCTTTATGATGGCCGACTCAGGGGCCCGGGGTACCGCCCAGCAGATACGCCAGTTGGCCGGAATGCGGGGATTGATGGCAAAGCCGTCGGGGGAGATCATCGAAACCCCCATCACCGCAAACTTCAGGGAGGGGCTCACCGTCCTGCAGTACTTCGTCTCCACCCATGGGGCACGGAAGGGGTTGGCGGACACCGCCCTCAAGACGGCAAATTCAGGGTATCTCACCCGGAGATTGGTTGACGTTGCTCAAGATGTCATCGTCAACGAATACGACTGCGGCACCATGGACGGGATATACGTCTCTTCCTTGGTCGAAGGCGGCGAGATCATCGAACCCATGGCGGATAGAATCTTGGGAAGAGTGGCCCTTGAAGATATCAAAGACCCCTTTACCGACAAGATCATAGTCAAGACAAACCACGAGATCAATGAGGAAGCGGTGCAAAAGATTGCCGATGCGGGATTGGATCATGTGAAGATCCGTTCAGTGCTCACCTGTGAGTCCAACTATGGGGTCTGCGCCCTCTGTTACGGAAGGGACCTGGCCCGCGGCAGAATCGTCGACATTGGTGAGGCAGTAGGGGTCATAGCCGCCCAGTCCATTGGGGAACCGGGGACCCAGCTCACCATGAGGACCTTTCATATCGGCGGGACGGCGAGCAGACGGGCCGAAGAGACCACCCTGGAGACCAAAATGGAGGGGAAGGTCAAATTCATCGACCTGCGCACCGTACGCAACAGAGAGGGTATGCTGGTGGTTATGAGTCGCAAGGGCGAGATCGCCATCCTCGATGAAGAGGGCAGGGAACGGAAGCGGTATCCCGTGGTATATGGTGCAAAATTGGCGGTGGAAGAAGGCAAAAAGGTAAAGGAGGGGGAACTGATCGCGGAGTGGGACCCCTATACCATCCCCATCATCACGGAGGTCCCTGGGTGGATAAAGTTCGGCGATATCAGTGAGGGGGTCACCATGCAAGAACAAGTGGATGAGGTGACCGGCCACGCCCATAAGGTCATCATCGAGAGCAAGGATGCCGAACTCAGGCCCCGGATATCCATCAAACAGGAGCGGGTCGATGCGGAAGGGAAAAAGACCATGGAGACCGAAGCACGGTATATCCTCCCCGTCGGCTCCAATATCTATGTGAAGGAAGGTGAACCGGTTGAGGCGGGTGATGCCTTAGTGAAGATACCACGGGAGACCACGAAGACAAAAGACATCACCGGCGGGCTTCCCCGCGTGGCCGAGCTCTTTGAGGCGAGACGGCCCAAAGAGTATGCCCTCATCAGCGAGATAGACGGAACGGTAAGCTTCGGCAAGATGCTCAAGGGAAAACGAAAGGTAATCGTCACCCCGGAGACGGGAGAACCGAAGGAATACTCTATCCCCAAGGGGAAACACATCAGCGTACACGAGGGGGATGTGCTCAAGGCGGGAGAACCCCTTATGGATGGGAGTTCCAACCCGCATGATATCCTCAAGGTCTTGGGAGACAAGGAGCTGGCCCGATTTTTGGTGGACGAGATCCAGGAGGTATATCAACTGCAGGGCGTCAAGATCAATGATAAACACATCGAGATCATCGTCCGGCAGATGCTCAAGAGGGTGAAGATCCGCGAGGTGGGGGATACCAAGTTCATCGTGGACGAACAGGTGGAAAAACACGTCTTTAAACAAGAAAACGAGCGGGTCCTCAAAGAAGGGGGGAAACCGGCCATCGCTGATCCCCTCTTTTTGGGCATCACCAAGGCCTCACTCATAACGGACAGTTGGGTCTCGGCCGCCTCCTTTCAGGAGACGACCCGGGTCCTGACCCAAACGGCAGTAGAGGGCAAAATCGATACGCTGCGGGGGTTGAAAGAAAACGTCATCATGGGGAGGCTGGTCCCCGCGGGGACCGGCAATCCCCGCTATCGCAATATCGAACCCGTTGTCGAGGGCGGTTATCCCCCTTTGGAGGCGATGGAATTAGCTGAAGAAAAAGGGACGCCGGAAGAAGAAAACCTCACGGTGACGGATTAATGATCAATCCAACACCTTCAACTTTTTTGCGGCAATCTCCGCCTGCGGCGACTGAGGATATTCTTTGATCACCTTCTGAAAGAGGAGCTTGGCATCTACGCGATCACCCAGCCCCAAAAAGGCAAAGCCCTGCTTTAAGAGGGCGGAGGGAACCTTGTCGCCGTGGGGATATTGTTTTATCACCTTCTCATACTCCACGATGGCCCTCTCATAATCCCCCAGCTGATGATAACACTCGCCGATCCAATAGCGGGCGTTATCCGCGTATTCTGACTTCGGGTAGGTATCGAGAAAGGATTGAAACTGCTTCAAGGCAGTGGGGTAGTCCCCTCCTTTGAAGGTAGCGTAGGCCTGGTGATAGGCCCCCTCCATATCCTCCGTGGGCGCTTCCTGGGGAGTAGTTGTGGGGGCAGGAGGGGTCGGTGATCCGGCAACACCTGCCCCCCGTTCCGTCGCCAAGGCCGATTGCCTGGCCTCATAACCCCTCTTCAATTCCTCAACATCGTGAGTGATCTTGTTGAGGAGCGCTCGATCCTCCTCAATATTGGCCCTGAGGATCTTGATCTCCTGCCGCAATTCTTCGAGAGAGGTCTCGAAATTGACCCAGTTATGCTGCATCTCTGAGGTAACCCTCCCCCTGAGGATCTCGACCTTCTGCTGGAGGTCGTCGATCTCACTCTGCAGATACGCCGTCTGTCTGGTGGTGGCACACCCCATCACCAGGAACAGGGTCAACGAGACAACAACGACCAGCATCTGGTGGGCCTTCATCGATATCCTCCTTTCGTATCACTCCCGGTCTCATCCATGCCGCAGCGGACCATGGTCTTATCGGGAGAGGATGACAAAGTGACATCTCCTGTTCTTGGCCCAGGCCTCCTCCGAATGTCTCGGATCCAGGGGCATCTCCTCTCCATAGCTGATGGTGGAGAGCCGGTTGCCCTTGACGCCCAGCTTAATCATATAGAGTTTGGCGCTCACGGCCCGCCTCTCCCCCAAGGCCAAGTTATATTCATTGCTCCCCCGTTCATCACAGTGCCCCTCGATCTGTATGATGAGGTTGGTATGGGCCAGCAATACCTTGGCGTTCTCGGTCAATGTCCTCCTGCTCTCCTCGGTGAGGTCATACCGATCAAATGCAAAGTAGATATCTTTTAACTGAGTGCTCTCCAAGACCTCCCCTTCGATCCCCGGGTATCGCTTGGCGGTGAGGCTCTCTTCAAAGACCTTCTCTTTTTCCTTTTCTTCTTGTAAGGCCCTTTCTTCTTCGGGGGTGACGGTAACGCTCCGCTTTTTCTTGACCAGTTCATACTGGCAGCCCGAAACAACGATGAGAGAAATGATCACCAGCAATACCGTCCCTAACCAACCATTTTTTCGCACCATCATGGTAACCTCCTTAGCTCAGAAAAAAATCCTCAACGCGGCCACGGCGACCACGCCGGTTCCGTCTCGCTGTATGGGGAATCGGTCACCCGCCAAGGACCACCTCCATCTGCGGTCATAATATAGAGAGCATAGCTCCCCCCCGTCCTGGAGGCAAAGACGATATGCCTGCCATTGGGGGCCCACGAGGGATATTCATTACTCCCCTCTCTGGTCAGTTTCTTCACATCGGTCCCATCCGGCCTAATGATATAAATGTGAAACCCTCTCCCCTCCTGACGGGCGAAGGCGATCTTGTCCCCCTTGGGGGACCAGGCGGGCGAGCAATTGTAGCTCCCCTCATAAGTCAATCTTCTGATCTTTCGCCCGGCCAGGTCCATGATATAGATCTGAGGACTGCCCGATCGGTCCGACACAAAGGCGATCTGTTTGCCGTCGGGCGACCATGCGGGGGAGGCCTTGTTGTCCCAGGAGCGGGTGAGTTGCGCGGGATCCTTCCCCTCCTGGTTCAGGAGGCATATCTCGCTGTTGCCCTCTCCCCTCATCATCAACGCTATCCTCTTTCCATCAGGAGACCACTCGGCGGCGGCATTGAGCCCTTCGGCCGCAGACAGAAGGGTGACCCTCCCCGTGGAAATGACTATCTGATAGAGGTCCGGGTTGCGGCGCTGAAAGCAAGTGTACAAGAGGTCCCTCCCGTCCGGTCGCCAGGCAGGAGAGATGTTGATGGAACCGTTCTGCGTGACCATCCGCTCATTGCGTCCGTCAATATCCATGAGGGAAACCTCTTTGTTCCCGCTACGATCTGTTATAAAAGCGATCTGGGTCTGAAAAATTCCCCGCTCCCCGGTCAA
>Ga0307425_1002051_pt1 | contig 11634 bp, 14 predicted proteins | sample SalMarWE160330MG_FD_202152 | JGI IMG/M metagenome (GOLD analysis project Ga0307425, IMG submission 202152) | Salt marsh sediment microbial communities from the Plum Island Ecosystem LTER, Massachusetts, United States - WE1603-30 | ecosystem: Environmental > Aquatic > Marine > Intertidal zone >... | reverse complement strand
GGCTTCAGCCTGGGGGATCACGTCCTCCACGCCGAGGCCGTCAGCGACCCCGAGCCGTATTACGAATACGACCGCATCTCCTCGTCCCGCATCGAAGAGGCCGACCGCCTCGACCGCGAGGGAAGCTACGCCGCCCCGCCGCGGCGCGACAACGAGCTGCAGGGGATTATCAGCGAGGCCGAGGAAATCCTGCGCCGCGTTGACCGCGAGTGGGAAGAGGCCTCCCAGGCGCGCGACCGGGCCACCACCGAGGCCGACCGCATCCTCGACGATGCCGACGAGCGGGCTTACGAAGAGCGCCGCCAGGCCCAGCGGGACGCCGAGGATAAAGCCCGCGCCATCCTCGACGACGCCTGCCAGCAGGCCGAGGGAATCCTCAACGACGCCGAGGCCATCAAGCGCCGGGCCGAAGCTTACAAGACACAGCTGGAGACCGATGCCTCCGCTTACTCCACCCAGATGTGGGAAGAGCTGCGGCGGAAGGCCGAGGGCGAGGCCCAGCAAATCCGCGACGAGGCCGTCCGCAACGCCGAAGACCTGATGGAAGAGGTCCGCAAGCAGCTGGAAGCGGCCAAGACCATCCGCGAGCTGGCCAAGGAGCTGTCCGGCATCGCCGCCGGCAGCGACGAGATAGACCTCCCCGCCGCCGAGCCGGTCGCCGAAGCCCCCGAGGCCGAAGCGCCCGCGCCCGAAGGCACGCCGCCCGACGACGGCATACTGCCCAAAGACCCCACCGGTTTCGCCGGTTTCTACCAGCGCTACCGCCCGGCTCCGGTCGCCGAACCCGCCGCGGATGAAACGGAGCCCGCCGACGCGCCCGCCGCCGAACCCCGCGCCGAAGTGGAAAACGAGGCCGCTCCCGAGGCGGAAAACACCGCCGCCGAAGCCGCGGCCCAGCCCGGCACCGGGCTTATCGTCGTGCCCGCCGCCCAGGCCGCGCCCGACCCGGAGACGGGCCGGGGGTGGAGCTTCCGCTGGCATCACGCCGTCATCGCCCTGGCCCTGGTGACGGCCGCCGTCCTGCTCAGCTTCGGCCTCGTCTCGCTGGGGTAGGTTTCCGCCGGTTGCACCGCGCCCCGGGACGTATTACAATCTATCTCAAAGGGGTTGGCTAACTTAAGCCGATGCGTATCAAATTGCCCGGTTCCGTTGCCCGCCTTAGCCCCCACCGGCGAGGTATCGCGGCGCTTGCCGCCACCGCTTTCATTATTGCCGTGTCACTCTGCGGGGTACTCTCCTGCTCCCACGAAGCGCCGCTCGATACCATCGGCGAGCCGCGCATCGCCTTCGAAAAGGAATTCATCAATCTGGGGAAAGCCGTGCCGGGGCAGGAGGTGTACGCCGAGTTCCGTTACCGCAACGAGGGCGATGCCGATCTGGTCATCAGTGAGGTAACCACCGAAGCGCTCACGGAGGGGTGCTGACCACCCAAACCCGTCGTGGGTGCCACGACCTTAGAACCCGGTAAACAGAGCAGTATTGTCATCGTTTATACGGTCAAGGAGGTTGCCGGCAACCAGATTTTCAAGTATATCGTCAGGACCAACGACCCCGTTACGCCGGAAAAGGAACTCTTCCTCAATGTCGAGTGCATCATCCCGGAATAAACCCCCTCGCCACTCACCCTAGAACCATCGTCTAGACGTTAGTAACTTTTTCGCCCGCCCCGATTGATGTGAAATAAGGTCAGGTAATCCCGAGGGGGCGCCCCCATTTACCAGCCTGAGAAATGAGACGGGACGGTGATGCCGAGATGAAAACGGCGCTCAACCTGTTCAAGCGAATCCTGGCCAGCCGGTACTTCAACGCCGGCGTGCGCACGGCTCTCGGCGCCGTCCTGCTGACGTCCGGCATCGGCAAACTCACCAGCGGCCACGATATCGTCAGCATCGTGGCCAGTCTCAAGGTGCTGCCCTATCCCCTCATCCAGCCCGCCATGACGGCGCTGCCCTGGCTGGAAATCGCCCTGGGGACGCTCTTTATCCTGGGACTCTTTTCCCGGCTCGTCGCCGCCCTCAGCCTCCCCCTCTTCGCGGCCTTCATCGTCACCAATGTCTTTAACCTGCAAAGGGGACTTACCGAGCCGTGCACCCAGTGCTTCGGCGATTTGCTCATCCTCAACTCCCGCGACGCCCTGATTATCGACGTAGTGCTGCTGCTGGCGGCGCTGCGGGTGTTGAGCCTGGAAGGGCCGGCCCTGAGCCTGGACGCGCTCCGGCTGAGGAAACAGCACTCGTCCTGATGACCGGCAACAAGGAGACCGGATGGTTAAGCGAAGCTATACTCTGGTACTGCTAGCCGGGCTGGCGGCGCTCCTGGCGCTGACCGGCTGCCTCTTTGTGCCGGTGGAGTTCGAGGAGACGATGACGACGGTGGGCCCCGGCGAGATGATGCGCATCGAGATTGACGTGGACACCGCCCAGGTGCTGGAGGGGAGCTGGACGGCGGTGGGAGACGTCGAGGGGTCTTACGCCGGCCCCAACGACGAGAACCGGGTCTGGCAGTCGTCCTCGGTGAAAAATAATTTCACGATAACGGGCGCGTCTAACCCCGGCCTTTACGCCTTCAAGTTCATCAATAGGGGCAGTGATGACGCCGAGGTAATCTTCCGCTACCGCTTCCAGTAGCCGTTAAGATAGCCGGCTAGACCAGGCTGCTGATCAGCAGGTACGAGTTCCACAGCACGATGGCCCCGTAGCCTATCACGAAGGCGACGCTGCTCACCAGCGCCAGGCGCGGCCAGCGCCGGTAGATATCCCAGATAAGCAGCCCGCAGAGGAGCGCGCCCAACGCCTTGACGACGGGGAAGTACCACTCGCCCGCCCAGGAGCGCAGCAGCAAGTTGCCCTCGGTGGCAATGCCGTTGTTCACCAGGTGGCCGGTTATCAGGCCGTCGGCAACGACGAGGATAACCAGCCCGGCCAGCAGTCCGTAAATCCGGTAAGAAGCGCTACCGGCGCCGTTCTGTACACTCATGAGACATCAGTCCATTAGATAACGCGGCTGGCGCCGGTGTCAATTAGACGGGACTTACCCGATCCTCTTTTTGCTCACGCTTCCTGTGTATTAGTTTTCTGGAATATAGTTCGCCCCGGGGCGGGGCGGGGGGCGGTGGGGCTTAAATATGATAGGAATACCTGTACGACAGCCCGCCTCGGCCACACCGGGCCTGAGACGGGCTGTAAGCATAATCTGGCGAGTTGGGGCGGCTGGTAATGGTTTAGCGCGGGGCGATGTTGGTGGGGCGGGTGGCCGGCGGGCGGACGGCCGCGGGGCGCCGCGGGGCGGCCAGGTAAAATACGGCGCCGCACTGCAGGCAGGATAGATAGGTACCCTCCTCGTCGCGCGCCGGGAAGACGTTGCCGCCGCAGCGGCGGCAGATTCGCTTCATGGCGATAGTACCCATTAGTCTCTTCCCCTCTCGTTTCTCCTTCGTCCGGCCGCTGACGGTAGCAGCGGCTTTCAATGGGAAGATACCCCAGCGGCGGCCCGGCGCAAAGGGCCATTGTTCTAGACCAGAGTTCTACGTCGAAAATGGTTCTATAAAATTAATCCACAAGAAAACCCAGGAAAGCGGCGGATAGTGGCACTTATGGGAAATTGACAGTCGGGACGGATGACGGCGAAAATTGGTGTAGACAAATTACAACCGGAAACAGCCAGAATCTGGACGGTATGATAATGAAAAAAACCAAGAAGTCAAACAAGAAATGGATTGCGCTGATTACACTGGTCGTGGTGGGCCTCCTCGTCGCCATCGGCAGCGGCTGCACGGGTTGGGACTGGCCGGACTGGCCCGATACCCCCGACTGCCCCGACTGTCCCGACTGCCCGGGCTGCCCCGACTGCCCGGACTGTCCCAATTGCCCCACCTGTGAGGACTGCGAGGACTGCACCTGCTGCACGACCACGACGGTCGTCGTCAACACCACCGACAACACGTCCTCTACCTGGAAAACCGAGGTAACCAACAAAATTGCCGAGCTGGAGAACCGCGTCAGCAGCCTGGAGGTGGAGCAGACCAAGCTGGAGCAGGAGATTACCAGGGTCAAGAGCGACCTGAGCATAGAAATACTGAAGCTGCAGTCGGAAATCAAGTCCATCGAGAACTCCGTGGAGCAGAAGATAGACCAGCTCAAGTGCCGCATCTCCGCCGTAGAGACCGAGGCGGCCAAGGAGCGCGCCCGGCTTGAGGCTCAGATTGAACAGGTGAAGACCAACGTCGCCGCCAAGACGGCCGCCCTCCAGAACGAGATTGCCCGGGTGGAGCGCCGCGCCGCGGAAGAGGTGAGCCGCCTGGAGCGGAACATGGAACTCGCCCAGCAGGAAGGACAGAGCAACGTCCGGCGCATCGAGCAGGAAATTGACGCCCTGGCCAGCAGCGTCGACCGCAAGATTCTCGACCTGGAATACAAGCTGCGCAATGTCCAGCAGGATATCAGCAGCTATGCCTCCCGCCTGACCACCCTGGAAGGCAGCCAGGCCCAGCTCAGGGAACAGGTAGCCGCCCTGAAAGACCGGGTGGCCCAGCTGGAGATGAAGGTGGCCCTGCTGCAGGCCCAGGTAAACCGCCTCCTCCTCCTCGACCCCTAAACTAAGGTAAGATAAACAGAGAGGCCAGGTTCTCCTTCCCGGATGGGGGGAGACCTGGCCCGATTTTTTCCCAGGCTATTTGAAAATTAGTTAAGGTAGATATCCATGTAGGGGACTTCGGCGTCCAGCGAGGAGGTTACGTGGAGGTTGAGGAGGAGCCCCAGCAGCTCACAGAGGTTGCGCCTTAGCTCGGTTATTTCCTGCCGCGTAACGTAGGTTCGGGTGGAACCGGCGGAGTCAATCCCGGTATCGCTATGCGGTCCGGCGGCAGTCCGGTCGGCCTCGCCGCTGAGCGATTGCAGTAGCTCGTTTACATCCATGAGTCTCGACCTCCTTTTGGGCTCATCAACCGGCGCCCGCCGCACCGGCGTCAGGCAGGCCGATTGCCTGCGGCTGTAAATATCCTCATTCATTAATATACGTGATTTGGCGAGATTGTCAATTAACCGTTACTTAACATTTCCCCCTTAACTTACTATTGCTTCTAGACTAATTTTCTGTAATGTGGTAACTAGCCGGGGGGGCGCCTCATAAGATAGAGTCTATATAGTAGCAGAAAACTATCTGCGGAGGTACAGACCCTTGGTATCCAGACACGACGATTTAGATACGCAGCCGGCGCAGCCGCTTGGCAGTGTCGAGGCCCTCGACGAGGATCTGCTGCGGGTGAAGGATGTCGCTAACCTGCTGGGTGTCCATCCCAACACGGTGCGCATCTGGACCGAGCGCGGTGTACTGCGTTCCTACCGGGTCGGCCCGCGAAGAGACCGGCGCATACCGCTGGCGGCCGTAAGGCTGTTGCTGCAGCTGGAAAACCGTTAAGCCCCGCCGGCCATCCCGCATCGACCGATTCTTAAGGCGTTACGGATGATATTGACCGTCCGTAGCGCCTCGTTCTATTCTCCGCTCAAAGATAACTGTTCTAGAACCGGCCATTAGAACATACTGGCTTTTGCTGCTTATCTTTCTGGTCTATTATGGCGTTAGATGCCTTGAGCGGGAAGCATATGATAGATAGTAAACAGCTATTGACACCGGAACAGGTCTCGGCAATACTGCAAGTGCACATCCTGACGGTGTACGATTATATCCGGGGCGGCAAGCTCCAGGCGGTGCGCCTGGGGCGCCATTACCGGGTGCTGCCCGCCGACCTCGAACTCTTTCTGGAGGAGCGCCGGGTGCCCGTCCTTGACGGCGTGGGAGGTGGCTGTGGATACTAGGCGCTCCAACATCGAGATTATTGCCGATATCCTCCGTCTGGGCCACACCAAGAAGACGGACATCATGTACGGCTGCGACCTGTGCTTCTCCCAGGCGCAGCGCTACCTGCCTTTTCTGCTGGATAAGGGGCTGCTCAAGGAAGACGCGCACATCAAGGGGCGCCGCACTTACCAGCCTACCATCGAGGGCAAAAAGCTGCTGGTACACATCGAGAGGGTAAGGGAACTGATGAACCTGCCCGACCGCGATGCCTACGCCGGCGACGACAGCCGCCTGGCCGGCCAGCTCAGCCCCCGGGCCACCCGCTAGCCACTCCGCCAGCGCATCCAACCAAACCCGCCTCACGGGAACAATGCGTTCCCATTTCCGCCAGTTTTCAGCCTGTCTCTACGCCTACGGGGCGACCGACGTGCCTTCCTGCACCGTGATGGGCAGGGCGAACTCGTCGTAGGTCATCGTGGTGATGTTCAGCGCCGCGCCGGCGGTTGCCGCCCGGACGGTGACGTAGTAGGTCAGCGTCTGGTGGGCGTTGACCGTGGCCACCGAACCGAATGTGACTGTCTGGCCGCTTACCGTATAGGTTATCGGGCCGCTGGCCGAGACGAAGGTCATCAGCGGCGAGATGGTGTTGACGATTCTCAGGTTATGCAGGGCGGTGCCGCCCTGGTTGGTGGCCGTGATGACGTATTTGGTCAGGTTGCCTATGGTCACCGGGTCGGTCGTGTCGGTGCTGGTCATCGTCATGCCGCTGGGCGCCGATACTACCACGGTGGTGGTCGAGGCGGTGGCGGTGACCCCCTGGGTGCAGCTGAAGGCGGCCGAGTTCGTCCAGGTGCCGGTGATATCGGCCCGCAGGGTCAGCGTCAGGGTGCGCAGCTGCCCGGCGGTGAGCGTGCCCAGGCTCCAGGTGACGGTATTGCCCGCCACGGAGGCGGCCGGCACCGAGGAGACGTAGGCCATACCGGCGGGTATCTGGTCGGTTACCACGGTGTTGGTGAGGGTGGTGGTGCCGGTATTGGTAGCCACGATGGTATAGACGGCGTTGGCCGCCTGGTTTACCTGATTGGGGCCGGTCTTGGTAAGACTGACCTGGCCGGCGCTGACGACGACGGTGGTGGTCGAGGCGGTGGCGGTGACCCCCTGGGTGCAGCCGAAGGCGGCCGAGTTCGTCCAGGTGCCGGTGGTGTCGGCCCGCAGGGTCAGCGTCAGGGTGCGCAGCTGCCCGGCGGTGAGCGTGCCCAGGTTCCAGGTGACGGTGCTGCCTACCACGGAGGCGGCCGGCACCGAAGACACGTAGCTCATCCCGGCGGGTATGGTATCGGTCACCACGGCGTTGGTGAGGGTGGTGGTGCCATTATTGGTAGCCACGATGGTATAGACGGCGTTGGTCGCCTGGTTCACCTGGGCCGGGCCGGTCTTGGAGAGGCCGGCCTGACCGGCGGTGCCCACGTCGGTGGTGACGGTGGCCTCCACGCTGAGGCCCTCGGCGCTGCTGGCGGTGGCCCGGTTGGTCCAGTGGCCGGCCTGATTCGCCAGGAGGGTCAGGTTAAGCACGGTGGAATCGCCGGGGGCCAGCGACGCTAGGCTCCAGGTTACCTGGTTGCCGCTGAGGGTGCCCACCGGCGAGGAGGAGACGTAGCTCATCCCGCTGGGTATGGTATCCTTGACGGTCAGGCTGGTGGCGGTTACCTCGCTGCTGTTGGTCACCGTAATGGTATAGGCTGCCTGCGCGTTGATATTGGCGGTGGCCGGGCCGGTCTTGGTAATCCCCAATACGGCCTTGTCCGAGGCCCCGCCGGCTATCTGCTGCAGGGTAACGCCGATATTATAAAAGCCGGGTTGGCAGGTATCGTCCACGCCGACGACGATGCCGATGGAGTCGCGCCAGTCGGCGGCGTAGTGCTCCGCCAGGTCGGAGAGGCGGAAGACCCACCGGGAGAAACCGACCTGGGTAACGTTAAAGACGTGGTCAACCGCCGACTCGCTCTCGTCGTCGGCGCCGAAGACGTCCACCTCGATGCAGTCGGGCACGACCATGTCCAGCTGCACAATCATGTCCTGGTTGGAGGCGTTCTTCAGGGGCAGCTTGATGAGGAAGACGTCGCCGGTATTGGCCTCCACCGCCGCCTGGAACGAAGTCCAGTCGTCGCCCAGGATGCCGATGTTCTGGGCCATGCGGTTGGGGTTGATGCGGATGGACTGGATGTTCACCCCGCCGGGCAGGCCGTCGGGGAAGGTAGGCTCGCCCACCAGCAGGGCCTGGCCGACGGTGACGGGGACTTCCCCGGTAACCCGGCCGGCCAGGATGGTGCCGACGGCGGCGCCAATCCCGGAGGCGATGAGCAGGAATAGTATCAGCCAGAGCGGCACACTCCTGCGTAGTATTCTTACCTTTCTCTGCACCGCTGCTTACCTCCGTTACGCCCCCGTGGGCTGAGGCAAGTCCCCCGGTAAACGCACGTTTACCTGCGGGAACCTCGTTTTCCTTAGTTTTCTTCTTCCTTAAGTATAGTGGTTGGGGGTTAGCTGTCAACTGCAGGGAATATCACCCCTCCTAACGTTTTCCCCCATTTCCTCCAGAGTTTTTTTCTGGTTTAAGGTAGCTGGTAAATCCGCCGCTCAGCCTCCCCGAAACGAACTTAATTCTATAATACAAAAACTTCTTTGCCCCTTATGGGGATGATAGATTGATGGTGTACCACCAGATACAGGAGGTGACCGGATACGAAAAGAGACTCGGGCCAGAGGCTTAGGGCTGCCGCCATATGCCTCAGAAAGCAAAACAGACCGCAGAATCCCCAGCAAATCTATAAAGGAGGAAGCTAGATGAAGAGTAGTGTGCGTTTAATGGGCAAGAAGGCGCTCCCGATTTGGCTGCTCGTAATCGTGTTGGTTGCCTGCGGCGCCGGCGCGGCTGCGGGCACCGTCCTGGCGGGCAAGGTTACCGGCGAAGTGCCGGTGGCCGTCAGCCAGGCCCTGCTCACCGGCGAACCGGACTGGAAGGCCACCCTGACCGCCGACGAGCTGGTTCAGCCGCAGCAGGTTTACATGCATGCCGACTGGGTTCACAAGCCAAACCGTTGGTTTGGCGCTGTATCCGATGATAACACCGGTTTCCAGGCCGCCGCCGAGGTAGCCACCGGTGATTGGGCCGTCTTCAACCTGCCCTTAAAGAATGCCAGCGATGTTGACCTCGTCGGGCTGCTTACCCTCAGCGTGCCGGAATGCCTCGAGGTAGAGGTCTTCCAGGCCACTTCCGTCGATAGCAACGTCCTCAACGTGGTTCGCGTCGGCCTCAATACCTGGAAATTCAAGCTCCTGGCCGATGCCGAGTATGCCGACCCCGAGGACGCCCTGGCCATTTTGGTAAGCATCGACGACATCTGCATGCCCGGTTACTACAACATCGAAGGCACCATCAAGCAAATAGGTTACTAGTAAAGAACTGTATCGGGGCGGGGGCGGCAGCCCCTGCCCCGGAAGCAGGTAGAATGGCGGTCTTAATCCTCTGGCCCAAGTCTCTTTTAAGAATAAGCAACCAACGGAGTTGGTACCGGGAAAAGTAGCGTGAGAAGGAAATTAAAGAAAAACGTTAAGATACTGATTATCGTCTTCTCCCTCATCGCGGTGGGGGCGGGTGCCGCCGCGGGCACCGTCCTCTCCGGCCAGATTGAAGGCGAGGTCAACGTCGCCGTCAGCCAGCCTCTGATGGTGGAAAGCCCCTCCATTCCCGGTCTGCCCTCCGGGCGGGCCTGGTTCGGCGCCGCCAGCAACGAGGGCACCCAGTTCAGCGCCGCCGCCCAGCTCTACCAGGGCGAGAGCGCCGTCATCGAGGTTCCTATTATAAATAAGGCGGAGGTCGACCACGTGGTGGAGATAACCATCACCGCGCCGGTGCTCTCGGTGCCTTCGGGCGCTAACGCCGCCGATTACAGCATCAACCTGGAAGTGGAAGGCAGCGGCGATATTATCGACGTCGTCCGCATCGGGCCTTACAAGTGGAAGTGTACCACCCCGGCCACCAGCCAGGGTACGGCCAGCTCACCCTTCGACGGCATCGAGATAACGGTGGCCCTGGGCGATATGGTGCCCCCCGGCTATTACGAGCTGACCGGCATGATGCAGGTAGTGCCCTATTAAGGCCGACTGATATAATTTGAGGTAACTCATGGTGGATAAGCAGTTTCTTTTTATCGACCGGGACGTGATGAACAGGATTAACCGCCAGCGCGGCGACCTGTCCCAGAACGACTTTATCGGGGCCTGCGTCGATAACTTTCTGGGGACGGCGCGCCCTTCTAGGCCGCGTCCGGCCCGCAAGGTATGGCGCGGCCCCACCCCGCGTCCGGAAAGCCCCCGGCGGGCCGGGGGCAAGAGCTCGCTGCTCTTCCTCGACCAGGGACTGCTGGACTCGATTGACGCCAGCCGCGGCGGCCTCTCCCGCGCCGACTTTCTGTCCCGGTGCATCGGGGCGCGCCTGCCGCGCCCGGCCGCCAAGCCGGTCACGTATGCCACCCGGCAGGAGTTCCAGGATTTTAAAGATTTTATCAAGCGCACCCTCAAGGAGATGGCCGGCATCGTCCTGCGCCCCGAGGCGGCCCGCCGCTTCCGCGACGAGGACTATACCTACCGCGAGCGGGAGACCGCCCCGCCGCCGCGTCCCCGCAGCGAGCCGCGCTACCGCGACGAGTATTACCGGCCGCTGCGCCGCCCCGCCCCGGAGCGGGCCGAGCGACCCCGCCCGGAACCCCCGCGCCCGGAGCCGCCGCGGGATATTGCCTATGACGAACCGCCCCGCGAGCGTCCCCCGGCCGGGCCGCCCCGCGAGAGGGCCTACGTTGAGCCGCCCCGCGAGCGTCCTCAGGCCGAGCCGCCCCGCGAGAGGGAGCACTACGCCGCCGCAGATAATCCGCCGCGTCCCGCCCCTCGCGAGGTGCGCCAGCCCGTCCCCGAAGACCGGGGCAGCGTGCACCGCGTCCTGGATAACCTGAAGACGCGCCTGCAGAGCTGGCTGTTCACCCAGGAGGAGCCGGCCCCGGCGATCGCGGCCCCCGACGGCGGGCAGTACCGACGCAACGAGTACGATATCTCCCGGCGCGAGGTAAGCCGGCACGACGTCTATTACCACAACGCCCCCCGGGAGGCGGTCATCCACGGCGAGCCGTCGCCGTTGATAGAAGAAGAGGAGCCCGAATCCCCCAACCTGCACCCCTGGCTGTGGGGGCTGGCCATCCTGCTCTTCGGCTTCGGCGATACGCTGCTCTCCACCATGGTCTTCTCCAAGGGCGGCTTCGAGGCCAACCCGCTCATGGGCGGGCTCGTCTCCATGCTGGGCGGCAGCATTATCGCCTTCGTTATCATCAAGACCGTTATCATGGGTGTCCTGGCCCTTATCTCCTTCAAGGTCTTCAAAAAGCAGGGCTGGCTCATCCCGTCTATCCTCATCGCCGTGGGTGGTTTCCTCTGCTACTCCAACCTCATGGCCTATATCAACCTGGGCTAGCACGCCGGGGCCCTGGCGCCGTAATATTGCGGCATCACCGGGGCCCCGCTTCTTTTCCCCTCAGAACCATTTTCTAGAAGCAATACCCTTCTTCGCGCGCCCCCGGTGGTGTCAAATAGAAAGGGGGAACCCGCGCCCCGAACGGCCGGTATCTATCGGGCCAAATGCAAACGGGGAGCGGGATTAGCAGGTATGAGCAGGAACCAGCGGGGTTCTTCCATGATTGAGGCGGTCATCGCCCTGGCGCTGCTGGGCATCTTCGGGGCGACCTTCCTCGGTGCCCTGGGCACCTCGTCCAGCGCCCGCCTCATCGCCGA
>Ga0307425_1002050_pt1 | contig 11635 bp, 7 predicted proteins | sample SalMarWE160330MG_FD_202152 | JGI IMG/M metagenome (GOLD analysis project Ga0307425, IMG submission 202152) | Salt marsh sediment microbial communities from the Plum Island Ecosystem LTER, Massachusetts, United States - WE1603-30 | ecosystem: Environmental > Aquatic > Marine > Intertidal zone >... | reverse complement strand
ACCATGCCGCAGGCCTTATCCGGGTATTGCAACGCCGCAGGCACAAGCCGGACCAATTCGGCGAGAATCTCTTCCGTGGACTTCTCCTGTGCGGACATGAGGCGCGAGGCCATGTTCATACAGTCGAGTTCCTTGACTCTCTCGGCTAGCTCGTGAGTTCGCCCGCGGAGCACCTCATCGGCTGCCATCCGTTCGGTTGCGTCCCTGAAGATACCGAGCAGGCGCGGACTGCCGTCCAGCGTCATCATCGAGGAGTTGACGTCGGCATGAATGACACTGCCGTCTTTTCGCTTGAGGGGCAGTTCCGCCGCGAAAGAACGCCGACCTGCGACCTGATCGCCGAACACTTGGAACACCCGCGGCAGGTCTTTCGCCGGATGTATGTCTTCGACGCCCAGGGCCAGCAGCTCGGCCTGGGTGTAACCCAGCATCTCACAGATTCTCCGGTTGGCCATGATCAGCATCTTGGTATCGGTGTCTGCCACCAACAGCCCGTCCGTGGCGCTATCAAACAGGGTTCTGAAGCGGCGCTCCGAGTCCAACAACTGGCTTTCTCGCTCTCTGAGCAGGTGCAGATCCCGCGCAATGCCTACGAATCCCCCCGCATAGCCCTGTGGGTCTCTGATCAGGGACACGCTCGCTTCGACCTCAACGCGTTCCCCGTCCGGCCTCAGGACCCTGAAGCCGCGTTCCGTCAAATGGCCGTCTTCCACCACCTTCTCGAACGCGCCCTTAGCCGGCTCCCGGTCCTCCGGCACGAGGATATCAAGAACATCTCTTCCGACCAGCTCCGACTTGCCACTCCGCCCGCTTGCTTCCAGCGCGGCCCGGTTGACGTCGATGATCACCCGGTCGAGGTTGGTGATGAATACGCTCTCCGTAGTCATGTCGAAGACCTGCGATAGCCAAGCCAACTCATCCCCGGACCCGCGTTCGACGAGGTCCCGAGCAGCACGATGCCGGCGAATGATGACGGCAAGCGCCACACCGATAAACAGCAGGCCCGCGCCGACCTCAAGACCTGTAATAACAGCCCGGAAGAATGCTCCTGCGGCGAAGTGGAAGCCCAGTCGGATCAGGGCGTGCGAAATAACTATCAGCAGACCGGCCGATATGGGATACCAAATGAGCTTATGCTCATTCCTCATAGTGACCTCCACTAGTTACATCGGACGAAGCACCTCAACACTTGAATGGATATGCCGGCTGTGGGAAGAGAAATTGGCTGCCTACCGTGGCGTTGCGATGAATGACGCCGCTCTAAGGCTTTCGTCGCCACGGGTGTGGCGATGCTACTTCGACCGGTCCCCGCTAAGGTCCAGCAGCGCCACACGGAGCTGCGTGCAGGAACCATCCTCATCGAGAATCGGCACAGTCTCCAGCCGGGCCGCGAACTCCGCACCATCCTCTCCGACCAGGCGGAGCCTGCAGGTGTCCCTCGTTCCGGTCGTCATGACCTTCATCCTATGCAGGTAGAACCGGTCCCGATCATCACCGGCCACTAACCGGACGAACTTCGCCCCAAGCCCGGCCTGCTTGTCCAGCCCCAACATCGCCCTGCCCGCAAGGTTAACGTCGACGATCATGCCGGACGAATCCAGCACCAGATAGCCGATTGGCGCCGATTCAAACAGGTCCAGATACTTGGCCCGTGCGCTTTCAAGCTCCGCCTGCGCCCTAAGGAGCTCTTCGTTCTGAATTTCAAGCTCGGCTTGATGAATCCGCAGCTCATAGAGAAGCTCCTCGAGATCGCCGTGCCTCTCATCGACCGGACGGGTTACCGGCAGACCGGCCTCCTCCTCGGCCAACTTGCGGAGCTTGTCAGCATTGTGCGGCTTGCGCTTTTCTCTTTGCATCCGGCTCACCTCCGAACACCGGCCAACGCCGTCGTACCGTCACCGATCACACGCGGTATCCGTGACGTTTGCCCGGCTGGGCGCGTCTTCCGAGATATTCTCGATGGTAAGCAACAACATTACGGGTTCACCCTTGGCTATTTTCAGCCTACGCCCATTGAGAAGCATCTTTCTTCTCCCGATCCCGGGCAAGTCGCGCTCCACGACGAGGTCCCTGAGAATCAGGCCTGAGGCCAGGGTCTTTTCAAGCCTGTCTCTCAGCTCGGGTATATCCCACAGCGCGTTTCCGATCTCATGAATCTGTAAGCCCAGTGTCTCCCGGGGCTTTGCGGCGAACTCGCTGAAGAACGCGGCACTGGCCGAAATCACTCGCAGGCCTGAGTCGAGCACAAGCATGGGTTCCCGCACGCTGTCGACGATTCGCTCGGCGTAGCGGCGGGCCTTATCCGCCTTGTCGAATTCAACCTGGATGGTCTCATCCGCCAGTATTACACCGATCCCCGTTCCCGTCCTGAAAACCCTTGCAGAGAAGTACCTTCCCGCGATTCTCGGATGCCGCTGCCGCTCCCCATCTATGAAGGGTATTCCGGTCTCCAGCGTTGCATAGTAATCCTCGGCTCGGTCCCCTTGGCCGATAAGGCCCAGGACCTTCGCGATACTCTCGCCGGTCACATCTTCCTTCCGAATGCCCCGTGGAAATAACTCAAGCGCAGCGGAATTCATCTCAATGAGATTGCCCTCCGAGTCGAACAGCATCATCCCGTCGGTTGCCGACTCCATAAAGGCCGCCAACGCGACCCTGCTTATCGCCAGGTGCTCCCGCGCGCGCTTAATCCTCGTGACGTCCGTAAAGGTGATCACCACGCCATTGATGACGTTGTCCGTCGTCCGATACGGCAGCATCTTGACTGTGAACCACCTCCCATCCGTGGTTTGAACCTCTGTCTCCTTCTTTGTAAGGGTCGTGAGCACCTCTCTGGCATCCCGGTCGAGGCCCGCGTATTTCGCCGCCGTAGTGATATCGCTAATCGGCCGGCCGATATCAGTCTCGATCACGTTGAAGATCGCCGTTGTCGGTGGGGTGAAAAACTTGATGCGAAGTTCCAAGTCCAGGAAGATGGTTCCGATGTCGGTGCTCGCAAGCAGATTGTTGAGGTCGTCATGCGCTTTCGACAACGTCTGTATCTTGTGCTCACGCTCCGTGGCCACGGTCTCCAGCTCTTCATTTGAGGATCGCAGTTCTTCCCTGGCGGTTTCCAGCTCCTCATTGGTCGACTGGAGCTCCTCATTGGTCGATTGGAGCTCTTCATTGGCCGATCTGAGTTCTTCATTGCTGGTTTCCAGCTCCTCGATCGCCGCCTGCAAATGCTCCTTCGTCGATGCCAGCTCCTGTTGCAGCGCGGTCGCACTGGAATCCTCCGGGTGATCGGCTTTGTATCGTCCGGCTCTCCGGCGCGCCGGCTTCGGCTTGCGCCTCTCCTCAAACACTACCAGCATCATACCCGGCGCCCCGCGGAGATCCTCCACCGGCTTGACCACCAGATCCAGGCTGACCGACTCGCATCCGTGCACTACGGTTAGATCATCACATACGACGGTTTCAAGGCCCTTGGAAACACTGTGGAGTGCTCCGCTCAATTTATAGCGAATCTCCGGACGGATCATCTTCAGGATGTCGAGGCTGGCTTCTCCAGCCGGTGAAGCCAGGTACTTGTCCGTGTCACCGTGGAAGTACAGAATCTCGTGTCTCCCGTTTATCAGCACACACGGGGGAGTATACTTGTCGATGATTGCTCGGTGTGCGAGACCCCGGATGTCGCTCGCACTGCGGCTGCTGGGCTCACCGGTTAAGGGATACCTGCCGCGTCGCTCAAAGAACGGCGGTACGCCGTGTGGCTTGACCTCACCGTGAATAGCTTCCTTTCGTCTGTATATCCTGTGTTTTGAGTCAACCGTCTCGAACCGGTCACCGAATCCGCCGATCGTCTCGGCGGAACCAAGGAAGAGGTACCCGCCGGGCCGAAGCACATAGTGGAAGAGTGATAGTACCTCCTTTTGGAGGGCGCCGTCCAAGTATATGAGCACGTTCCTGCAGCTGATTAGATCGAGATTCGAGAAGGGCGGATCTTTGATAAGGTCCTGGACGGCGAAGACAAGCATCTCCCGAATCCGCCGCTTGATCCTCCATGAACCATCAACACTCACGAAAAATCGCTCCAGTCGCTTTGCTTTGACATCCGCAGCTATGCTGGCGGGATAGACGCCGGCCCGCGCGTACTCGATCGAGCCATCGTCCAGATCGGTAGCGAATACCTGGACCTCAAGGTGCCGTTTCCTTGCCGCCAGGTGTTCGGCAATCAAAATCGCAATGGAATAGGCTTCCTCTCCCGTACCACAGCCGGGTACCCAGACCCGTAGGGCCGTGTCCGGTTCTCTCGTATCTAGCAGCTCGTGCACCGCCGTTTTCTCAAGAACCTCGAAAGCCTCCGGTTCCCTGAAGAAACTCGTGACCGTGATCAGCATATCCCGGTAAAGCGCCTTGACTTCATTGGAATCCTCTCTGAGAAAAGTCACATAGGCGTCCACCGCATCGATTCCATGCAGCGCCATCCGACGCTCTATCCTGCGTTGGGTGGTTTTCCTCTTGTAGCCCGAGAAGTCATGACCCGTTTCCGAACGGATAAACGAGAATATCCTTGCAAACGAGCCCTCCATATCTTCTTCCGGGGCGGTGACCGCCTGCTGGCATCTGACATAGGTGTGTGATGCGAATTTCATGATCTCGTCGGCCATATCCTCAACGGGCAGCTCGAAATCCACAAGGCCTGTTGCAAGAGCACTCGCCGGCATGCCCTCGTACCTCGCCTGTTCCTTCTCCTGGACCATTGCCATTCCGCCCGTCTCCTTGATAGCCTTCAACCCCTGAGTACCGTCACTCCCGGTACCTGAGAGGATGACGCAGACGGCTTTCTCGCCCCGGTCCGCGGCAAGGGAACGCAGAAAACGGTCAATCGGCAACCTGATACCGTGCGGTTCTTCCAGCTCGGCCAGACACAGAAGTCCATTTACAATCGTCACGTCTTTATCCGGCTGGTTGAGATATATGTTGTCGGGTTCGGCTTTCATACCGGAGGTGATCCTGTTGATCCTCATGCCGGTGTGTTTGGACAAGATCGCATCCATGACGCTCTTATGCTGCGGCGCCAGGTGCTGGATTACCACATAGGCTATGCCACTCTTCGGAGGCAGGTGGTCGAAGAACCCCTCAAGAGCTTCAAGCCCGCCGGCGGACGCCCCAATGCCTACAATCGCGACGGGTTCATCGGATGGGGTCCCTGGGGAGCAGGATTTCGCTTTGGGCCCGTGCCCACAGGCTTTCCCCCGGGGTCTGTCCGGCTCAGTCGGTTTGGCTTTTCGCTTTCTCTTCTCGGCGACCATCACGACCTTCCTGGCTCGGCATTCAGGGCGGCACCGTCAATCCCCGAACGCACATTGCCCAGTCCGCCGGGATCCCAACTCACCCGTCGCGTATGCTCCCCCGATCGCAGACGGTCCGGCTTGGCTATCCACGGTGTCGCAACTCATGCAAGTGGAATCGAGCAGGGCGGTCATCCGGTCTCGCAAACTGTCTGTCCCCACCTGTCCACAACCTTGACATGCTTCACAATGCCATGCAATCGAACAACAGACACTCCGCTGATCCTGATGCCAAACACGCAATGATGCCAGCATAGCACAGACCCAGGTATTGTCAAGCTGATCATGTATCCATTTCCGTCACCCTGATCATAGGCACAGATGCGCCCATGGGCGTTGCACCGGCCGGCCCCATAGCTACTGCCCGGTCAGGACGAGTCATGGTGATAGTCAGCCCGGGATCAAACTCAGGCGGTCTTTCTCCGGCTCTACCGGTTCATTAAGCGCACGCCTGATAGCTCTCAACAACCTATCATTGCTGACCGGCTTCTGGAGGTAAGTGAAGGCCCCCAGTTGGGTTGCCCTGCATTCATCGGTTGCCGGGTCGCGCGCCGTGAGCACGATGATCGGCGCCAGTGACACCAGCATCGAACGCAGCCGCTGCATCACCAGGTAGCCGTCGCCTCCGGGTAGACCAAGGTCCAGGATTATGACGTCCGGGTCCCCTTTACGGGCCGCGCCGGTAGCGGCGACCGCATCGGCCGCCGTTATGACCTCGTAGCCTTCCGCCTTCAGCCTGACCGACAACCCGAGCAGGAGATCTCGGTCATCGTCTATCACGAGGATTGTCTTTGCTGCCATTGGCATTCCTCCTTTTCGAAACTGTCGAAGACCAGGCCCTCGATGGCATCGGCCAGGGCGGCCGCCGCCAGTTCGGCCGGACTTTCAGCTATATCCGGTGGTATCTCGACCAGGTCGAACACTACCGTTGTTTCCACCTGTGGAGGTCCCAGGTCGTCGACCCGGGAAAGCCGGTCCCTCGCCATCCGCACCAGGATCTCGGCGCCTCTCCGATCGGTGCATGCGACAGTGACCGTTGACCGATGGCTGTCATCAGCCCCGACCGTTGGAAGCACGGCATCTCTGTTTTCGACGATGCACCGGTTCAAGTTATCCCGTGCCGCGCGAACTGCGCGGTCTACATATTCCACCATCCCTGCTTCGGGCCGGAAGACCATCAGGATTTTGACGACTGCCAGCACGCCGCGCTTCAGGTTGTCGCGCGTCAGAATCGGGACAAGCAGGCCGGCCAGCGAGAATGCCGGTAGCGTGAACGAGATGGTCGTCCCGTGCCCGGGCCTACTTTCCGCCCAGATTCTCCCACCCTGCCGAATCACCAGACTCTTGCAGATGGAAAGCCCCAGTCCGAGACCCTGCCGGCCCGAGTCATTACCCCTTCCGCTCTGGTGGAGAGGATCGAATATCTTCTCGATCTCCTGCTCCTCAATGCCACTTCCCGAGTCCGTCACCCATACCCGGACGAAATCCGGGTCCTGCGCATCCACCCATGCACCGATCGTGATGGTCCCATTGGGCGGCGTGAATCTGAGGGCATTATCGATTAGATTGGTCAGGACCTCCTTGATCCGGACAGGGTCCGCAAGCACGCGGGGAAGATCCTCCGATTCATCTACCGCCAGTTTCACGACCTTCTCCGCCGCCGCCGCCTTGAAGGTCGACACTGCCTCTTTCAGAACCTTCCACACGTCCACCTGACGCCGGTTGATGGACACCCTGTCCTCCATGCTCCGCGTTACCAGGAGCAGATCGTTGATCATCGCACCTAACTGCTCGACATTGCGCGATACTATCCCGAGATACTCGCGCTGCCGCTCGCTCAGCTTGCCCGGGATCTCATCAAGCAGGATGGACACGAACTGGTCCACCGCCGCGAGGGGCGACCGGAGCTCATGGGACACGTGGGACAAGAACCGGTCTTTCAAGTGGATCTGCTGCTTCCGGGATTCCTCGAGCTCCTTGAGCATCTCTTTGTGCTGGGTTATGTCCCTGAGCGACACGAGCTGCACCCGCGAGCCGTCCCAGTCGACCTCAGTGACCCTCATCTCCGCCACGCGAACTCTATCATCGGCGCTGATCACATCGACTTCGGTTTGCAGCCCCGAAACCAGGGGAAACCCGAACGCCCGTCCTGTGACATCCGCGGCGTCTCTGCCGAGGATCGCTTCCGCGGCGGGGTTGACGAAGAGAACGATCCCATCTCGATCCACAATTGCGATGCCTTCGGCACTGGCCCTTATGATGGTATCCAGCCGTTTCTCGCGGTCCATCAGTTTCAGCGACTGATGCTCGAGCTTATTCCGGGTTTGATGCCGTTCTATCGCATAGCGAATCGAGCGGGCCAGAAGGCCGCCGTCGATCCGTCCTTTGATGAGGTAGTCCTGCGCACCGTCATGAAGCGCCTTCAACGCTGCGGCGGTATCGTCCAGACCTGTCAGCACGACTACGGGGACACCGGACACCTTGGAGCGGAAGGATGTGAACGTGTCGGGAGCGCCGCTGTCGGGAAGGAGGAGATCCATCAGCACGACGTCCGGCTTGCCGGCATCGACCTGTTCAATGGCAGCCGCAAGGCTTCCGGCCGTGAGCAATTCGAAGCCCGGGCCGACCGCATCCTGGAGCATTCCCTCGATGAGTCTGCAATCACCGGGGTCGTCTTCGATCAGCAGAATGCGCGTGGTTTCGGCAAACATCGAGTGTGACTTCACCTCCCGGCGCGAACTTGGTCCGCCTTCCATATGGCCGACCGGATGGGCGACCTGCTTTCAGTTCCTGGCAGAGCTGGATTCCCCGAATAGTTCACCTACCCGTTCAAGCTCGCTCGGAACCACGTTGTGACTGTATCCCGTCAGGATGCCGCTCACATTGCGAAACGGCTGCCCTATATGCATTCCGGTCCCGTCAATGGCGAATTCGCGGATCTCCTTGTCGTGACTCGTACCGCGCATCTTGAGGACGGTCAGCCCCCGCCTCATCTCACCGTGGACCTCCACATACCTCAGCAGGATGATCGCATCCGCCAGACTCGATATCTCGGCCTCCGGCATCGACGGGGACCCCGCTATTGCCGGAGTGTTGACCGTAAGCAAGGAGGCGATTCCCTTCTGCTTGAGAAATGCCGTCAATCCAACAACGAACTTTCTATATCCCTTGCCTGAGGCTACCCGCTCCAGGGCCGAGAGGCTGTCCAGGGCCAGGCGGTTGGGTTTGAATTCCTTGACCAGAGTCCGCAGCCTTTGCGAATGGTCCTCCAGCCCCATTGCCTCGGGATACTCGCACGACACCTTCAGCAATCCTGCCGATTCAGCGCCCGCGAAGTCGATTCCCCAGCGAGACGCGTTCCTGAAAATCTGATCCTTGCTCTCTTCGAAGCCAAGAAAGAGACATCTGTCCCCCTCATGGAGTCCGCCTTTGACAAACTCTGTCGCCATGAGGGACTTCCCCGTCCCGGTCGGCCCATTTACGGCGACGATGAAATCCCTGAAGTACCCCCCGTCACACATCCCGTCCAGTGTGACGTTGCCGGAGGTCATGCGAATTTCCGTAGATTTTTGCTTCAGCTCGATTGACGAAAGAGGCAGCACGACAATACCATGGCGCCTTATTATTGTGAAGGGGTGTTCACCTTTCTCGTGGGTTGTGCCCCGGAACTTGAGGATTTCGATGGTTCTCCGCCGTCGCTCATCTTCACGAATATTCCGCGTTATCACCACGTTGTCGGCGGTGAATTCCTCCATGTCGCTTCTCGTGATGACCTCATCGTCCCTGCCGTGCTCGCCGGTGAGAACCGCCGTGACTTCCATTTCTTTCAGCACGGACATTATGCGGAAGATCTCGCTCCGCAGCGTGGAACGATCCGTTACCTGCGTGAATATGGCGCCCAGTGAATCCAGGGCCACGCGCTTGGCGCCAACCTGCTCCACGGCACTCCCGATCCTTGTGAGAAGAGCGCTCAGGTCGAACTTGCCGACTCGTATCAACCGTTGCCCCGCGTGCGGCGATACATCAACAAAACGCCACTTGTTCTCGCTCTCCCATTTCTCGATGTCCCACCCGAGGCTGATGAAGTTCTTCCGCAGATCATCCGTGGATTCCTCGAAGGTGACGAAAACGCCGGACTGCCCGTGTCTTCGTATCCCCTCGGCCAGGAATTGAACTGCGAACATGGTTTTTCCGCTTCCGGGCGTTCCCGTGATCAGCGTGCTCCTATCGGCCGGCAGGCCGCCATGGGATATCAGGTCGAAGCCGGGCATACCGGTCGGCACCCTGTCGATGTCGGCACCCTGTCTCTTGGTTCTCATCCTATGGTTACCCCCTGTTCGGTCAGAGTGACTTCGCGCCATGTGCCGCCGGCTCACACCGCAGATCCAGCGCCGTGACTACTCTCTCTCTATCGGACAGGTCCCCGATTAGCCTTGCAGCCGGCGGAGGCGAATCCTTGATCAGGGTCGGCGTGGCCAGGACCCCATCGATCTCCGCCTGGTCGGGGTGTCTCGTGACATCTATGACCCTTATCTCATAGCCGCCCCGTACCATTTCCTCGCAGATGCTGCGAAGATGGCTGATCGCGTTGTCAGACCTGACGGTATGCCCGGAGATATACAGTTTCAACTTGATGCAACCTCTCATATCAGCCCCCCTCAATTCGACCGGTCCGCCCACCCGCAGGCTCCGGTGGTGCCTCTCTGTACCCACGGATGACTCCTCTTGGGTCTGTGACTATACCTAGAGACAGGGTCCGATAATAAGAAGCCAGGTATCCTAGAAGCTCGAGCAGCACAAGACGGCCCTCCCGGACATAGGCCTTTGCTTTGCCGGCATCGCTGACTTCCATGCGTTCGCGGATTGCCGTATAGTAAATGTCGACCACATCGCGCGGGCCGCCGCCAAGCCGCCCGATCTCCTCGGCCATCGACCTGATCTCACCGGGCACCTTCCTCTCTGACTTGTGAATGTCCTCTTCCAGCGCCGTTTCGAGCAATCCGCCGAGATTCTCAGTGAGTGAAACAAACTTCCGGGGGAGCGCACTACGCAGGACCGCTTCCGCCCACGGCTTACCGTCGCAGTCATCCGGCGGCCGGCCGGCGAGTCTGTCCAGCGATCGGAGCTCCCGCAACCTCTCCTCCCGCTCACGGGAGTGTTCGAGCTCTATGATCAGGCGATAGCGCTCAACCGCATAGTGGATCGACCGCCGCAGTAACTGCCCGTCGACCTGCCCCTTCACCAGATAATCCTGAGCCCCCTTCTGGACGGCCGCGATGCCCGTGTCCCACTGGCTGACGCCTGTGAGAACAACGATCGGTATGTCCGCCGTGCGATCGCGGATTTGCATGAATGTGTCCAGTCCCCGGCTGTCGGGCAGGCAAAGATCGAGGAGGATCACCTCCGGCCGCTCAGACGCCATAGTCGCAATCGCCGTCTCAATGGTGTCCGCCACGGTGAGTGAGAAACTGCCCGCCTGTAATTCGGTGAGCATCTCACGAATGAGACGCACGTCGCCGGGATCGTCTTCAACCAGTAGGATGCTGACCGGTTCCGGACCATGGTTCGCTTCTGCCACGCGCCCTCCTCTGATACACCATCGTGAGGCAGAGAGGCAATTCAACATGCCGAACGGATGCTTGAAAAAACCACTAGCTCCGCCAAACGAAGCGGCTGGCACAAGCGCACAATGGCCCTTCATGGTGACCTCCATCGGCGGTTATCGACATTCTGTGCGTCTTGCATTAGCTTGAAATAGTGAATACCGAATTCATTGACCCGAATCGCCGCCCGGGTATCCAAGGTCGAACGCACAACCCGCCGGATCGAAGCTAAAGACGTAGTGAAGGGCTGCCGACACTGCCTATTGGAGGTCACCGCGTGATCCATTTGACGACATCCAGGGCCCGGCGGCCCAGGTCCGGACGCCTGCCGGGCCGCTCGCGACCTGCACGCCGGCCCCCAGGGGGGCCGGATCGTTTCTTTGTGCCTATGCCGGTCCTGGCTCGGACATCGTCGCCCTGGGTCGATTGTGCCGGATTCCATTGGAACGCCATGAGGCGGAGCGAGTTATGCTGCTAATCGAAGGAATCGCCGAGACCATCATTGCAACTGTTCGTGAACCTGTGCTTGTTCTCGATGACCGGCTGAGAGTCATTTGCGCCAATCCTTGTTTCTACCGGGTCTTTCAGATTGGCGAAGAGGAGACGGTCGGCAGACGTGTCTATGACCTGGGCCATGGGCAGTGGGACATCCCCAGACTCAGACACCTCCTGGAGGCCATTCTCCCGGCGGAAACCAGT
>Ga0307425_1002049_pt1 | contig 11635 bp, 9 predicted proteins | sample SalMarWE160330MG_FD_202152 | JGI IMG/M metagenome (GOLD analysis project Ga0307425, IMG submission 202152) | Salt marsh sediment microbial communities from the Plum Island Ecosystem LTER, Massachusetts, United States - WE1603-30 | ecosystem: Environmental > Aquatic > Marine > Intertidal zone >... | reverse complement strand
GGCCGGAGCCGAGATCGTCTTCATCCCGCAGGCCGGCGCCGTGGATGAATGGCCGGAAGGACTCTATGAAGCCGAGATGCGGGCGGCCTCCTTCCAGAACGGCTTCTTCACCGCGCTCTGCAACCGAGTGGGCCGGGAGGAAAAACTGACCTTTGCCGGAGAGTCTTTCATTTCGGATCCTTTTGGGAAAATCATCGCCCGGGCCGGACAGGGCAGTGAAGAAATTCTCTACGGTGAGATCGAGCTGGATATGATCCGGGAATCGTCCGCACACCGGCTCTTCCTGCCGGATCGCAGGCCCGAACTCTATGCCCGGTGGCTCAGCGCCTCCGGAGGAAATAAATGAAAGAAGCGCTGTACGTCTGCCCTCCCTGGATCGGCCGTATCCTGGCCAGCCCCTTGCGCAAGTTCTACCAGGATCCGGACAGAATCCTGACCCCCTACCTGAACCGCGGAATGACGGCAATGGATGTGGGCTGCGCCATGGGATTTTTCAGCCTGCCGCTGGCCCGTCTGGTCGGCCCGGAAGGCAGAGTCGTCTGCGTCGATCTACAGGAGACGATGCTGGAGCAGCTGAAAAAAAGAGCCCGGCGCACGGGCCTGCTGCCCAGACTGATATGTATTAAAGCGGATTCGGATTCCCTCGCTCTCGCGTCCTGGGAGGAGCGGATAGATATTGCCCTGGCCTTCGCGGTCATGCATGAAATTCCGGAACAGGGAGAGGCCTTACGGGAAATCAGCGCTGCTCTGAAAAAAGGGGGCAGACTGCTCCTCGCCGAACCCAAAGGCCACGTGACTCTGAATTACTTCAGCAGGACAATGGGACTGGCCCGTCGGCAAAACCTCATACTGGAGGGAAATCCTGATATCAGAGGCAGCCATACTGCTCTCCTGCGTAAAGAATAATGCTTTTTTATTATTAGACAAGAAAGCCCCGGATTGAAAAGACTGGGGCTCTTTTTTTCACAAGGGAGCTCGAATCAGGCGAAGGCTCCTCTCAGCAAAATAAAATAGAGGATGAGTACCAGGCAGAGCAGGTACATCAGCCAGCTGATCTCCCTGCCCCGGCCGCTGAAGAACTTTATCAGGGGATACGAGATGAATCCGAGGGAGAGGCCGTCGGCCACCGAGTTGGAGAGGGGAATACCGATGATTATCAGGAACGCCGGCACCGCCTCGCTGTAATCACTCCAGTCGATCTTGATGACGTTGCGGATCATCATGGAGCCCACCACCACCAGAGCCGGTGCCGTGATCACCGGATAGCTGGCGATCATGCTGATCAACGGACTGATAAAAAGAGCCAGCAGAAACATAAAAGCGGCCGTCAATGCCGTCAGTCCTGTCCTGCCGCCCTGTTCCACCCCCGCCGCGCTTTCGATGAAACTGGTCACCGTGCTGGTGCCCAGGCAAGCTCCGGTCACGGTGCCCACCGCGTCGGAGAGCATAGCCTTCCTGGCGCGGGGGAATTCGTTATCTTTGATAATACCGGCCTGTTCTCCCACCCCCACCAGGGTGCCGATGGTATCAAATGTATCCATGAAAAGGAAGATGATAATCAGCGGGATCATGGAGAGAGACAGCGCCCCGGCAAGATCCATCCGGAAAAAAGTCGGCGCCAAAGAAGGCGGAGCGGAAAACACTCCTTTTGCCAGACTGAATTTCTCCACCAGGCCCGAATGGGCTAAAAACTGGGACTGCATCACCACATCCGGCAGGATGGGGAGGAACAGCTTAAGGGCGATGGCAATAGCCGTCGCTCCCAGAATACCCAGCAGGATGGAGCCCCGTACCCGCCGCACATGCAGCACCACCGTCAGGATAAGAGCAATAAAGAAAATGATCAGATCCGCCGAAGCGAATGATCCGTTCATCTTGATCAGGGTGCCGGGATTCAGCAGCGGCCCCTCAGGACCGCTGCTGATGGTGGCCGCGGAAACGATGAGTCCGGCACTCTGAAGTCCCAGGAAAGCGATGAACATGCCGATTCCAACCGCCATGCCGTTTTTCATGCTGGCACTGAGGGCATGAATCAGAATGGTGCGCAGACCGGCCAGTGATATCAGCAGAAAGAGAATCCCGGAGATAAAAACCACGCCCAAAACCACCTGCCAGCTGTTTTCATAGCCGGCCGCCGCGGCCGCGGGCAGAGCGGTGAGCACAAAAAAGAAATTTTCCCCCATGCCCGGAGCCTGAACGATGGGGAAACGGGCGTAGAGAGCCATAATCGCCGTCGCCAGAGCAGCCGAAATACAGGTCGCGGTCATCACGGCGCCAAAATCCATCCCGGTGTCGAATCCGAACATCCGGCCGGAAAGTACCAGCGGCTGCACCACGATGATATAGGCCATTGTCAGGAACGTCGTCAGTCCGGCAGTGATTTCAATCCGCACCGTGGTGCCGTTTTCCCGAAGTTTGAACAATTTCTCAAACATGCCTCCTCCTTTGTAGGATCAGGCTCTCTACCAGTGATGGAATAGTCTGCATTCCCGCCTGAGGGACAGGCCAATGGGGGGATTACTCGCTTAACTGCTTCAGGGTTTTCTTGAAAATTTTCAGAGATTCCGGACTGAAAAGGCAGAAGACAACTTTCTCCAAAGAGTCGTCCTGCTGCGCGAAGTCTATGGTCGTCGAGAGCATGATAGTGGCGCAGCGATCAATGGGAAATCCGAAGATGCCGGTGCTGATGGCCGGGAAGGCGATCGTTTTAAATCCGCGGTCCACTCCGGTCCTCAAGCTTGAAAGAGTGGCCCTCTTCAGTTTCTCGTCCTCATTTCCTTCTCCCATGCGCGGCCCCACGGCATGAATCACGTACTTGCAGGGCAGCGCTCCGGAACCCGTGATAGCGACGGATCCTGTGGACAGCGGTCCGCCCATGGCTTTTATCCAGATGTCGCTCTCATCCTGTATTTCGTACCCGCCTTTCTTCACGATGGCTCCGGCCACCCCGCCGCCATGGGCCAACTGGGCGTTGGCGGCATTGACGATGGCGTCCGTGTCCAGCTCGGTGATATCGCCTTCCATCAGTTCAATCACGGTTTTATTGAAGGTCTTTTTCATCACAATTCCTTTCTCTGGGGCGATCACTCCTTTTCAAAGAAATCCATAATCTGGTAAAGCCCTTCTCGGCAGCCAGTATGGCAAGGGCGCAAAGCACACCCAGTAGAATGCCGCCGGCGACATCCGAAGGATAGTGAACTCCGACGTAGATGCGGGAATAGGCAACCAGGGCCGCGATCGTAATGAATATCCATTTATAGCGGGGATATTTTACGGAAAAAAGAAAAGCGAGGGCCGCATTATTGCTGGCGTGAGAGCTGGGGAAAGAGAATGATCCCGACTGAGTGATGAGCAGCCGGGCACCCTCCACCGCGAAGCAGGGGCGGATACGGGCCAGCAACGGCTTCAGTACCGAGCTGGAAAGCTGATCACTGAGCGTAAGAATAATGACGGCCATCAGGCCCGCGATGCGTCCCTTCTTGCCGCCGAAAATCATCAGAGCCAGCCAGGCCAGGGCCAGGGGAAGCTTCCAGTGGTTTGCCTCGGTAATGAATGGCATGACCACATCGAATACCGGATTGGCCGCTCCCCGGTTGAGGAGCAGAAACAGACCCCGGTCTAGTGAGTAGAGAAATTCAGCCATGTTTAGACAAAGACAACTCGTTTATACCGTTTCTTGCCGGCCCGGAGAAGCAGCGCTCCCTCCCGCAGGTGCTTCTCCTTGACGGTCATGTCCGCCGAATCAATCACGGCATCATTGAGGTAGGCCCCACCCTGGGTGATGAGCCGCCGTGCCTCGCCGTTACTGCCGCAGAGTCCGGCTTCGACCAGAAGCTTTACGATCCAGACACCTTCATTCAGCCGCGCCGAGGGTAACTCCAGCGTGGGAATGTTTGCTTCCCGTTTCAGATTTACTTTTATTATCGCTGATGACGTCCGCACCTTCCCATTCGGATCGGTTAGGCCGAATTGCCCGGCGGCCGCGGTATACGCGGCAACAGCCTCCTCTTCTCCGTGGGTGATGCAGGTTGCTTCAAAGGCGAGGATTTCCTTGGCCCGGTTGATATTCTCCCGAGGCAGTCGCTTTACTTCATCCATAGGCAGAAAAGTGAAAAGTCCCAAACACTTTTCCACATCAGCATCATCTACATTACGCCAGTACTGGTAGAAATCATAAGGCAACGTCAGGCCCGGATCCAGCCAGACAGCGTTGCCCGCAGACTTTCCGAATTTCTCCCCCGCTGCGGTCATCAGGAGGGGAAAGGTCATGCCGTACACCTGTTTTCCCAGCAGACGCCGGGTCAGATCGGCGCCGGCAACGATATTGCCCCATTGATCCTGTCCGCCCATCTGCAACAGGCAGTCATAATCCCGGGCCAGTACATAGAAGTCGTAGGACTGCAGCAGCATATAATTGAATTCAATGAAAGAAAGTCCCGTTTCCAGCCGCTGTTTGTAGCTCTCCGCCGCCAACATACGATTGACACTGAAGTGGCGGCCGATATCACGCAGAAACTCGATATAGTTCAACGGCAGCAGCCAGTCGGCATTGTTGAGAAGCAGTGCCCTGTCCTCTTCAAAGGAAAGATACCGGGAGAACTGTTTTTTAATGGACTCCCCAAAGGCGCGTATCTGGTCTACGGTGAGCATCTGTCTCATTTCGGTCTTCCCTGACGGATCACCGACCATGGTAGTGCCTCCGCCTAAAAGCGCGATGGGCCGGTGCCCTCCTCGCTGCATATGGGCCAGGGCCATGATGGGAACCAGGCTGCCCACGTGCAGGGAATCAGCGGTGGCATCGAATCCGACATAACAGGTGATATTGCTTTCCTTTAGAATCTTCTCCAGTTCCTCTTCATCCGTCATCTGATAGATAAAGCCGCGTTCTTTTAAAATGTGAAGCACGTTCCGGTCCATTCTCAATCCTCATCTGTTTCTCTGCCGCAGTTCCCGCATCGCATCAAGCTCCGCGTCGCGTTTGGCAATGTCAGTCCGTTTGTCATACAGTTTCTTGCCCCGGGCCAGGCCGACCTCAACCTTCGCTTTCCCATGTTTAAAATAAACCTTAAGAGGGATCAGGGTCAATCCCCGTTCTTCCACTCTGCCTTCCAGACGGTGGATCTCCTTCTTATGCAGGAGCAGCTTGCGGCGTCTGGTTGGATCATGGTTGTAGATATTCCCCATCTCGTAGGGACTGATGTGAAAGTTATAGAGATATATCTCCCCGTTCTGCACCCTGGCGTAACTGTCTTTCAAATTGGCCTTAAAGGCGCGCAGAGACTTGACTTCAGTGCCTTGCAGCACCAGGCCGGCCTCCCAGGATTCCAGAATATGATACTCGTGTCTCGCCTTGCGGTTCTGGGTAACGATTTTAACTGATTCCGACAATTCGTTCTCTCCGGAGGGGCGGTTTCTCAGCCCTTTTTATCTTGACATTCCATATGTTTTTTTATACATTTTAACCCTCGCCGAAGTGGTGGAACTGGTAGACGCGCTGCGTTCAGGGCGCAGTGAGCTTTTCGCTCGTGGGGGTTCGACTCCCCCCTTCGGCACCGGGTGTTTCCCTTCCAGGGAAACACCTTTTTTAATGGGCTTCATACCAGTTTTCCCCCACGCCCACATCCACGCTGACCGGCACTGTGAGCTCGACGGCCCCCTCCATCTCCCGGACAATGATCTTCTTCAGTGATTCAACCTCCTGGTCGGGCACTTCAAAGAGCAGTTCGTCATGGATCTGGAGAATCATGCGGGTCTGCAATTTCTGTCTCCGCAGCACCCGTTCAATGGCGATCATGGCCAGTTTGATGATATCGGCCGCCGTTCCCTGGATGGGCATGTTCACAGCGGTGCGTTCCGCGAAACGCCGCAGATTCTGGTTGCTGCTCGCCAGTTCCGGCAGATAGCGCCTCCGGCCCAGCAGCGTGGTTACGTAGCCGTCCTCGTAGGCCTTGCCGATGGTCCTTGCCACATAGTTGTTCACTTCAGGATAGCGCTCAAAATAGGCGTCAATAAACTCCTGGGCCTCCTGGTTGGAAATCTCCAGTCGGCTGGCCAGTCCATAGGCGCCCATGCCGTACATGACTCCGAAGTTTATGGTCTTGGCCCGATAGCGCTGCTGTTCCGTGACCTGATCGGGATCGACTTTGAATATTTTTGCGGCGGTGCTGCGATGTACATCCTCTCCTTTTTGGAACGCTTCGATGAGATTGCGGTCACCCGAGACATGCGCCATTACACGCAGTTCGATCTGGCTGTAATCGGCCGATAGCAGTTTCCAGCCCCGCTCACCCGCGATGAAGGCCTTGCGGATCTCCTTCCCTGCCTCTGTGCGCACCGGAATGTTCTGAAGATTGGGATCGCTGGTTGAGAGGCGGCCGGTGGCGGTGATCGTCTGGTTAAAGGAGGTATGTACCCGGCCGGTCGCGGGATTGACAAGCTGGGGCAGGGCGTCCACGTAAGTGGATTTCAGCTTGGTGAACTGCCGGTACTCCAGAATCTTGCGCGGCAGGGGATGAATGCTCAGCGCTTCCATGACCCGCACGTCCGTGGCGTAACCGGTCTTGGTGCGCCGGGGACGTTTCCAGCCGGCCATCTCATGCACCTTCAGCTTTTCGAAGAGGATGGAGCCCAGTTGCTGGGTGGAATTGATGTTGAATTCCTCGCCGGCGATATCGTAGATTTCTTCCATGATGCCGAGGAGTTTCTTTTCCATCTGGCCGGACATTTCCGCGAGGAGAGCCGTATCAAGTTTCACCCCCGTCTCCTCCATCTGAGCCAGCACCGGCATGAGAGGCATTTCGATCGTCTGGAAGAGAGTATCCAAACCCAGATCAGTCAGTTTCGGTTCCAGCACTTTCCTGAGGGAAAAAGCGGCGTCCGCATCTTCGGCGGCGTACTCCGCCACCTGGGTCAGCGGGACCTGATCCATGGTGATTTGACTCTTGCCGCTGCCGATAAGCTCCTTGGTGGGAATCTTCTTCATCCCCAGGTATTCCATGGAAAGGACGTCAAGGTTCAGCCGCTGAGCCGAAGGGTTGAGCAGGTAGGCGGCGATCATGCAGTCGAAATCAGTCCCGGCCAGCTCGATGCCATAGCGCTTCAGCACCATGAGATCGTACTTAATGTTCTGGCCGCATTTCTTCTTTTCCGGATCTTCCAGGATAGGGCGCAGTCTCTCCAGTACCAGTTCTGTCGCTTTCTCCCCTCCCTCTTCGAGAAAGGTCCCGGGACGGTCCTTCAGCGGCGCCTTCACAGGGATGTAGTAGGCGTTCCCTTTCTCCCAGGAAAAAGAGAGCCCCACCAGCTCCGCCTCCAGGGGCCTCAATGAAGTGGTTTCCGTATCTACGGCGAACATGAGTTGTTTCCGCAGTTCCTTGAGGAAGTTTTCAAGGCTCTTCCGGTCGCTGACAGTGATATAGGAGCGTTTTAATTCTTGTGGCCTCTTCCCCCCCTGCAAGGCGATCACCTCATCCGCCATGCGAGTGAATTCCAGTTTCCGGAAGAGAGAGAGGATCTTTTCCACATCCGGCGGCCGGGAAGATAGATCGGCGAGTGTTACTTCCAGAGGGACCGCCGTATCGATGGTTACCAGTTCTCTGCTCAGGAGAGCCTTATCTTTGTTCTCCACCAGTTTCCGCTGCGTGGATGAGCTCTTCATGTCAGGTGCGGCCGCAAGGACGGCGTCAAAGGAGCCGTATTCTTCGATCAGCTTGACCGCTGTCTTGGGACCGATGCCGGGTACTCCCGGAATATTGTCCGAGCTGTCTCCCATGAGGGCCAGAAGGTCAATAATCTGCCCGGGGGGCACTCCCATTTTTTCTTTGACCTGAGCCGGACCGAACAGGACTACTTCGCCTGAATCGCTCCGCCGGGAAGGCATATACATCCTGATCCTGTCATTGACAAGCTGCATGAAATCCTTGTCTGAGGTCACCAGGAAGACATCCATCCCCTCGGCCTCTCCACGCCTGGCCAGGGTTCCGATGATGTCGTCGGCTTCAAACCCTTCCTTCTCGAGGAGGGGCAGATTGAAGTTTTCCACCACCTGCCGGATAAAGGGAAACTGCTGGGCCAGTTCCTCGGGCATCTTCTCACGGGTGGCCTTGTACTGAGGATAACGCTTGTGCCGGAAGGTCGGGGCGGATGTATCGAAAACGCAGGCGATGGAATGGGGATCTTCTTTCCTGATCAGTCTGAGCAGTGCCGCCGTAAATCCGTAGACCCCGCTGGTGTTAATCCCTTTGGAGTTGATAAGGGGATTCTTGATAAAAGCGAAATAGGAGCGATAGGCCAGCGCCGTACCGTCTATTAAAAAAAGACGATTATTTTTCTTCGGTGAATCATTCATGTCCGTTACCCCGGGAACGCGTCACCCCTTTGCAATAGTGACGCTCACCCTTATTATTGTTGGCAGGCACTGCGTGTTAATCACGAGTTCGCTATATCAGGGATCTCCCCGATTGATATCAATCACGGGGAACAACGCTCATGTCCGTAAAGCCTGAGCCGCCAGACGCCGGCACTTGGTAATACCATAAAACGTTACCAGACCGGCCAGATCGGGACCGTGCATCTGACCGGTGAGCGCGATCCGTACCGGCATCCAGAGTTCCTTGCCTTTGATACCGCTCTCGGTCTGGATCTTCTTCATCAGGTCCCGAAAGACCCCGCTATTCCATTCCTGTTCATCACTGCTCAAGGAGAGGAACAAGGTGACGACCTTTTGCGCAGTTTCGGAATCCAGCAATTCCGCCGCCTCGTTATTCTCCGGCAGAACCGGCTCTCTGAACAGCGGTGCCGCCTTCTCCCGGATCTGGGACAGCGTTTCTATCTTTTCCTGAAAGAGATGTGTCAGCTGGCTGAGCTGTTCATCAGTCAGATCAGGAAATTCTTCTCCACTGAGATAGGGCTTGATAAGCCGGGAGAACCGGTCCGGCTCCTGTGATCTGAGATAGACACCGTTCATCCAGTCAAGTTTTTCCCTGTCGAAAACCGCTGCCGAGCGCGATACCCGGGCAAAGTTGAACTCATCAATCAAGCGTTCCACGGACAGTATTTCATCTCCGCTTTCCGAAGACCAGGAAAGGAGGGAAAGATAGTTGACCAGCGCCTCCGGCAGGTATCCCATGGCACGATATTCACTCACGGATGTGGCCCCGTGCCGTTTGGAAAGTCGCTCCCGGTTGGGACCCAGGATCATGGGAATATGGGCAAATACCGGCAGGGGCCAATCCAGGGCTTGGTAAAGAAGCGCCTGCCGCGGCGTGTTGGAGATATGGTCATCTCCCCGTATCACATGGCTGATCTTCATGAGATGGTCATCGACCACACAGCAAAAATTGTACATGGGCCGGCCGTTCTGCCGCAGGATGATAAAATCACCGATAGTATTCCCCGGCACCCGCACTTCTCCTCTGATGATATCCTGAAATACCACGTCGGATTCGTCGGAGGCAAAGCGAAGCACCGGTTTTCTTCCCTCGTTCTCGTAGACACTGATCTGCTGCTGGGTCAATGTACGGCATTCCCCGTCGTATTGGACCATGCGGCCCTCGGCCCGCAGACGACGGCGCCGTTCTTCCAGTTCCTCGGGGGTGCAGTAACAGCGGTAGACACGGCCCTCCTCCAGCAGCCGGGAAGCATGGGTTCGATAGAGTTCCAGCCGCTCAGACTGTCTGTACGGTCCCGACACCCCTCCGGTGTCGGGGCCCTCATCCCAGTCAAGGCCCAGCCAGCGTATGTCCTGAAGGATAGCTTCTTCCGAGGCCCTGGTGGATCGCTCCACATCGGTGTCTTCAATCCGCAGGATGAATGTTCCCCCGCTGTGCCGGGAAAAAAGCCAGTTCATGATGGCGGTACGGGCGTTCCCGATATGCAGCTGTCCGGTGGGACTGGGGGCGAAGCGGGTTCGTATTTCTGTTTCTGCAGGATTCTTCATGAACGTTTCACTTTTACCATATATTTTCTGATAATCACACCGATAATAATAATCAGGACAAGACAGAATACTACCGTCTGATAGCTGCGCAGGATCCTTTCCCAATCCTTCCCCATCCAGATACCCAGGGCCATAAGTCCGGCATTCCACACCAGGCAGCTTGCCAAAGCCAGTAAACAGACACGGCCCGCCCGCAGTCCCGCCATCCCGGCCACCAGTGAAACCACGGCCCGTGCTCCTGAGAGAAAACGGTTTGCCGCGATCACTCTATAGCCGTAACGCTGCAGCCACTTCTCCACCTTCTCGATTTGAGCCTGAGGGAATAACCGGTTCTTCCCATTCTGGAAAAAACGCCATCCCAGGCTTCGCCCGGCGAAGAAAAGCAGAATAAAACCGGACAGGCTTCCCGCCGTCGTCGCCAGATAGGCGGGAAGCAGCGACATCTGGCCCCTTCCCACTAAAAAGGCACCAAGGACAACAAAGGTATCACCGGGAAGAGGCGGGAAAAGATTCTCCGCCAGAGAACTCGCAAAAAGAAACATGTAGCCCCAGAAGCCGCCCAGGGAGAGAAAGAATTCCCGCAATCCCTCCATGCTACTCGGCCTTGTCCAGGGTCGCCACCGCCTGACAGCTGATGGCTTCACTTCTTCCGAGAGAATCCAGCCCCTCGTGGGTGGTGGCCTTTATTGAAACAGCGCTTGTTTCGATTCCCAGGGACCGGGCGATATTTTCACGCATGCTCCCTTTGTAGGATGTAAGTTTCGGCTTCTCGGCAATGACCGTGGCATCGAGATGAAGGATGCGCCAGCCTTCCTGCCTGAGAAAGGCAGCCACTTTTTCCAGCAAAACCAAGCTGGAAACGTCTTTATAGGCCGGATCTGTATCGGGAAAATGTTCTCCGATATCGCCCAGAGATGCCGCTCCCAGAAGGGCGTCTGCCAAGGCGTGCGACAGCACATCGGCATCGGAATGCCCCGCCAGACCGAGCGGAAAGGGAATGGTCACTCCTCCCAGTATCAGTCTGCGGTCTTTCTGCAGGATATGAATATCGTACCCCGTACCAACGCTGATAATTCCTTTTTTTGATCCCAGAAACGCCTCCGCTACCAGCATATCATCCGGATTGGTAATTTTAATATTTCTCGGATCCCCTTCAACCAGGCGGATTCTGTGTCCCTGCCTTTCCACCAGAGCTGCTACATCCGTGCCGGTGAATTCCTCGGATTCCGCCGCGGCCAGCGCCTCTTCCAGCCAATCACGCCGGAAACACTGGGGTGTCTGCACTATTCTCAGTTCCTCCCGCGAAACGGTGCCATCGATCATCTTCCCCGCGGCCCGTTTCACTGTATCAGAAAGCGGCAGAAAAGGCACCGCCGCTCCCTCGGAGTTCGCCTCCGCCATCAGACGGATGACGAGTGCGGGAGAAACCAGGGGCCGTGCTCCGTCATGCACGGCGACGATCTCAATCTCCCGGGAAAGCGCGGCCAAACCGTTGGCCACGGACTGCTGTCTCGTCGCACCCCCGGCTACGATAGCATGTACTCGTTCTATCTTCCACTGAGAAACAAGATCATGGCAGGATTCTACTGCATGCGGCGGTGCCACCAGAATTATTTCATCAAAACAGCCGGTCCTTGCCAGCGCCTGCAGGGTTCGCACGATAACCGGTATGCCGGCCAGATTGAGAAACTGCTTCGG
>Ga0307425_1002048_pt1 | contig 11637 bp, 8 predicted proteins | sample SalMarWE160330MG_FD_202152 | JGI IMG/M metagenome (GOLD analysis project Ga0307425, IMG submission 202152) | Salt marsh sediment microbial communities from the Plum Island Ecosystem LTER, Massachusetts, United States - WE1603-30 | ecosystem: Environmental > Aquatic > Marine > Intertidal zone >... | reverse complement strand
AGATCAAATTGGGCAGCTTTTTGCATCCGGCGTTAGTCCGGCACAGGTGGACAGCGAGTCCAAGGTCAATATCCTTATACTGAATCATTGTGATGATACCATTATCGATTTTATTACTAAGAATGTGCCTGTGGTGGATTGTGTTGTGCGTCCTTCCGATTCCGACGAGCCGCGGGTGACCGGCGGTCTTAATAAAAGGCCTTTGGTTTTTTCGGTGGGACGGTTCGGCAGATATGTAAGCGGTTTGAAAATAACAGAATCTCCAGCTTACAAAGGCAAACCAAGATTGAGTTTTTTTACTAAAAAGGTCAGTGAAGAACTGAAAGAGGATACCTCTCTTGTGCAGTTGTACAAAGGTTATCAACAAATGGTCGGAGAGAGGAAGCTTTTGGAGAAATATCAGCGATTTGTTTTGCCTGATAATCTGGAATATAGCGGGTCAGAGTCCTGTAAGGCTTGTCATGGATACGAATATGAAAAGTGGAGCCAACAAGCTCATGCGCATGCATACGCGACGCTTGAGCGAGTCGGCTCGCAGCTTGACCCTGAATGTGTTACTTGCCATGTTGTGGGTATGGAATATGAGAGCGGGTTTGTTTCTGAGCAGAAAAGCAGCCAGATGAAAAATGTCGGCTGTGAGAATTGCCATGGGCCTGGCTCGGAACATATCAGAACAGAAGGTGATACAGCCTTAACAGAGCCGAAATCAGGGTGTATTGATTGCCATACACCTGAACAAAGCGGAGAATACGCGGGAAACGAGGGTGATTTTCTGGAAAAAATCGTTCATTGGCGGGAACCAAGCACCAGCGGAAGTGTCAAATAATAAAGGGCGTAATAACCCTAATACGAACGATTTACATACTTAAGAGACCGATATGATAAAAACATTGCGAATAATGAGTATTCTGGCGGTGGCTTTAGCGGCTATTTTGGTAGTTTTTTCTGTTGTGGTTTTTGGGGCCCACGGCGATAAGGACATTGAGAAACTGCTGGGTGAGCCGGATGTGATCGAGAAGTTCAACAACAGTGTGGGTAATAAAGCGGCGAGAGGCGCAAGCCAGATATCTCCTCTTGTCCAGCAGGCCGGGGCATTTGCTTTGTATCTGAATCCGCCCAAGCCGAAAGCGCCAAGGCCTGTAAAAGGTCGTCCTTCCGGTGTTGTACGCGGGCCTTCTGCTACGCCGAAATTTAAGGTTATGGGTACAAGTTATTACAAGGGCCATCCTGAATTGTCAATGGCTTTGATTGACGAGCCGGGCAAAGGATTACACTGGGTTAGACAGTCCGGTATGGTAGGTCATTTGCTGATTGAAGAGGTAAAGGACGGTATTGTTGTTGTTAAAGACAATAGTGGAACTTTCGAGCTTAAAGCCGAAGAGAAGCCACATATAAGTCTTCTTGAAGGGGCGCCTGCTGTTCCTTCGAAACAGGCGGGCATTTCCAGAAGCCCGACGGGAAGCTCAGTTTCCAGGTCTTCTGCAGCAGCTTCTGTAAAGTCTTCTACGGGGTATTCGGGGAAGACGGATTCTCGTGTTGTAAAGCCGCCGAGGCCTCCGCTGCCGCGTAAAACCAATGAACAAGAGTCAGCTATGGCAGAACTCACTGAAAAGCTAACGAAGTTGCAAAGAAGTTTGAAGTCTGATAAGACCGCTACTGCCCAGGAAAGGGCAGAGATGTATAATCGACTTATTTCCGAATTCCAAGCTTCGAAATCTTCACGTTTAAGTGCGGAGGAGTCGGAAAGGCTTAGTATTTTAGGTGAAGAGTTAAAAAAAGTTATGGAGGAGCCGACAAGCTCAGATCAGAAATAAAACGGCGATTTGGAATATTTTTAATTTATCGGGTTAAGGGGTGATAAAGAATGGTAAACAAAGAATTTTCTCGCGGGGTTTTTAGCAGGTTGCTTGTTTTGTCGACAGCTCTGTTAATGTTCAGCAATTGTCTTTTGGCTGCTCAGGATGGTTCGTCAGAGTCGATGCAGTACAAGATATTTCCCTTGAAGTACATCCCTGTAAAGCGGGGCATAAAGTATCTTGCCGATGCAGGGATTGGGACGGTTTCATCTTTTCCCGGTTCTTCTGCTCTATTGGTGACAGCCAACCCTGATGAGCTTATCAAGGCAATGGTAGTATTGAATATTGTTGACAGTCAGGATCGATTTGAAGTGACGAGGTTATCAAGTGCATCGGTGGGCAATAATTTTCCATCGAACGAGCAGATTGCGTCGAAACTCGGTAATATCGCCATCGGCAGCTTCTCAAATCCTCCGGCCGTGAATGCCAAATACAGGGCGATGATAGATGTCCACAACGGTGCGGTGATTGTTATTGCCCCGGTTAGAAAGCTGGAGATGATTCTTTCGGTGGTGGAGGAATTATCGGGCCGGGAGAATCTTTTTGCACAGGGTAACTCCGAGACTTCCGGCCATTTGACAGCACCTGAATTAGCGAGGCCGGACATGGCGGACATTCCTTTTGCGGCCCAGCCAAGCACCGTTCCGACAATGCTTGAGAAAGAGATGGCTGAGATGCCCGCTCCTGCAAAACCTTACGAGCCGCAGTCGGTAGTCAATGGGGAAGATACTATTCAATTAGCTTTGCCGGAAAAACTTTCCATAGGGGATTTTTTAGGCTTTGTAGGTGAGCAGTTAAATCTGAACTATTTGTATGACGAGACCAAGGTCAAAGGCGATATTACCCTCAAACGTCACGGAAGGCTTCGCGGCCCTATCAAATTAAAAGAGCTTTATCCACTGTTGGAATCCGTATTGCAGTTCCATGGTTTTGTAATGACTCGCAGGGGCGATCTGGTAAGTATAGTTCCCGCGGCGGAAGCTCAAACTATCGATCCTGAATTATATCCTGACTCGAAAGGTATCAAGATTGGTGATGCGGTTATAACCCGTATCTTTAAGCTGCAGCATATAGATACAAGCAACGCAAAGAATCTTCTGGACGCGATGAAGCTTGCCGTAGATATCAGGGAGATACCCTCAACTAAGACACTGATTATTACCGGATTTAGCTATCGTATGCCTCGTATAGAAGCACTTCTGGATTTGGTGGACAAGCCGGGAGAGCCGAAAAAGTTCAGGTTCAGGCAGTTGCAGTACACTATGGCGGAAACACTTGCTCCTAAACTCCAGTCACTTGCCGAGCAGTTGGGCAGCATATCAATTACTATTGCCGAAGGACCGGCAAAACCTACTACCGTATCAACCGCACGCAAGCCCGGGGAAACAGTGGCTGCATATCAGCAGCGGCTTCGCCTGGAATCTCAAAGAAGAGCCGCCGCTGCCCGAAAACCGAGCACATCAACGGACGAGCAGGGTCAGGCCACTGTGTATCTCGATGCAGATGAAAGAACAAACCGCGTTTTGATGATAGGTACTCAGGAGCAACTTGATGAAGTCGAGGAGTTAATAGACACTCTTGACGTTGCACAACAGGACCTTCGAACTTTGAAATTATACAAAATGAAACATGTTGATGCCGAGGAGGCAAGAAGGAAGCTGGAAGAGCTTCGTATAATCACGCCTGTTCAGAGGTCAACTTATCCTTATTCTTCTTCGAGACTTACGGGCAGCGCCACCACCTCGGCTGCATCAACCAGAACGCCGCCAACAACAACAACGAGGCCTCCAACAACAAGGTCTCAAATGGACAGCGAATCATCTGAAAGCATTGTCGGAGAGCCTCAGGTAGTGGTAGTTGAGCAAACGAATTCGCTTTTAGTTAACGCTACTGCTGAGCAGCATGTTCAGATAGGCAAGATAATCGCTTATGTGGACAGCGAGATGGAAGAGGAGGAGATACCTTATAAGATTTATCCGCTGGAAAATCAATCGCCGGACCATTTGTTTTCGATTCTGGAGCCTCTTGTTAATGAGACCGTTGTGGACAAAGAGGGCAAGATTGAAAGCGTTATAAGCAAGCAGGAAGATCAAATAACTATAGTTCCCGACCCGAACACTTTTTCATTGGTTGTCTATGCGACCAAAAAGAACCAGATATGGATCGGTGACCTGATAGAGAAATTAGACCAGAGAAGGCCTCAAGTCCTTATTGATGTAACCCTGGTCGAGGTTTCTAAGGCCGACGCCTTTAATTACGACCTTAATATAATCCAGAGTTTTCCGGATTTGGTTGCCACGTCGGGACTGACCAGTGCTGTTATGCCGGGTGTTGAAGCAGGGGCCTCTAATTTAGTTTCGAAGCTTTTAGAAAGCGGCAGAGACCATTTTGTCGATTTTCAGTCTAACGGCGGCAGCGGGACCGGATTTTATGGTGACAAACATATTAATGCTTTGATAACTGCTATGCAGCAGAAGGATTACGGCAGGGTGCTGGCTAAACCCAAAATCCTTGTTAATGACAATGAGCCCGGCACGATACGCACGGGAAACACAACCTATGTTGCAAAACAAACCGGCACTGTTATTCAGGGAGCAACAGCAGGTACTGTGCAAACATCGCTCGATTACCAACCATACGATGCCGGCATCACTCTTTCGATAGTCCCTCATATCAGCCGCGGCGACCTGCTTCGGCTTGATATTACGTTGGACAGGTCGGATTTTGATCTTGACACGATTACCGGAGAGAAACCACCGGACACCACGGAAAGTAATATCGAAACGACGGTTACCGTCCCTGACCGCAGCACTATAATTTTGGGAGGTATGCTGAAACTCAACCAGAGTAAGGGTGGAACAAAAGTGCCCATACTCGGCGATATTCCACTTCTCGGCGGATTGTTCAGAAGCGCCAATAACAACGACTTACAAAGAAATCTGTATGTTTTTGTAAAGGCTGAGATTATAAGACCCGATGACAAAGGTTTTGCTGACTCTGATTTGCAGCGTATATCGGACAGACACAGGGACGCGTTTGAAGAACATGAAATAGAGTTTCAAGACTATCGTAACTGGCCCGGTGTAAAGCCCAGAAAGATGACTCCGCTGAAAGTACTTGATGCACAATAACGATGAAAAACATACTTATACAAACTGCTAAGCGGACCGGTCTTGTTGACGTGGATCAATTGACCAAATTTCTCGAAGAGAACAACGGTCCAGTTCGCCTTGATGAGGCCCTGCTGAACTGTCCGTACTTTACGGAAGATGTTATTTTGAAGCTGTTTGCGGAATCTTTAGGCTGGGAATATATCCCGGAGATATCGGCCAAATCTGTTCCTCCGGAATTTGTGGAATCAGTTCCGGCGACGTATGCTCAGCACCATTTTCTTATCGGAATAAAACCTCAGGCCGATAACGGTGAGCTGACGGTCGTTTTATCCAAGCCGCTGGACGCGAATGCTCTGGATAACGTTTCAAAGATGACGGGCCTGCCGGTGAAGGCGGCGGTATCGACCCGTGCTGCCATTACTTCGGTCATAGATATTGCCTACGAGCAGAGGACGACAGTCATCGAAGAGGTGGCCGAAGAGCTTGATTCGCAGAATCTCGACCAGCTTATAGATGAGGTTGCAGGCTCGGACGACTTGCTGGACGTGGTGAACCGACCGCCTGTTATAAGGCTGGTTAACGACATTCTCTTTCGTGCTTTGCAGTTGAGAGCCAGTGACATTCACGTTCATCCTTACGAGGCAAAGATTCAGGTTCGCTATCGTATTGACGGTATTTTGTATGACTCTCTGAGCTTGAATAAAAATGTTCTGCCTTTGATTATTTCCCGTATCAAGGTTATGGCGGGAATGGACATTGCGGAGCGCCGTCTTCCGCAGGACGGCAGGTGCAGTGTTCGTCTCGGCCAGCGTGAGGTCGATTTACGTATCAGCACCGTACCGACCAGCTACGGCGAGCGTAGTGTATTGCGACTGCTCGACAAGAGCACGGCCCTGTACGGATTGGACGAGCTGGGTCTTGGGGAGAGTGACCTGAAGAAATTTGATTCTTTGCTCAGCCGCTCCCACGGTGTGATTTTCGTAACCGGTCCGACCGGAAGCGGAAAAAGCACAACCCTCTACGCATGTCTTAACAGAATTAACTCGGCGGAGAAAAATGTTATAACCATAGAAGACCCGATAGAATATCAACTCGCTGGCATCAGTCAGATTCAGGTTGCCAATAAAAAAGGGATGACTTTTGCGACCTCACTGCGTCACGTACTTCGTCAGGACCCGGATGTTATAATGGTCGGCGAGGTTCGTGACATTGAGACGGCCCGTATGGCGATACAATCTTCCCTTACCGGCCATTTGGTCTTCAGCACACTGCACACGAACGACTCGGCGGGTGCGGTAAGCCGGCTTTTGGATTTGGGGGTTGAGCCGTATCTTGTAAGCTCGTCGCTGATTGCCATAATTGCTCAGCGATTAGTGCGAAAGGTCTGCCAGGACTGCAAAAAGATTGCAGAGCCTTCACAGCATGAGTTGAGAGAGCTTGGGCTCGGATCCGACTCGGTCGCAAACGGCACGGAATTTTTTGTTGGTGAAGGCTGTGAAAAATGTTTTCAGACCGGTTATCGCGGCCGGACCGGTATCTATGAAATGATGTTAATTAACGAAGAGGTGCGTAATCTGATATACAAGCGGGAAAGTGCCGGGACGATAAAGAAGTTTGCCCTTGACTCTGGTTTGCAGACCCTGCGAATGGACGGAGCGAGGAAAGTTCTGGCCGGGGTAACGACTATCTCCGAAGTTTTGAGAGTAACACAAGCCGACGTAATGTAGTATTTTTCGTATTTTCTCGAAAAACATCGATAAAATAACCGATATTCAGTAGTAAGTTAAAATGCCCAGATACCATTATACAGCAATAGCAACAAGCGGTAAAAAAGTCAAAGGCTCGATAACCGCAGAAAGTCCATATGCCGCACGAAAGCAGCTCAGGGTGCGCAGTATTCACCCTTCTTCAATTACTCAGGTAAGCTCCGGGTCTGAAAGTAAGGCCGCATTGTTTTCAATTTTCGCCAAGAGCAGCAAGTCGCAGATAATCGACTTTACCAAGCAAATGGCCACGCTGCTTAATTCAGGGATTAAACTGACCGAGGCCCTTTCGGTGCTCACGCTTCAGGTCTCGGATGTGCGGCTTAAGAACGCAATTGTCGATATTCGCGACCGTGTTGTTACCGGTGAGTCATTTACAGATGCCCTGAATGATTACCGTGATTTTTTTGATGTCATATATGTAAGTATGGTTCGCGTGGGTGAGGTTACCGGCTCATTAGGATTGAGCCTTTCGACGATTTCTGGTTTTATGGAAAAACGCCGGCGGGTCGAGTCGAAGGTAATGACGGCAATGGTATATCCGATGGTTTTAATTGTGTTTTGCCTCGCAGCGATTATAGTTCTGACGACAACGGTCATCCCTAAGATAGGTGAGCAGATTGCCAGGTCCGGTCAGGAACTGCCCGGGATTACCAAGCTATTAATGGGAGTCGGTTATGTATTGACCAGTTGGTGGCTGCTGGTTGTTATAGCGGCGATTGTCGGTATTGTCTGGGGTCTTAGGCAGTTTTTGAAAACCAGCCGGGGCGCCTATATGCGTGACAAGTTTCTGTTGTCTTTGCCGTTGTTCGGTCCTCTCATAAAACAGCGTGTTGTCGCGCGTTTTGCTTCAACGCTCTCGACGCTTCTAAGCTCGGGACTTGCAATGGCCGAATCTCTTCGGGTTGTGGCCGAGGTTACGGGCAACAGCCTTATGAAAAAAGCCATTCAGCAGGCCCGTGAACGTATTCTCGCCGGTGCCGATATTGCGACACCGCTTCGAGACAGCGGAGTTATCGACCCTGCAATTGCTCATATGGTTGCTGTGGGGGAAAAAAGCGGCGAGCTGGAAACAATGCTTAAAAATATCAGTGACAATCTCGAGGCATCTACCGATATAGTTATTGAAAGACTGGGTGCAGCGGTTGAGCCGGTTATTATAATTATTATGGCTGCAATAGTAGGCGTAATCGCTTATGCGACGATTTTGCCGATTTTGGAAGTTTCAGCAGGTAAATTGTAACGAAATCTTTCGGAGATTAAAATGACAAGGAAAGAAAGAAAAAGACGCGTCAGATACGGTTTTACGATGATTGAGCTTATGGCGATGCTGATTATCATCGGCCTTCTTGCCACTTTAGTAGTTACGAAGGTGGCGAGTAAAATTGACCAGGCCCGTGTTACAACCACTAAAGCTAATCTCAAGGCCCTTTCGGCGGCAGTCAATCAATTCAAGATGGACACAGGCCGCTTCCCGGCCGAAGATGAGGGACTTTTAGCTCTTATTGAGCAACCCGGTGACGTTGAAATCTGGGAGTCGGGTGGTTATCTGGAAACTACAGAACTGCCTTTAGATGGCTGGAACAACGATTTTATCTATGAGAGCGGCAAGCAGTTTGCAATCAGGAGTATGGGTCCCGATGGTGAAGAGGGCACTGAGGATGACTTGCTCAGCACAGATGCTAACTAAGATAGCGGATAGAAAAAAGAAACTATACACCAAACGCTATGCGCTGTCCTTGGGACTCCTTGGGGAGAACGCTGATTCAGGTTTCACATTGATCGAATTGATGGTGGCGATTGTGGTGGTTGCGTTGATGGCGTTTATGGTGCAAATACACATTTTCGGAATGCTCAGGAAGAGTACGTTCAGGGCACAGGTTCAGGAGTTTGTATCGACGATGCAGATGGCCGCCAGTGCCGCCAGTGAGAGCGACAGAAGATATGAAGTTATTATCGATATACCGGAGCAGGGATATATGCTTCGGGAGATTACGAATCCTGACCTCTCTCAGGTGCTCGAAGAGGAGATTATTGTCGAGGATATATTCAGTGAGAATTGCCGGGTGGCTTATGTTATGTTCGACGACGGCGAGACTACCAGTGAGGACAGAGCGAAGTTCCGTGCGGGTCATTCGGGCTGGGAATACGGTGGGAAAATCGTGCTGCTCGATGAAAATGAGCAGCCGTATTCGATTGTTGTCAATCGGTTAAATAGAATGATTACATTAGAGCAGGGTGATGTCGGGCTTTTGGCGCCTAAAACCAAAGATGAAGTACTTTTCTAATAAAAAGATATTGAGCAAACCGGCTTTTACTCTGGTAGAGGTTATGATGGCCTTGTCTATACTTGCGCTTATCAGCTCAAGCGTATTGGTTGTGATAAATCGATGTGTGGTCTCAGGTGCGGATTCGGCACTGCGCATGCAGGCCTTTGAAGTTGCGCGCGAGAATATGGAAAAGCTGCTTTCTTTGCCATCTGTCCAGGAGAACGTTGAGTACGGCGACAGTGAAATATATCCGGAAATTACCTGGCAGACTGTTGTGGAGACTTTTTACGAGCCGATAACGTCGCGGATGTGGCTCAGGGGTGTTTGCTCGGCTGAATACATCGACTCTGAAGGCCAGGAGCAAACGGTAGAGCTGACACATTGGCTGAGCGATTTAACAAAAGATCAACTGCTTGACGTTATGTCGCGCGAGGATGAGGAAGGTCAATTGGCCGCCCAGCTAATCGCGACGATAGAAGAGGCCGCCGAGTATGCCGGTGTGGATGTTCAGACCATCGAAGGCTGGCTTGAGAATGGCCTGCTCAAGACCGAGGGCGGCTCCTTCGTCAGGATGAATCTTGATATATACCAGAACAATAACGGCCAGCCCAGCGCCGAAGACAAAAAGCTGCAGGTGCAATCCGAAGCAGAGCTTACCAGGCTGATGGAAGAGCAGGGCAGGCTTGGCGGCGGGCAGGACGATATAGACCCGAAGACGGGCCTGACTTATGAGGAACTCAAAGAAATGGATATCTCTGAGGTTTGGAAATTGATGAAAAATCGACGATAGGGGTATTGATTGCGATGAGGTTGGTAGGGACCGGATATAATTTGAAAAAGGTTTTTGGCACATCGAGTGCAAGGACGGGTTTTTCGTTAGCTGAAATCATTACGTCCCTGATCATAGGGTCGATGGTTTTAGTGGCGGTGCTTGTTGTTTATAACCGGGCCGAGCGTTCGGCTGCCGCGGTTACTCGCAAGCTTGACGGCTCGCGGCTGCTCTCTGAGGTGATGCAGCGCATCGCCGAAGACCTCGACGGAATAATCGCAACCGGCGCGGACACTAAAATCAATATAGAAAATAAATTCGAAAACGGTTTTCCCACCGCCAAGCTTACAATCACAAGAACTATCTTTGACAGCAAGAATCAGGAACAGATATTTGAAAACATAGTCTGGCAGACCAACTATGACTTCGAGAGTAATGTAGAAGGGCTGGTTTTGTACCGAAGCCACAGCGGCATAGCAATAGAAGATAAGGTGCTCGACAAGAACAAAAGTGATTGGGAAAGAGGGCTTTTTGTGCCGATTTGCGCAGGGATTACCTTTTTCAGGATAAAGGTCCCGTGGGGTGAAACATATCTGGATAAATGGACATCCACTTCTCTTCCTCCTGGTATCGAGGTAACAATCTCTTCCGCTGAGCCGTTTAAAACGGTTGGTGGTACACTGGACGTGCCGGAAGAAGGAAAAATAATCCGAACCATAGCTGTCGACAGAACCAGAAAAATCAAATTCACTGTTGAGAAAAGTGGAACTGCTGAAGGCGAAGAAAAAGAGCAGGCAAATAAGCCTTTGCCCGACAGTAAGAAAACGCCGCCGAATAGTCCGAAAAAAACCAAAGAAGTCAGACGATGAGTAAAAGTTCGAAAAAACGTAATAATTTCCAGGGCCGCCCGGGTTTTGTACTGCTGGTAACGCTGGGGCTGTTGGTCGTGCTTGCGATGCTTGGTTATACTTTAAGTACTCGCGTTGCGGCCCAGCGTCACCGCGATAAGTATATTATAGATTACAGCAGCGCCCGGTACGGCTGCGACTCAGCGGTAAAGTATGCTCTTGCCACATTGGAGGAGCTTGATCCTCAACTGATTAGCCGGCCGAATGAGCCGGATTTTTCCGACTTGTTTTATCTGACACCGGCAGAGTATCAGGAGCTTTTAGAGCAGTGGGGTCTTGACTCTGAGCTGACAATGTTTGATGGTGACAGTCTCTCAAAGGGCAAGGCCGGTATCGACGAATTTAATGAGTTTGGGGATATTGAAAATTTTAACAACAGCGGCTTCGATAAAACGGGGATGAATAATTTTGAGAACTATGCTTCTGTGGAGATTGCCGGGCCTTATGGACCGGCCTGGCCTTTTGTAACCGAGCCGGTCGAGTTCGAGATTGGTTCGGCCAAAGTCCGGATTGAAGTTGAAGATGAAAACGCAAAATACCCGCTCGGATGGGCTATGCTGGAGGATGCGGACATAAAACGCGAGGCCGAAGCGGGTTTTGAAAATTTTTGTGAAATGACGGGGCTTACTGCCGAACAGATTGATTCGCTAAAACTTGAGCTGCAGGAAATAGATAAAATAAGACCTTTCGCACTCGACTTTAAGCCGATAACGAGGACGGTCAAGACGGCGGTAACAACGAGAACGACCAGTGTCAAAAGCCGCACCAGTAAAGCGCCCCCGATGCGGGTAACCAGGAAGACTATGGCCGTTCCTGATCAGATTTCAGAACAAACCACACACTTTGCCAAGCTTTTTCACAGCTCACTTATTGATACCGAGGCCCTTGCCAGGCCAATAATCACCGGTCCGGACAGGAGGAATGAGTCGGCATTGAAATATATGGGACTGAGTGTGGA
>Ga0307425_1002044_pt1 | contig 11663 bp, 5 predicted proteins | sample SalMarWE160330MG_FD_202152 | JGI IMG/M metagenome (GOLD analysis project Ga0307425, IMG submission 202152) | Salt marsh sediment microbial communities from the Plum Island Ecosystem LTER, Massachusetts, United States - WE1603-30 | ecosystem: Environmental > Aquatic > Marine > Intertidal zone >... | reverse complement strand
GGAATTGAATATATCTATTCTCATCTTGAAGATGTTTACTATGATATTGCTCTAGTAATTGATGGATCTAATAACTTTAGTTCTGCCGATGTTTTTGATGGTTTTGATTATACAAAAAATGGAGCTCTAAGCTTAATTTCAAGATTAAGATCAAAGGATAAGTTAGCAGTAGTAAATACCTCTGATCTTAGCGAATCTGATCAGTTGATTTCCTTTGATGAGTATTCCAATATATCCGATCTGGCAAGTGCTGTACAAAACCTTGCTCCAAATAATACTGGAAATCTTACCGAAAGAATCAATACTGCTTATTCATTATTCTCCTCTTCCGAAAATAAGAAAGTTATTATACTTTTCAGTGCCGGAGAGATTAATCCGGTTGAGCTGATTACTACAAATAACAATATCTTAAATAATTCTGATGTTAAGATTTACACTTTTGGTTACAAAGATTTCCCTGAAGGAGAAGACCTGACAGGTTGGATAGCTAATCAAACAAACGGACAATTTTCCGAAATAGAGAATTCATCGGAAATACCAACTGTGGTTGGCACGATATGGCTTAACCTTCTTGGTTTTCAGGTTTCTTATATTTCTGAGGCAATCAATAGTGAAATACTTTCGGGCGCTCTTAACTGGGAAAACGCACTTAACTGGGAGAATGCACTTCAATGGGAGAATGCATTATCGTGGGAAAACGCACTCAATTGGGAAAATGCTCTTAACTGGGAAAATGCTCTCAACTGGGAAAATGCTCTCCAATGGGAGAATGCACTTAACTGGGAGAATGCTCTCAACTGGGAAATGGGTCTTGTTTCGCAAAGTAATCCAATTGAAATGGCAACCTCCTGGCAGGGCAGTGCATATAGTATCATACCTATCCCACCATTTGATCAATATGGAAATAAAATCCATATAACCGGTCAAGCCGACCTGGGGCAATATGGTATAACAGAAAGCAATCACCAGGGATACGATGTAGAATTCACAGATTTATATAATGCGGATGGAATACCATACAGGAGTGTAAAAATAAATAATCCTATTAATGGTCCATGGAAGTTTGTGCTTTACCAGGATGTAGCTCCGGATGCACCTGAAGATATTAGAGTTCACATAGCAAATAACTCGGATATGATTTTAGAAGTCAATTCTGATAAAGAACGTTACTATCTGAAGGATGATCAAGGTAATCCGCAGGAAGTATGGGTAGAATTAACAGCAAAATTATATCAGGGCGGTGATAATGCTCAGAAACTGACAGGTGAACACAACAAAGCAGTTGCTGATCCCGTTACCGGAGCTCTTGTCGCTGTTAAAGTTATAACCCCTGGTGAAGGAGTAACAGTCCAGGAATTACAGGAAGATCCAAACACACCAGGAACTTATGTGAAAAGATTTAAAGCTTTAAGATCCGGGACTTACGATTTTGAATTTATTGCTTCTGACAGAGATAGTCATCAGGAAAATGGGGTAACACTTAATAATTCAGTGTTTTCTGTTACTGCGAAACATTCAATCGTTGTATCACCTTCAGAGGAAGTAAAGAATTGGACAGCATATGACCATATAGTAGCACTTGAAGATGGACTACTTGCTATTCAGTGTTCAGGTAAGGATTGTAATCTGGATAGAAAAACAAAAAGAGCAATCGATAAATCTTTAGCTTTCTTTGATGATAAAGCTAAAAATGGAAACATTTATACATTTTTCTACGGTTATCCCAGTACGAGTGAGAATTTCAATGGAAATAAGTTGATCACAACTGATAAAAGCGGTATTTACTTCTTTGACGATATCACATCAATTGCTAATTACTTAACAGATATTGTTGGCGATCCTTCAATTTCTATTGATGTTAAGGAAGATTTAATCTGGCACATTAAAGAAGCAGCATTCAAGATTGCCGATTATGCAATTAAGGAAGCAACGGAGGAAGGAGCTTGTCAGGTATCGAATTGTGATGAATTGGAGAAGAACGCTTTGGCGGAATTAGGTAAAGGACTTCGCGGTTATGAGGATGATTTATTTGTGAATTCTGTCAACCATTATACGAATGCCTGGAAAATTGCACAAAATATGTTAGGCAATGATTATAAGAAAATAGCTACTTCAACCAGGACAGAAATACCGGATAAATATATGATTACACAAAATTATCCAAATCCGTTTAATCCAACTACTCAAATAAAATTTGGATTACCTGAAGCTAATCAGGTTAAGTTACAAATCTTTGATATACTTGGTAATTTAGTAACTACTCTTGTAGATGGACCAATGGAAGCCGGATATCACAACGTCAATTGGAATGCCAGTGGATATGCCAGCGGCGTTTATTTTTACAGGATTACCAGTGGTAATTTTATTAAGACAATGAAACTTTTGCTACTCAAATAAGCAATGAATAAACCCGGCTAAAAGCCGGGTTTTTATTTAACTTAAAATATTTTTTAGTAGATTTAGTTGATGTTAGCCTTATAAAAAATAATCTCTTTAATATGTATGAAATATTTTAAGTTAAAATTTATAATAATTCTTCATTTTGCATTTTTAACTGCACTTCTTCCTCAGAATCAAATTCGATTTCATCATCTAAATGTTGAAGATGGATTGTCTCAAAGTGTTATAACTTGCATCCTTCAGGATGACAATGGTTTTATGTGGTTTGGGACCCAGGATGGATTGAACAGATACGACGGTTATAATTTCAAAGTTTTCCGAAGCAACCCGCAAGATTCAAATTCCTTAAAAGATAATTTTATTTTCTCAATTTATCAAAGTAATGACGGACCATTATATATTGAAACTCAACAGGGAAATTTTCATCGTTACAATCCTTTAGCTGAATCATTTACATTGGTAGATAAAGACAGTGTGGATTTATTTAATACACGCTACAGTTCAATAACCGCATTATATTTAGATCCTAAAGGTATAATATGGAGCGGTGGTGGTAGTCGTAAAACCGGGCTAATCAGGAAAAACAAAAATACCGGGGAAATTACCACATTCAAACATGATTCTCTTGATTACAATAGTCTAAGCAGCGACAGAGTTTACTCAATATTTAGAGACCGTGATGGCAAATTGTGGGTCGGTACGTATAATGGTCTCGACATATTAAATGAAGAGACTGGTGAATTTACTCACTTCAAAGATATTACTGATAATAACAATAAACTTTCCAGTAACTGGGTATGGCCGATTTATCAGGATGATAAAGGAATAATGTGGTTTGGAACTGTAAATGGTGGACTTAACAGATTTAATCCTGAAACAAAAACCGTCAGTTACTATAAAAATATTGCTACAGATCCTGCTAGTTTGAGTCACAACTATATCTTTTCTATTTATGAAGATAAAAGCGGAGTAATTTGGATTGGAACAAATGCCGGGGGAATAAATTATTTCAGTCCATCCAAATTGGTTTTTGAACATTTCAAAAATGATCCAAATAATCCAAATAGTCTTTCAAGTAACGAAGTTTTGTCAGCTTTAGTGGATAAGAGCGGTACATATTGGATAGGAACCCGGAATGGTGGATTGAATAAATTTAATTATCAGCGCAAAGTGTTTAATATTATAACTCATAATCCGGACAATATTAATAGCATTAGTAGTAATTCAATTCAGACATTGTTTCAGGATAGTAAAGGAATAATCTGGATAGGCACCCCGGGTAATGGACTTGATGCATACAATCCTAAGAATGGTAAATTCACTCATTACGTCTCTGATCCTTCAAATGAAAATTCAATTACTGACAATCGTATATATAGTCTGGCAGAAGATAAGAGTGGTATTATCTGGATTGGGACATACAATGGTGGACTTAATAGATTAAATCCGGCAACCGGACAAATTAAAAGTTATCAGTTCAATGCAAATGATTCCTCATCAATCAGTTCAAACGCAAACTGGTCTATAGCATTTGATAATGCAGGTAAGCTCTGGATTGGAACCTTTGGAGGCGGTGTAAATGTTTTTGATCCTATAAAAGAAAAATTCCAAAGAATTCAATTTAATCCAAATGATTCAACCGGATTGCCAGACAATAATATCATCAGGATATTTAAAGATAGCAAAGGAAATATCTGGATAGGGACAACAAAGGGATTATGCAAATATTTAGGTAACTATAAAAGATTCAAAAACTATAACTCAGATGATGGATTGCCAAACGATTTTATTTATGGTATACTCGAGGATGACAAAGGTAATCTATGGTTAAGCACCAATGACGGTTTATCAAAATTTAATCCCATTGAGGAAACCTTTAAAAATTTCTATGCAAATGATGGGTTACAGGGAAATGAATTTAATCAAAACGCTTATGCGAAAGATAAAAGAACAGGTCGTCTGGTATTCGGGGGATTAAATGGGTTTAATATTTTTCATCCGGACAGCATTAAGAATAATAATTATATACCTCCAATAGTTCTGACTGATTTTATCAGATATAATACAGACGATGAGGAAGGAAAACCAATTATTGAAAAAGGAATTTCCGCAAGAGATAGCATCTTGCTAACATATAAAGATAATATTGTAACTCTGGGATTTTCCGCTTTAAGTTTTTTCAATAACCCAGAAAATCAGTACAGGTATAAACTGGAAGGATTTAATGATAACTGGATACAACTTGGACATAATCATTCTGTGACATTCACAAATCTATCCCCGGGAGATTATAATTTATTTGTAACAGGTTCAAACAACGACGGTGTGTGGAATCAAAAAGGAAGATCTCTTTATGTTGAAGTGACACCCCCCTGGTGGCGGACAAATATTGCTTATGGAATTTATATCATTTCGTTCCTGGGTATGCTTTACGGATTAAGAAGATTTGAATTGAACAGGCGTGAACAAAAAGCCCGGCTCCGCGAAAATCAATTAAGGTTAAAAGCTACTGAAGCAGAAAAACGTGCTATCGAAGTCGAGAACGAACGAAAAACCAAAGAGCTTGAAGAAGCAAGACAGCTTCAGTTATCTATGCTGCCGAAAGAAGTTCCCCAGCTTCCTCATCTTGAAATTGCGGCTTTTATGAGAACGGCAACCGAGGTCGGCGGAGATTATTACGATTTTCTTGTTCAGGAAGATGGTGTACTGAATGTAGCTTTTGGTGATGCAACCGGACACGGATTGCAAGCAGGTACTATGGTTACATTAATGAAAGGATTCTTTACCTCAGATGCCGGCAAACTTGAACTCCAGGATTTCATGAATCATTGTACAAATATGATAAAGGAAATCAAGCTCGGCAGAATATTAATGTCTTTTAGTATGCTAAGAATTCTTGATCATAAGATGACAATTACCAGTGCAGGTATGCCGCCTGTTTATTTCTACGATAAAGAAAAAAATGAAACTGAAGAAATTCTAATCCAGGGCATGCCATTAGGTGCAATGCGTAAATTTGCATACAAAACTGTTGAAAAAGAATTAAAGAGTGGTGACACAATCTTATTGTTAACCGATGGTCTACCCGAACAGATGAATAACAATGAAGTAATGTTCGATTACCCTCGTGTGAAAAATAGTTTTAATGATTTGGCTCAAAACAAACCAAATGATATTATACAAAGCTTAACAAAGCTTGGAGATGAGTGGATGAATGAAAAATCACAGGATGACGATATAACATTTGTTGTCATTAAGGTTGTTTAGATTATTACCTTATTCTGATATAAATCTTTTGAATAATATGAATTATAAATAAATTTCTAATCATAAAAAATATCTAATATGGATCAAAATATAAACCTTGAAATAAAACTCCCAAAGGTTCCTGAAATTGAACTCGTGGCAATTGAAGGTCTGGAGAAAATGGGAAAATATTTAGGAATCCCCGAAGATAAAATTGGTGAAGCACGAATTGTTGTTACTGAAGCAGTTATTAACGCTTTGGAACATACCGGTGATTCTAATCCTTATGTAAAAGTTGAATTCGAAATGACAAAAGAAAGATTAATCATTCTGGTTACAGACTCAGGGAAAGGATTTAATCCTGATGAAATTGAAGAGCCTGATATTAAAAAGAAAATCGATTCTACTAATAAGAGAGGCTGGGGAATAAAGTTAATGAAATCTATGTCTGATGATTTAATTATTGAATCCAAACCAACCGGAACTAAAATCTCTATAATAAAAAATTTAAGCTAAGGGAGACTAAGATGAGCACCGATTTCAATATCGTTTCTGAAATACATAACGATACATTAGTAATGAAAACCGATGGTTATATTAATAATACAGGGGGAGAGAAAATTGTTCTTGAGTTTTCCAAACATATTAACAACATCAAAAAGGTTGTAATCGACCTTGCGAAATCTAAAGTTGTTAATTCTATCGGTATTTCTTATCTGCTTGAAATGATTGAGACATTAAATCAGAACGATGGTAAATTATATTTTACAAATCTTGATCCGACGATAGAAAAAACATTTAAGATTATGGGTATCTTCCAATTTGCTGAAAAAGCAGACTCAATTGATTCTATTCTTAATTGAATTTCTCTAATCGTTTAATACATTATTTCTTCTTTAGGAATTATCTATAATTAAGTACATTGAAACAAAATCAATTAGTTGAAAAACTTTCACTTCAGGCAGAATCCTTCCAGGAAGGATTTGAAACTCTCATCAAATCCAATAGCTTTGAAGAAATAACAAAGAATTTCTGGCATCTTTTAAGAGGAAGCTTCCTTGTAACCGACATTATCCTTATGCATAAATCCTCATTAGAATCAGAATGGAAATTAGCAAAGTCCGAAGTTGAAATTAAAAAATCCGATCTCTTATTCCTCTCTAAAAAGAACCAATTAACGATAAAATATTATGAGAAGAAAAAAATCGATGTTTCTGTAGTTCTTCCATTATCTGATAGCTCGTACCTGGGAATTCTTTTGGGCCATAAACTTGATAGCAGCGGATTTTCTGTTTTCGATAAGATCACTTTACAAATTCTCCTGCAGGTATTCTCCAGTGCATACAATTCATTTTTGAATGAACAAAAAGAAAAAAAATTACTATTCGATCTGAACGAAAAAGTTTTACAGCTAAATAATTTAATAGACACCGGGATAGAGCTTTCAAGATTAGAAAGACAAAACGTCTTGTTTGAACTCGCCCTTGAACGGATTGCATCTATCACAAATGCTTCATCTGCCCTGATAATAATAAAAGATAAAGAAAACAAAAAAGTAGCAGATCGAATTACTTTCCCCGGTAAAATATCCACAAATAAAATTCTGAAAAGCAGATTAAAAATTGAATCATCATTTGAGTTTAACAAAAAGATTTATCGATTCGTCCTTTCGGAAAAAGAAACACGTAAAGGTGCTACTTCATTTTCAGATCTGGATGAAATGCTGCTTCAGGCAATTGCAAGACAGGTTCAGGCTTCAATTGAGAATGAATTTTTACTTAAACAATCTCTTGAAAAAGAGCGAATTGAAAAAGAAATGAGTCTTGCTGCATCCATTCAACAAAAAATCATTCCTGAAAAGCTCCCTCAAATTGCCGGTTATGAATTAGCAGGAATGAATATCCCTTCAAGAGAAGTTGGCGGTGATTATTATGATTGCATTGATATAGGTGAAGGAAAATACGCCCTTATTATGGCAGATGTATCCGGTAAAGGTATTTCAGCAGCGTTGCTGGTAAGCACTCTTAATGCGGCATTATATTCTTACCTGGAATTCAATCTTCCGACAACTGAACTTGCGGAGAAACTTAACAAGCTTATTTACAAATCTTCTCCACCTGATAAGTATATTACATTTTTCACAGCAATTTTAGATTCAAACTCCGGTGAACTGGATATTGTTAACGCAGGACACAATCCGGGTTTATTATTAAAAAAGGATGGAACACTCGAAAAGATTGAAGCGGGTGGAACAGGTTTGGGCATGCTCGATTTTGGATTCCCTTACACAGGGCAAAGACTGACACTTAATAAGGGAGACAAATTATTCCTGTACACGGATGGAATTCCCGAAGCTATGAATATTAATGAAGAAGAATATTCAGACGAGAAAATGATAGAATTCCTCAGAAATAATTCGGATTTGATTCCTGAAGAATTTATTTCTTCAATTGTTAATGATGTAAAAAAGCATGTCGGTGAAGCAGAACAAAGTGATGATATTACTTCCCTTTTCTTAAAAAGAATTTAATTTCACAGAAATTCAAACTGTTTTTTGTCTTCCGGTTATCCGGTTGGGATTATAAACGAGTACAGAACAATAAAAATATTTTTTAGGAATTCAAATCTAAGAGCAATAATTAAGCTACCAAAATATTTTTCTTGACTATATTGAATGGTATGCTTTTATTGTACAGCCATTATTAATAAAAACAGGGAAGACAATGAAAAATATTATTATAATAATCCTTCCTGCCCTATTATTATTATCCGGTTGTGATAATGATCCTGTCTCAAGTAACGAATATGAATATGAAGAACAGGAATTCAATATAATTGATCTGACAACACAAACTGAACTTATCGTTGAAAATACGAACGGCAGCATTACAATCCTTGATTCCGATACAGCTAAAACAATTCAGGTTGAAATAAGAAAAAAGGTGCGAAGTAAAATAAGTGAACGCGATGCTAAGTCTCATATAACAGATATAAGTATTTCTACACAACCAGGTATAAGCAGCGTTCGATTATCAGCTAGCAATCCTTCAACTAATGACCGGGACTATGAAATTAATTTTGAAATTATTCTTCCAAAAAATTTTGATTACGATCTGTCCCTGGGTAATGGAACAATTACTATAACTTCAGAAACGAAGAATATAAATATTAGTCTTGGTAATGGAACGGTAGAAGAGGACCTGGTTTTAGCGAACAATTGTGAAGCCGGAACAACGGTTGGTAATGGTACAATCAGCTTTAAAGTATCAAATAGTACAAACGCGATGCTGGTTGCTTCTGTTGGAAACGGAAGTATTGTCAATAACGGGTTGTCTTTTCAGAACCAGCAAACCACAAGCAGAACATTTTCCGGCAGACTCGGTAATGGAAGCGGCAACATTGTACTTAGTTTAGGAAATGGCACAATCACTATGTCGGGACGATAATTTTAACGAGATATATTTATTTACTGAATATTCTGATAAATTAATTATAACCAATAAGTTATTTTTAACATAAATATATTATCCGGTCTTACTCCAAATAAATTTTTAATTGATTTTCCAAAACGAAACTCACCTATCTGATCGACATTTTCCCTGCTCTGCGTCCATACAAGGTAAAGAGTTGAACCGGGTAAATATTCCCATCTGAAAACCGCATTTCCCCTGAGAGATATATAATTAAAATCGGGATTATCTATAGTCTCAGGATTTGCAGAACCGTTACCATCAGGATCGAGAGTATAGGTAACTTCCCCATCCTGTGAAATTGTTTTTTCAATCGTAGAATTTCCTTCGCCATACTTTACATAATCGTACGATCTCGGTCTTGCAAGATATTTAAAATCGGTATACTTACCGGAAGCAATAAATGGCTGAAGATAAACCTGGAAACTTAACTTGGGACTGATAATCCAATCAGCACGAATATTCGTTGCAAAAGTATTCTGATCGAGATGAGCAAATATATATCTTTTGTCATAAGTTTCTGTAGCCGTTGCGTCACTAAAATTATCAACCCACTGGGTTTCAGAAATATATTTTGAATATTCCGGACCAACTGAGAGAGTTAAAGATGGAAGAACTTTAAATTCAAGAGTTGCATTGATCGATTTTGAATTTTCATCTTCACCAAAAGTAGTTTCGGCTCCCATAGAAAGAACCCACCAAACCCGACCATCGGTATATGTATAAAAACTAAATGAATTACTTTCCGGATTTAATGTAAGAGGTCCACCCCGCGTTCTGCGTGCATTAAGTGTAGATGGACTATAAATATATGATATCTCAACTCCATAGTAATCGCGAAATGTGATATAACCATCAAACCAATATCCCTGCGATGTTCTATTTCCTCCAAAATCATAACTCACAAATGTCGCTGCACTAACACCAGTATTTAAATACCAATCGGTAGGATCATTCCATCTGTAACCTGTAAATACATGTGCATTAATCAGATCGCTGTAAGAGTTGAATCCCAGATCGTTTATTTCAAATTTCGGACTGATAAAACCAACAGCCGTATTCAATCTCCATCTTCCCCTGTTTTTATTAATCATAAGTCTTCCGCTATAACCGGTTAATGAAGTGGCAGAACTATCTACAGAAATATGCGTTGCATCAGGACGTTGAAAATAATGTAATGGACTTCTTTGCAATTCGATCATTCTCTCACGGTTTCCATTTACATTTGATAAAGCTGCCCATCCGGTTAGTACGTAAGTATTGTCTTCATCTAAAAAAGTCCAGCCATCTGTTGCAAAAACAAATGCATTATTATTTAATGAATTTCTAAGTGATTGATCATTAAATAAACGATTTGTATAAGTTGAAAGTATTCCGATTCCCTGGTCGCCGGCATTAAAATCTTTTTGTGCTCTGAATATTCCATAGTATGTTAATGGCTCAACTTCCACGCTTGATCGCTTTCCTTCATAATCAATATCAGCAAATTCACGTTTTGTGAGTGCGTGTATTGTTCCAATTTTCCAGCCGTCATAAATCTGCCCTGAAATTTTTGCAGCACCAAGTATATGGGTACCGTTGGGAATATCAGCATAATCATTATCAGGAAGTGACCCTTGCGGCGGTCTGCCAATTCTTCTACTATAAAAAATATTTGGACTCGACCAATTGAATGAAGCATTGCTGTTTGTTCCACCGTTGCCAAATCTGTAAATGCTAACTCCCTCCGTAAAGAACGGACGTTTCTCTTCAAAAGAATATTCAACATCTGTCAGGTTCACAATTGCGGGATCAACTTCAACCTGTCCAAAATCCGGATTGATTGTTCCGTTTAAAGTAAGATTGTTACCGAGACCGGCTCGCACATCTAGACCTAATCCCGGTTTATATTCGTGACCGGAATTGAACGGATCGCCCGGTGTATTGCTTATGTACTCCGCTCTTCCAATTACATAAGGTAAGAATTCAATCCGTGTTGGAGGTGTTATACCTTCAATGCCAACCAGGTCGGGAAAGCGTGATGCAAATCCACTTTCATTCCTCGGAGTGTATGCAAGCATGTCGGTTTCAAATCTTCTGCTGATAAATCGCTCTACATCTATTCCCCATACCTGCTTTTCTCCCGGTTTGAAACGCAATTGCGAATAAGGAATTTTCATTTCAACCGACCAACCATCATCATCGATATGCGGAACACCCTCCCAAACTGCATCCCATGTTAAATCATTTGGTTGTTTAACATCATTCTCGATTAATCCGTCAGCAAGTGTTCCTGCAGCAGAAACATAAAAGAAATAACCGCTTCTGTTATCGTGGTATGAATCGAGATATAAAACACATCCATCGGAAGGATCGCCCCATATAAAATCACGGCGCACTAAACGCGACATTATTGAATCTGGATGATTATCATAATATTTCGCCGCGAAGTAAACCGCTTCGTTATCATACGCTACCCAGAACTCTGATTTCTGTGAAGGTGACTGTCCCTGATCAGGATCCTGTTGTTCCAAACCCACAGAACCGGGTCGCTGCCAGATCTTTTCG
>Ga0307425_1002042_pt1 | contig 11678 bp, 7 predicted proteins | sample SalMarWE160330MG_FD_202152 | JGI IMG/M metagenome (GOLD analysis project Ga0307425, IMG submission 202152) | Salt marsh sediment microbial communities from the Plum Island Ecosystem LTER, Massachusetts, United States - WE1603-30 | ecosystem: Environmental > Aquatic > Marine > Intertidal zone >... | reverse complement strand
GGTTTATTATTAATAAGTTTTCATTCTCAAGAGGTATTACGCTGCTATATGCCGGATATTTTTCAGCAATGAGCCTTGAGCTAAACTCTACATCGCCAATAATAAATGACGCGTGTGATTTCCCAAGATAAATTTTAACATCTGTTTCGGCCAATAGTTTTGAGAGGACAGAAATTGCTCTGTCGGGTACAATATATTGTTCTTCTGTTCCGGTCTTAATATTCTTGTATATTAAACGCACAAGTCTGTGCCCGTCCGTAGCAACGAATCTTAAACCTTCAGAAGTAAACTCAAGTAACGTTCCGGTCATTGCGGGACGCATATCCTCTTTACTCATAGCAAAAGATGTTTGATCTATTGCCTTTTTTAGATCCTTGCCATTTATTATTACTTCCTTGCTTTTTGATACCGATGGTGTTTCCGGAAAATCTTCTGATGGAGAGAAACCAATGTTGTAAACTCCGTTTTCTGTGGTAAGTTTAAGCTTTGCGTTTCCCTCTACACTAAAATTAATTTGCACATCATCCATAGATCTCACTATATCGTAAATTAGTCGTGCCGGAATAACGATGCTGATGTTTTCATTAGATGTTACATTGATAGATGATTTCAGTGAAATTTCCAGATCCGTAGCACAAACAGTCAGAAGACCCCCTTTTATCTCGAACAGAAAATTCTCTAAAATAGGCATTGGGGTTCTCGTTGGAACAGCTGGAATTGTCTTGGAAAGAAGCTTTTCTAGTATCTTACTATTTACTTTGAAATCCATTAATTACTCTCCTATTAAAGCGTAGAAAAATACTAAAAAAGGAAGGGAATAACAACGATTTTATACGAAGAGATTTGCCCCTATGCAGAGTGATTTAATCTTGCCCTCACAAAATATTTTCAGGTCTATTACCCAAACATGTTTAGGGACCTATTGGGTTAGGAAGTATGCCTTCTGTCTGATCCTCTGAGGTAGTAATACTAACATAAAGTGTGTAGGCGCTATCAACATAGGTGCTGGTGTAAACAACTAAAATTTTCGTGCCTGCGTTCAACTTGAGGGTCCCCGCTCCTTCTCCTTCAACAGACGAACTGGTAGCTCCAGCAGGTACCTCATAAATGGTTTCATACTCATATTCTCCTTTAAATATTTCATTTATATCAACCTTTTCACCCGGAGGTATCTCTAATAATCCTTCTTCGTTTGGTGGCACACTAGGAGAAATATGTACTAAATCTGCCTTGAAATTAACATATACGTCTGCGCCCGCATAGTTTAAAAAAGTTACCCGGTTATCAACTGTATCTGAGCAACTTAAGAATACAATTGATAAAAATATCAGTAATGAAAATATTATTTTTGGCTTCATATCTTTACTCAAAGTTGTTTTGATTTTTTATTTTATCTTCATCTATAAACAAAAAATAGACCAAAAAAGGCGGTAAATCAAATAAAAATTATGCTTATTTATCGAGTTAAATGTAAGATCATCAACATCTTTATATATAATATTATCTATATTTTTACTTAATAATAGTAAATATTACCATGTTAGTATGTTAATTATACAGCAAATCCTGTAGTTTCAACAAGTTACAAAATCCCCCAAGTTATCATTATGTGTAGTATTTCTTAGTAAATGAACTATGATATTAATAAGGTTGATAACTTTAAGTTACAAACAAGTAGTGAAACAGAAACTAACTATTAGTCAACACAGAAATAGATATGGCCATAACAAAAATAAAGTAATGCTTAAGACGAAAACTCAATCTTATCTCTAATCTCTTCAATTATACGGCCAAATGAAACATCTTTAGTTTTATAAGAATCAATTGCATTGCAGGCATGGATTACGGTAGAATGATCTCTTCCCCCGAAATGAAGTCCGATAGTTTTTAAAGATGATAGTGTTAATTCTTTTGAAAGAAACATAGCCAGCTGTCTTGCAAGAACGATCTCCTTTTTACGCGTCTTGTCCCTTATTTTATTTTCAGCAACACCAAGGTGTTCGCATACAACCTTGGTTATAGTTTCTATATTTATATTATTTGTTTTCCTATCGGTTGCAATTTCTTTTACAGTTTTTTTAGCTAACTCAAAAGTTATTTCTTTAGAATTCAAAGAGACACTTGCAAGTAACTTTATTAGACAACCCTCTAGCTCACGAATGTTTGAAGTTATATTATTTGCGATATATTCTAAAATTTCATTAGATACAACCATCCCGTATGTTTCGGCTTTCCTTTTTAATATTGCTATTCTTGTCTCAAGTTCGGGAGGTTGAATATCAGCGGTCAAACCCCATTGAAACCGGGAGATTAATCTTTCATCAAGACCCTTTAAGTCTTTGGGTGGCTTATCACTGGATAAAATAATTTGCTTTCGTGATTGATGAAGTGTGTTGAATATATGAAAAAAAAGATCCTGGGTTTTTTCTTTTCCTATAAGAAATTGTATATCATCTATTATAAGCACATCCATACTTCTATAGAAGTTTGAAAACTCATTCACCTTGTTCGATTGAATAGACTCAACAAATTCTACTGTAAATATATCCGACGATAAATAGATAACTTTTTTCTCCGGAAAATTATTTACAATTTGATTTCCAATTGCCTGAATCAAGTGTGTTTTTCCAAGACCTACCCCACCATAAAGAAAAAGCGGATTAAATGAAGTTCCCCCAGGGTTATCGCTGATGGCACCGGCGGCTGCACGGGCCAACTGGTTTCCTTCTCCCTTAATAAAGTTATCAAAGGTATATCTTGTATTAAGATTTGATTCAAAGCTATGTTTTGGCTTTGGTTTTTCTATTGGAGTTGATAGTGACAAATTGTTTGTTATTAAACCTTCCTTATCCTCTGTGGAAGATTTATCTTCGGCAATTATATATGTTAGCTTAGCCTCATTCCCCAGAACCTCGGTAATTGATTTGTTTATTAAAGCATTAAAATGCTCATCTATCCATTCCCAAAAAAATTGACTAGGAATTTGAACCTTTAAACTTAAATTATTTAACTCAACTGGCCTTATAGGTAAAAACCAAGTATTATATGTCATCATAGAAACATTTTCTTTGATTTTAAGAAGGCAGGCTTTCCAGGCAATAATATGATCGTCAATAATTAATTTATCAGAAATTTCTAGTTCTTCCATACTACTTATCCACAGGTTAAGAAGACAATAAAGTCATTTTAGTGTTCATAATATTAAGAAATTGTTAATTGAATCTAAAAAATGCCAACAACTTATAAACATCAAGCGACACCCAATAAGACATTAAAATTAAACAAGTTAGAGGTTTTGATAAGAAAATTACACACATTATTAAAGAAATTTTTAAGTACACAACAGAAGTTTTTCGTGTGGAACGTTTTCACAGCAAGCAAAAACTAACAACTTGTCAACACTATAAACTCCATCCCTCTCTCATAAAAAAATAACACTTACTTGGATTCATAGCAAATTAATTTTTATAATATTTTGTTAATTAACCATGTTAATAACGATAAAAATAAAGTTTTTGATAATTGTGACTTAATGGCTTATTTTTGTTCTCTTTTTTAATGAAATAGGAGAAACAAAATGAAAAGAACATACCAGCCAAGTAATAGAAAAAGAAAAAATAAACATGGGTTTAGAGAAAGGATGAAAACGAAGAACGGAAAGATTGTTTTGTCAAGAAGACGTGCGAAAGGGAGGAAAAAATTAACAGTTAGTGACGAATAAAAGAATTAATCCGTAAATGTATGATTTGGATACAGTGCCTGAACGTATTAAAAGTAAGGGCGATATAGAAAAAATATATACACTAGGAAAAACAATTATTTCAACGGACAAAAAAGTAAAGGCAATTTATCTTCTTACTTCTCATGAGAACCGACCGAGAATAAAATATGCTGTGACACTTTCTTCAAAGACAGGAAACAGTGTCTGGCGCAACAGATTTAAAAGGTTAATAAGAGAATCAATAAGAGTTGAAGCAGATATTCTTAGAAAAATAATTTTCCAGGCTAAATCTGACATATCAATAATTTTTTCTCCTGGATTAATAATCCAAAGTAACAACAGGCGAATTTTTCTTAATGATATAAAGCCGTCTGTTTTGGACATATTATATAAACTAAGAGAGATTTTAGAAAAAGAGCAAAAAATAATAACGACTACCCAAACAGAATTACAAATTGACACAAGATGAAAACGAATGGATAAAAATACCACAATAGCATTTATACTGATCGGAGCCATATTAGTTATATGGTTATTTATGAACACTCCCGAACAAAAAAGGGAACCGAATGATAACAAGGATACAACCACCGTTGTTGAGAAGAAAACAGAAGACCCTTTAAAAATTAAAAAAGAGGAAAAGAAAGCAGAAATTGTTATCCCGGAAAAGAAAGAAGAAAACGAATACGGGATTTTTTCGAATTCTGTAGTTGACTCAGGAAGAATAATAACCATTGCAACCGATCTCGCTATTTATGAATTATCAACCAGGGGTGGAAATTTTCACAAAGTTTTTTTAAAGAAATTTAATAACTGGTACTCATCCGGCGAAAACGGTGACAACAACTTTTATAAAACCTCTGTGCAGTTAATCAATTATTCTGTTGATAACGCTTACGATATTGCCTTTGTTAGTTCAGAAGGAAAAGCGATAAACACAAAAAACCTCAGATTTAATGCTCCTCCTAAAAGTAAATATTCAATATCAGGGAAAGACACGTTAGAAATTATATTCAAGTTACAATTAGACAAGTCGAGAGCGATTGTTAAAAAATATGTTTTTAATGCGCAGACCTATCTAATAAAAAGCGATATAGAGTTTATAGGATTTAACGGTTTAATAGCGGACAACACTTATGATGTCATGTGGGAATCCGGGCTCAGGTTTGTTGAAAAGAACAGCACCAACGAAGCAAATTATGCAAATGCGGACGTTTATTACGGCGACGAAAAGGTAGTTGTTGACGCCCCGGGAGATGGTGAAAAAATCAGCAAAGAATACAATGGGCGGGTAGACTGGTTAGCTGTCAGGAACAAGTATTTTGCCGCTATTATGATTCCATCTGATCCCGGTCAGGTTGAAGGGGCATATATTGAGGGACAGACCTTTCCGACAAAAGATTATGGCAAAAATGAATTGTACAGCACAAGATTTATTATGCCTTTTAAAGGATCCGATTATGAAAAAAAATCATTCACACTTTATATTGGTCCTATAGATTATGATCGGTTGAAAGTTATAAGCCACAAACTAACAGCGCTTGTTGATTTTGGATCCTTCTTCGGATTGAAGTTTGTCGTCAGGCCCATTGCCGAATATTTGTTATTGCCGCTCTTCAACTTTCTTCATCTTTTTATACCCAACTACGGCTTTGTAATCATAGTCTTTTCATTAATTATTAAGATTATTGTTTATCCCCTCACAAAAAAAAGCTACCAGTCGATGAAGAAGATGCAGCTTCTTCAGCCCAAGATTGCTGAGCTAAAAGAAAAGTTTAAAGATGATCAGCAAAAGGTTCAAAAAGAGACGATGAAGCTATACCAGACATATGGAATAAATCCCGCGGGTGGCTGTTTCCCAATGCTGCTTCAGATGCCAATTTTTATAGCATTGTGGGGCCTGTTTCAGGCAGCCATCGAACTTCGTCAGCAGCCATTCATCTTTTGGATCAATGATCTTTCCGCTCCAGACATAATATATAATCTTGGATTTAAGTTACCTCTTTTTGGAATACAGGAAATCAGTGGGCTGGCTCTTCTTATGGGAGTAACAACCTTCCTTCAACAGAAAATGACCGTTAAAGATCCTAAACAACAGGCATTGGTTTATATGATGCCGATAATGCTCACCATTCTTTTTATGACCTTTCCCTCCGGTTTAAATCTGTATTACTTTATGTTTAACGTTTTCTCCATCGGGCAACAATATTATATAAATCATAAACAAAGCGACGTTGTGCTTGAACCCGTAGATCCTTCAAAAAGGAAAAAGGGATTTATGCAACGAATGATGGATGCTGCAGAACAGCAATCAAAGGGGCAACAGAAAGGCCGAAAGTAATAAAATATATAATTTACCGACCGGATACACATTTTCTTTAAATACCTTTTCATAATTTTGAAGTGTGAACTTATTTAAGAAAATATTGATTGCGTTTTTTCTGCTGCATGGTTCACACATAAGTGCACAGGAAAAAATTTTAATCCCGCTAAAAACAAAAACTGTTAAACTACCTTACGGACTTGAACAAAAAATTCCGGCCAGCGAACCGATAATAGGGCTTTCTTTAAGCGGCGGTGGTGCCCGGGGGTTGGCACAAATTGGGATTATTAAAGCGCTTGAAGCGGCTGGAATTAAAGTTAACGCCATAGCCGGAACCAGCATTGGCAGTATTATTGGCGGAGCATATGCATCTGGCTACTCTGTAAATGAAATGGATTCGATTGTTATTAATACAGACTGGAACAGACTGCTTTCGATAAATAATATTTCAGAAAGAAGAGAGCTTTTTGTTGACCAGAAAATAAGTGAGGACCGTTCGCTTTTTACGCTTAGGCTGAACGGGTTCAGCCCCGTCATTCCCACTTCCTTTAATGAGGGATTAAGACTCTCGAATTATTTGACATTATTATGTTTAGACGCACCAGTAATTCCGGGTAAAAGTTTCGATGATCTTCTTATCAAGTACAGAGCAGTTTGTACAAACCTGGTAAACGGCAAACAGATAGTTCTCTCACACGGGTCGCTCGCAAGGGCGATGCGGGCAAGCTCAAGCGTTACATTCTTGCTTTCTCCGGTAACTATTGACTCATTAATTCTGGTTGATGGGGGATTGGTTTCAAATATTCCTGTAAGTGCCGTATTAGAAATGGGCGTGGATTATGTGATTGCAGCTAACACAACAAGTAAATTAAGAAGCGAAGATGATCTGGAATTGCCCTGGAACATAGCCGATCAAACCGTAAGCATTCCAATGAAAAAGCTCGAAAAGATTGAGTTGTCAAAAGCAAATATTGTTCTAGAACCCCAAATTGAAAAGTGGTCATCAACCGATTTTACCAACATTGATTCGTTAATCATGGCGGGATACAATTACACCAAACGTATTGTTCCAAAAATTAAATCTCAGCTGGATTCTTTGACTATTAAAAAATCGGGCGTTAAGGAATTCTGGGTTCGAAATGTTAAATCCGATAGGAATTCCGAAGAGTATATGCTTCCATATTTAATAAAGTATCAGTCAATGGATTCTGTTTCCAGCTTTGAGATATATAAAGATATGTTAAAACTTTATAACTCAGGAAGATATGACTCTTTGAATGTTTCGCTTAAAACAGATGACGATTCCACCGACATTGATTTTTATTATACACTTAAACCGCAAATAAGAGAGGTTGAAATATTATCGGACGTTCCTATTGATACCACAGACAGCGGTTTGCTCATCAGATCGTTTTTGAATAAACCCTACGATGGAAAATTAATTTTTAATGCCGCCAGAAAATTAATCAGTACAATTAAGAAAAAGGGATTTGTTTTATTTAACCTTCAGCACCATAATTTTGATAAAGAATTAGGCAAATTAACACTAGAATTCAAAGCCGGAACAATCTCCAAAATTAATATTAATAGCGAGACCAGCAACACGGTTATCGAAAGAGAATTTAACATAAAAATCGGGGACAGACTGATGTACTCCAAACTTGAGGAAGGCTTGCAAAATCTTCGGGCAACAGGGCTTTTTGAAGATATTTTGCTGGTGGCCGAGCCCACCGAAAGCAGTGTTACACTTGATCTGTTTGTCAAAGAAAGAATCTCAAGTTTGCTAAAGCTTGGCTTTATAGTTGACAATACGTACAACGCACAATTGGGCATAGATCTCAGAGATGTAAATCTTTTAGGAAGCGGAACCGAGCTCGGGCTTTTTCTTTTTGGTGGCGCGAGCAACCGGGCATATATTCTTGAACATATAGCCTACAGAATTCTTGATACTTATCTTACGTATAAGCTAAGTGCGTATTATAAATTCAACGATATAAATGTTTATAACATTGAGGTGTCTGAAACAGGGAACACTTTTACAAGCACTAAGATTGGCAGGTACAGACAGATTTTTTATGGAGCATCACTTTCTTTAGGAACGCAGCTTGAGAAGTTTGGGAAAATGATTTTTACGGGAAAGTACCAATTCGATGAGGTTAAAAATAAAGAAGGCGAAGTAAAAACACCGTATAAAACTAAAATTTTAGGTCTGAAAATCAGTGCAATTGTAGATAATCAGAATAAATATCCTTACCCCGAAGACGGGCTTTACTTCAACGGTTTTTATGAAACAGCACAAAGTTTTCTGGGTAGCGGAGAAGGATACTTGCTTGTTAGCGCAGATTTGAAATATTATTATAAGTTTGCTGCGCAACATGTTGTATCACCCCGGGTACAGATTGGATTTGGTGATAAAACACTTCCGCTTAGTGAGCAGTTTACGATGGGCGGACTGTATTCTTTTTTTGGGGCTTATGAAAACGAATTCAGAGGCAGACAAATTTTTCTGACCTCACTTTTATATCAATATAAACTCCCTTTCAAAATATTTTTTGATACTTATGCATGGTTCAGATATGATCTTGGTACAACTTGGGATGTACAAGAGCAGATTAGATTTAAGGATCTGAGGCATGGAATTGGCGGAGCTATTTCATTTGATACACCGATTGGTCCGGCAGATTTTTCGATAGGACGAAGTTTTATAATAAGCCAGGGGTTAACCGAGAATTCTTTTGTATGGGGAGACGTTATATTCTATTTTTCAATCGGACATGCTGTTAGCTTTTAAAGTAACGCAACATTAAATGATGGGCATTTTAATTAACCACTAATGCAGGCCTAGTCCGCGAAAAATTCTACAATGCCCGTATCAACATCATAAATCCCACCCACTAGTTTAATCTCTCCACCTTTTAATAACTCAGATATAATTGGACTTTGTTCCCGTATTTTCTCAATTGTCATCTGAACATTTATTTTTGTTACGTTATAAACGAACGAAGGATTGCTCCCATCTCTTTGAGTTTTTGTCTCGGTTTCATTTTCGATTACAAGTCTTAACTTATTTAATAGCTTTGTCAGGTTCCCCAATCGGACATTATTACAAGCCGAAGTTATTGCTCCGCATTTTGTATGGCCCAGGACTAAAATTATTTTTGAACCTGCGACCTTTGTGGTGAATTCCAAACTTCCCAAGATGTCCTCATTAAGAATATTACCCGCTATTCGGATACTGAAAATATCTCCGAGCCCCTGATCAAAAATTAATTCGGCAGAAGTTCGGGAATCCATGCAACTTAATATTACCGCAAAGGGGTATTGACCGTCGGCAGTTACGTTGATTTGTTCTAATAGATTCCGGTGAGCATTGAGGTTGTTTACAAACCTTTCATTACCCCTTCTTAAAACTTCTATTGCCTCTTCGGGAGTTAATTTATCCCGGAGCTCTTTGGTTAATGTTCTCATTTATTAAGCTTTAGTATTGATAACAAACCGACTCTGTAAATTGATAAGAAAAAGAACAGGCAACCATTTATCTTTTTACGATTGCACCCTTTTTTCTTTTGCGAGCCTGTAAAGCTCCAGATATTTCTCGGCTGACCTTTCCCAGCTAAAGTCAAGATTCATTCCGTTTGTTTGAATTTTTTTCCATACTTCTTTATGCTTAAAAGCATTAACTGCCCGTTCAACGGTTTTGTACAATGCATATCCGGTATAATCATAAAAAGAAAAACCATTTCCGTGATCAAAGCCATAATAATTTTCTTCATCCCAATCTTTAATGGTATCGGCTAGCCCGCCGGTTTTTCTTACTATCGGGACGGTTCCGTACTTTAAGCTGTAAATCTGATTTAATCCACAGGGTTCATAGCGCGACGGCATCAGAAACATATCAGCACCAGCCTCTATCAGGTGTGAGAGCTCATTGTTGTAGCCAATATAGGAGCCAACCTTGCCGGGTAGTTGGTTTGAAAGCCGACGGAATAAATCCTCAAATTTATCTTCACCGCTTCCAAGTATAATCCAATTTGCTTCCAAATTCATTAAGTCTTTTATTGCATCAGCGAAGATGTCAAATCCTTTCTGCAAAACCATTCTGGAGACAATACCGATCAACGGGACATCTTTGTTAAAAGGAATATCGAAGTGTTCGAGCAGGGATTTTTTATTCTTCAGCTTTCCGCTCAGATCATTAATTGAATAATTAAAAGGCAAGTGTTTATCGGTTTCAGGACTCCAGACATCGTAATCAACTCCGTTAAGTATTCCAAACAAATCTTCCTCTCGCTGCTTTAAATCTTTCTCCAACCCAGCACCATATTCAGCCGTTAAAATTTCATGAGCGTAGGTATTGCTTACTGTGTTTATAATATCGGAAAACGAAATTCCCCCTTTCATAAAAGAGACTCCACCATCCTGCTCTACTGGCCCGCCGGTATAAAACAAATCACTACGAATCTCTGCACTATTAATAACTGATTTTGAAAACCTTCCCTGATAACCAATATTATGTATACTGAAGAGAGCTCCTGTATTGTTAAATGCCTTATCCCAGCCATAATTATCTTTTATAAATAGGGGGAGCAATCCGGTTTGCCAATCGTTGCAATGAATAACGTCTGGAATCCATTGCAGTCTTTGTAATGTTTCGATAACTGCCTTTGAGAAAAGAATAAATCTTTCGTCCTCATCAAAATCATCTGTGTATATTCTATATCTATGGAAGTAATGAGGACAGTCGATAAAATACACATCGATTTCAGAATCAGGAAGTTTACTTTGATGAACGTGGACAGACCTTATTATTCCGTTTATCCGGATAGGCATTTCGCCAATATCCCAGCTATATTTTAATCCGTGAAGATTTTCGTCGATAAGAAAATATTTTGGCATAAACAACTTGATATTGCAGCCAAGCTTTACAAGCTCTCGTGGAAGCGAACCGGAAACATCAGCAAGACCACCGGTTTTCGCGAATGGAACTATTTCTGTAGAAACAAACGCTATCTTCATATTTTTATGCTTTAATTCTGCGAACAAAGATAATTATTATGTTAATCTTAATGAAAAGCGAAAACAATAAAAGCAGTTCGGGCAACAAAAAATTTGTTAGTGATTAATTATTACAGAACAACTAGCTCTGTAACCAGAGGTCTTCGCCTAATAAATATCTGTTTATGGCGGAAGCTGCTTTTCTTCCGGCACCCATTGCCAGAATTACGGTAGCACCACCAGTAACAATATCGCCACCAGCGAACACACCAACCTTACTTGTCTTCATCGTGGTTTCGTCAGCAACTATGTTACCCCATTTGTTGTAGTTCATATCTGGAGTTGTTTTTTGTATGATTGGATTTGAACCATTGCCAATTGCTATAACAGCCATATCAATTGGTATATTGTACTCTGACCCCGAAACAGCAATGGGGCGTCTTCGTCCAGAGGCATCAGGTTCACCGAGTTCCATTCTTTGAAGAGTGACGGATCTTAACCAGCCATCTTTATCGCCCGTGAACTTTACCGGGTTTGACAGGAATACGAATTCAATTCCCTCTTCTTTTGCATGATGGATTTCTTCTTCTCTTGCGGGCATTTCAACATCGGATCTTCTGTAAATTATATATGAGTTTT
>Ga0307425_1002039_pt1 | contig 11686 bp, 7 predicted proteins | sample SalMarWE160330MG_FD_202152 | JGI IMG/M metagenome (GOLD analysis project Ga0307425, IMG submission 202152) | Salt marsh sediment microbial communities from the Plum Island Ecosystem LTER, Massachusetts, United States - WE1603-30 | ecosystem: Environmental > Aquatic > Marine > Intertidal zone >... | reverse complement strand
CGCTGTTGACGATAACGCCTGTCGCCAGGAAGACGCCCACGAGCAGCAGCGACAGGTAGATCGTGATGACCGCACCGAGACTCATGACCCAGTTGCGGCGAAAGTTCAGGAGCGACTCGCTCGCGAAGTACCCGATGTTAATCGACATAGCCGTACACCCCCCGGTCTTGGTCGCGAACGATGCGCCCACTATCGAGTGCGATCACTCGGCGGCGCATGTTGTCGACCATGTCGCGGTCATGCGTGGCCACGAGAACCGTGGTGCCGGTCTTGTTGATGCGCTCAAGCAGCTTCATGATGCCCAGCGACGTCTGCGGGTCGAGGTTCCCGGTTGGCTCGTCGCACAGCAGCAGCGGCGGGCGGTTCACGAACGCGCGCGCAATCGAAACCCGCTGCTGCTCGCCGCCCGAGAGCTCATCCGGGTAGCTATCGATCTTGTCTTCCAGACCGACAAGCCGCAGCACTTCTGGCACCTGCGTCCGAATCACGTGCTTGGACTTGCCGATAACCTCAAGCGCGAACGCGACGTTCTCAAACCCGGTCTTGTTGGGCAGCAGCTTGAAGTCCTGGAACACGCAGCCGATGTTGCGGCGTAGGTAAGGCACCTTCCAGTTCTTCATCTTCGCCAAGTCCTGACCTGCGACGATGATCTGTCCTTGCGTCGGCATGAGTTCACGCAACAACAGACGGATGAACGTGGACTTGCCTGAGCCGGAATGCCCAACGATGAAGACAAACTCGCCTGACCCAATCTCCACGTTGACGTCGCGTAGAGCGGGTTTGTCGGCAAGGTAGTACTTGGAGACTCCCCGCATCGAGATCATTGCGGGGCCCGTTCTCGGCAATGGCCCCGGGACTTCAGGCGCCAGCGACGCCGGATTGACCGGCGTCTGATTCAAATCTGTCACAGGGATGCTCCGTTTCTTGGCGACGATTCCCTGGGGGCCATTCTAGCAAAGTGTGGGCCCGCCACCTCAAAAGCGCTGTGCGCGTTGTGTGAAATTCGAAGACGCCCTGCTGCGAACTCTGGGCCAACCCGCGATCACCCAAGAACACCGCAGCTAGCTGGCAATTTCCTTGGCCGCATCCGCGATGTCGCGCGCGGTGAGTCCGAAATGCGCAAGCAGTTCGACCGGCTCGCCCGAAGTCCCAAAGACATCCCGCACGCCGATGCGTCTCAACATGCACGGCGCGCCCTCGCCCACCACCTCGGCAACCGCCGAGCCCAGCCCGCCGATGATGCTGTGCTCCTCGGCGGTGACAACGGCACCGGTCTTGCGCACACTGGCGAGAAGCGTCTCGGAGTCGATGGGCTTGATGGACGCGACGTCGATCACTTCCGCCGAGACGCCATCGGCCGCGAGGAGTTCGGCCGCCGATAGCGCCGCTCCGACCATCAGCCCGCACGCGGCAAGCGTGACATCGGCGCCTTCGCGCAAAACGTTCGCCTTGCCGACGACGAACTCGTGCTCGGGTGGATAGACCTGCTCCACCCCTGCCCTGCCGAGACGAACGTAGAACGGCCCCGGCGTCGCCGCTGCGATGCGAATGGCCGCCTTGGCGGAATGGTAGTCAGCTGGCACGAGCACCCGCATACCCGGCAGCACGCGCATGAGTGCCAGATCCTCGATCATCTGGTGGCTGCCACCATCCGGACCCACGGAGATCCCGGCATGGGTCGGCGTGAGCTTCACGTTCAGATTGGAGTAGCACACGGTGTTGCGGATCTGATCGTAGGCCCGGCCGGTCGCAAAGACCGCAAACGAACCCGTGAATGCCACCTTGCCGGCGATGGAGAGCCCTGCGGCCACATCGATCATGTTCGCTTCGGCAACGCCGACATTGAAGAGCCGCTCGGGGTACGCATCCCCCAGCTTCGACGTGGTCGTCGACTTGGACAGGTCAGCCTCAACGGCGACCACATCGACGCCCTCGCCAGCCAGCTCAACCAGTGTCTCGCCGAGGGCCTCCCGCGTCGCTTTGCCGCTCATCCGGCGCTCCCCTCTGCTGCAGTGAGTTCGGCAAGCGCGATTTCGACCTGCTCGGCGGATGGGGCCTTCCCGTGCCAGCCAGCTTCGCCCTCCATGAATGAGACGCCTTTGCCCTTGATGGTGTGCGCGACAATGACCGTCGGACCCTGGCGGTGGGCTTTGGCGGCTTGGAGCGCATCATGTATCGCGCCGACGTCATGGCCATCGATCTCGACCGCATGCCAGTCGAACGCCGAGAACTTCGCGGCAACCGAACCCACGCACATCACCTCGGTGCATGCGCCATCAATCTGCAGCCCGTTGTGGTCCACGATCGCCACAAGATTGCCGAGCGATTCGTGCGCAGCGAACATCGCTGCCTCCCACACTTGCCCCTCCTGAATCTCGCCATCGCCGAGAAGGCAGAAGACCGTGCGGTCTTCGTGTGTGGGTTCCGGATGCTCCCCACCTCGCAGACCGACCGCCAGCCCAGCGGCCACAGACAGCCCCTGCCCGAGGGAGCCGGTGGAGACTTCAACCCCCGGGGTCTTCTTACTGTCTGGATGGCCCTGCAGCATCGAGCCGAGCTTGCGCAGCGTCTTGAGGTGATCCCGGCCGAAATACCCGGCCTCAGCCAGCGCAGCATAGAGAACCGGTGCCGCGTGCCCCTTGGACAGAATGAACCGGTCGCGCTCTGGCCAGCCGGGGCGCGCGGAATCGTATTTCAGTGTCCCGCCGAAATACAGCGTCGCCACGATGTCGGCAGCAGATAGTGACCCGCCGGGATGACCGCTTCCGGCCTCGCCGATCATCTCGACGATGTCCTTGCGCATACTCGTGGCCACTGCCTCGACCGCCCTGACATCAGGCATCACGCCACTCCAATCACACGATCAGTTTGCAGGGTTGCGAGCAAGTGTCCTCGCACAACTTCGGCAATCCTTGCTCGATGGCGCAGCAAGGATACCACTGGTCGGAGGGCTTGGAATCGGCTCAAGGCCGCGAGCACTTGGTAAGGCAGCCAGTGGTCGCCTTTCCAAGACGAGAGGTTGACAACTACGCCTCTTGCCCGCGACGGCGCAGTGACCACGCCGCAACGAGGAGGCCGACAAACGCGAGAGCAACGAGGCTCTCCCACGACGACGCCGGCGTGGATGTTGAGTTGGCTTCAAAGACGCCAAATGGTGAGAACGAATCGGTGACTCCGATGACCTTGTGCCCGCCGGAGTCAACCTCGGTCGTGATGTCAACCCACTCGCCGTTGTGGTAGTGCATCAACCTGACTTCCGAGGATGCGGCGTGCAGAAAAGCCGGATCGTAGCTCAGCACGACTGTCGCTGAACCGGTGAACCCAGACGGCGGCACAATGTCCACAATCGTGCCCGGAACAGCGGTATAGCCCAGAGGCGCGGCCGGTGGGCTGCTCACAGGAGTTCTTGTCAGCCCGGGGGTTTCTGATGCGAAAGCCGGATGCGCCATGATGTGCTTCGAACCCGCCAGCTTCGCCGGAGAGTGGCCTGATGCCGCCAACGGGCCTGAGATGGAGCTGCTGGACTGATTGCCGGCCTTGTCGATTGCGACCACTTGGAAGGTGTGGCCGGTGATAGTCGTGCCATCGGGTTCGGTGACCGTGAATGACTCCGTCATGCTCCCGCTCGGCGTCACATCGAAACTCGTGTGGGTCCCGCCGACCAGATCCAGCACCCGGTATCCAGCCAATCCACTTCCGGGACTGACATCGGCGACGGCGCCCCACGTCAACTTCGCGATGTTGGTGCCTGAGGCGATCGCGCTCGCAGTCGGGGCGGGCGGTGCTACCGTGTCGAGTTTGAACTCCCGGCTCTTCTCCGTCTCGGTCAGACCGCCTGAGTTCACCGAGTAATACCTCAGAGTGTGATCGCCGTCGGAGGGCACCGTGAGCGACCCCGAGTAGGTGGTGAAGCTCGGCTGTGAATCCCAGGCGTAGTACGTAGTCCCTGATTCGTTGGAGACCAGCGAGATTGTGGGGTTGCTCTTGAACCAGCCATTGTCGCCATTGGGGTTCGCGGGATTCGCCAGGACAACGAGGGTCGTGGGCGGCGCTAGCACGGAGTTCGAGAACGCGGACTTGTTGCCGGCGAAGTCACTTGCAAGCACCTTAAACGAGGTCCCGGAACTCACCGACAGTGAGATCGAAGTGTTTGAGGTGTACGCCAGCAAACTGCCGCCTGCATACACCTCGTAGCGCATTACGCCACTGTGCGAATCACTCGACTTCGTCCATGCCAGCGATATGCCCGAACTCGAAGCGCTCGTGATGTGCAGATTGCCCGGCGTCGAAGGTTTCGTGCGGTCCACGGCCACATGCCGAGAACTCTTGGCTTCCAGCGTGCCATTCGGTTCGCGGGAGTAGTACTGCAGGGTGTGATCCCCGTCAGGCGCGTAGACGGAGTGTTTGTACCTGGTCCAGCCACCCGACGTGCCCCAGCGGTACCACGTGGGCCGACCCGACGGTGAAAACGTCAGCTTCGGCTGTGTCACATACCAGTTGTTGGAGCCATTCGGAACGGGCGGTGTCAGGACCGCCGAGACGTGAACGTATGTCACGGTCGTTGTCTTGGTCTTGACCGTGGTGGACTTCGATGACGTCGTGGTCTTCTTCGCCGTCGTATTGCTCGACGTCGAGTTGGCCGTCGTATTCGACGCGGTGGTCACTGCTGGCGCCACGGTCGACGAACCACTGTCATAGGGATACGCCGTCTGCCCCAATTCAGCAGAAGGAACCGTCGACGAAGCGTCTATCGTCGGACTCGCGTCCGATGCACTCATCGGAGCACTTGTCACGACGCTTCCGGGTGGCAGCGTGCCCATCTGGCTCCCATTGGGAGCTCCGGAATTCGATGCGCTCAAACCGGTCTGATCCGAAGTCGCTGGACGCTGGAGAAAACGCCACGTCATGAAGACGACGAGGAGCAGCACGAGAACAGCCACAGAGACCCCAATAATGGCTCTACGACGTTTCTTTTCAGCTGCTTCCGACTCGGCGGCAGCCGAGTCACTAGGGGTTTGGTCCACGGCCCCTCGCTCTCGCCCCGATCGCGACACTCGCCCCGGATGCAGGAAGATTAATCGCCCAAACATCTTTCTACACGAAAACGCCACATTATTGAAGACCTCGAGGGATAGAAGAAAGGGTAGTCGGATTGACGACGAAGCCGCTCTGAGCTTAGGATATGCGGCAAATCACGAGGTCAATGGGGGTAAATAGGTCGCTATTTATGAATGTGGCTGAAATGCTCTTCGTTTGGCCAGGACCATTCCCCACCCGCGTCAAGATAGGGACGCTCCCGCTTACCGAGCAGATGGGCCATCACGGCTTCGGCGTTGCGGTTCACGATGCGATCCTCAACAATCTTCAGCTCCTCGGCAACTGCCAGCGCCGCCTCGAACCGACCGACACTCAGCGCGAAATGAGCGTCGGACCCGATCGAGATTGGGGCGCCTGCAGCGTACGCGACACGCGCGAATTCGCGTTCGCGCGCCGTTGAGGCTGCCCGTGAACTTGTCGGCGCGAAGCTGTGATCGTTGAGTTCGACGATGACGTTGTAGCGCACTGCTGCCTCCACCACAGCGTCCATGTCGACGGGGAACTCGTCGTCATTGCCCGGATGTGTGATCTGGTCCACCAGCGGGTTGGCCATGACTCGCAGCAGCGCCTCCGTGTTGCGCGCGCGATCTGGTTCGTCAAACCCGCCCGTCGGATGAAAGCCAACAGCCACGAAGTCGAGCAGCCCCAGCACGATATCAGGCAAATCGAGACCATTCTCCGTGTCGGGCACGACATTCGCCTCACAGCCCTTCAGGATGCGAACGCCATCGAGCACGCTTGGGACGGCCTTGAGATTCCAGAAGTACCAGGGATGTGCGCCCTGCGGCACTCGCGGACCGTGATCCGTGACCGCGACCAGCTCCATCCCGCGCGATCGCGCGACGTGCACATTCTCGGCCAGCGTCGAGTATGCGTGACCTGAGGCCACGGTGTGCGTGTGGAGGTCGGCGAGCAACCGCATCGCTATTCCTCCTCGGCAATCGAGGCAGCGACCGCGTCGTCAACGGCGCCTTCACCTTTGACGCGCCACCGATGGTAGCCGACAACGAACTGGTCGATGTCGCCAGCAAGCACAGCGTCCACGTTGCCCGTCTCGACGCCTGTGCGCACGTCCTTGACCAGCTGATACGGGTACAGCACGTAGTTGCGAATCTGACTGCCAAAACTGATATCTCGTTTGGGCCCTCGCAGCTCATCGATTTCGGCGTCGCGCTTGGCCTTCTCGATCTCGTAGAGGCGCGCGCGCAAGATCTTGAGCGCCGCGTCCTTGTTCTTGTGCTGCGATTTCTCGTTTTGGCACGTGACCACCAGGCCCGTCGGGAGGTGCGTGATCCGAACCGCCGAGTCCGTCGTGTTCACGCTCTGACCCCCGGGACCGCTTGAGCGGTAGACGTCGATGCGGAGATCCTCGTCCCTGATGTCGACCTCAACGTCATCAGGCAGCAGCGGCATGATCTCGACGCCCGCGAATGTCGTCTGCCGACGCTTCTTCTCGTCGGTTGGGCTGATTCTGACCAGCCGATGAACCCCCGCCTCAGAACTCAGCATTCCGTAGGCATTGCGACCGTGAACCGTGAACGTCGCGCGGTCGATGCCGATCTCAACGCCCGGCGTGAGGTCGTTGACCTCCACCTTCCACTTCTTGTTCTCGCAGTACTTGGTGAGCATCCGGAAGAGCATCTCGGCCCAGTCCTGGGCCTCGAGCCCTCCTGCACCCGGGGTGATCGTGACAATGGCATCGCCGTGGTCGAACTCGCCGGTGAACCATGAACTGACCTCGAGCGCGCTGATTAGTCCACCAGCATCAGCAAGGGCCTCGATCACCTCGGCGGCAAGCTCTTCGTCGTCCTCGGCGAGCGCAAGTTCGTTGGCGGCCTCGGCGTCGTCGAGTGCAGCGACGATCTCCTCATATGCCGAGATCTCATCGCGAATGCCCGTGAGCTGCGACATCGTCGCCTGTGCGATGTTCTGGTCGTCCCAGAAGCCAGGCTTGGCGGTGTTCGCCTCCAGTTTCGCGAGTTCGACCCTGCGGGCGTCAAGGTGCAGGTACTCGGCCATCTGCTCAGCGCGGCCGCGTAGCGAGGTGATCTCGGGGGCGCGGTTCTCGATCATTGGCACCTACACGCTCGCCCCATGGCACTTCTTGTACTTCTTGCCACTCCCGCACGGGCATGGATCGTTTCTGCCGACGGTGGCCCAGGGATCGTTTGCGTCCTTCACGATCGTAGCGGTCCGCGGTCCCTCGCCACCGCCTGCAGCAGCCGAAGCCGCCGCGATCTGGTCCTGCGACGGTCCGCCAACACCGAACTGGTCGGCGGCGGCGGCCGCACCCTCGAAGATCGAGGCCTCGGCAGGTCCGGAGTAGCTTGCGCCAGAAAGCGACGCGGCCATCTCGATCTGCGGTTCGAAGACAACCTCCACGTGCATGATGGTGCGCAGAAAGTCCTCGTTGATCGCTTGAACGAGCCCGCCGAACATCTCGTAGGCCTCGGTCTTGTACTCGACCAGCGGGTCGCGTTGACCCATTGCGCGCAGTCCGATGCCCTCCTTGAGGTAGTCCATCTCCTGCAAGTGGTCCATCCACCGCGTGTCGATGACCCGCAGCATGACCTGGCGCTCCAGCTCTCGAAGGTTCTCCGGAGTGATCTGCACTTCCTTCTCCGAGTAGACCTCGAGCGCCCGGCCCGTCAACGTGTCCGCGAGCTCATGGGGGTTGTCGACATCTCCGCGCGCGGCCTCGACGAAACCATCGATGCCCGTGAGGTCGCGATACCATGTGGCAAGTCCGTCCCAGTCCCACTCCTCAGAGTACGTGCGCTCAGGACAGAACTCGAGCACACCCGCGATAACCGTCTCGGCCATCATCTCCTCGACGCGCTCGTGGATGTCCTTGCCGTCCAGGATGCGGTTGCGCTCCTGGTAGATGACTTCGCGCTGCTTGTTCATGACGTCGTCGTACTCGAGCACGTACTTGCGCGCTCCGAAGTTCATCGTCTCAACCTGGCGCTGGGCACTCTCGATCGCCTTGCTGACAAGTCCGGCCTGGATTGGCATGTCGTCGGGGATCTCGGTGCGCTGCATCATCGAGCTGATGCGATCCATCCGATCGCCGCCAAACAGGCGCATCAGGTCGTCCTCGAGCGAGAGGTAGAACTGCGAGATGCCTGGATCGCCCTGGCGTCCCGACCGACCTCGAAGCTGGTTGTCGATACGCCGCGAGTCATGTCGCTCGGTGCCGAGAACCGCAAGACCGCCAGACTCGACCACGCGCACGTGCTCGTCGGCGGTGACGCGCTTCGCCTCGGCTCGGAAGTGAGCCTGCTGTGCCTCGTCGGCCTCAACCGGATCGACCCCACCCGAGCGCGCGATCTCTTCCCACAGCAAGTCTGGATTCCCGCCGAGAATGATGTCAGTACCACGACCTGCCATGTTGGTGGCGATCGTGACGGCACCAGCGCGGCCCGCTTGGGCGACGATATGCGCTTCCTGCTCGTGGAACTTCGCGTTCAAGACGTTGTGTTTGACGCCGCGCTTGACCAGCAATCGTGAGAGCTTCTCGGAGTTCTCGATCGAGATCGTGCCCACCAAGCAGGGCTGCCCATTGTCATGCCGCTCCTGAATCTCATCGGCACACGCCTGGAACTTCGCGTCGACCGTTCGGTAGATGAGATCGTTGCGATCGTCGCGAACCATGGGCTGATTGGTCGGTATGACCATGACCGGCAGCTTGTAGATTTGGCGGAACTCGGCGTCCTCGGTGACTGCCGTGCCGGTCATGCCCGAGAGCTTCTCGTAGAGTCGGAAGAAGTTCTGCAACGTTATGGTCGCAAGCGTCTGGTTCTCTTCGCGAACATGCACTCGCTCCTTGGCCTCAAGGGCCTGGTGCAGGCCTTCCGAGTAGCGTCGGCCGTACATAAGGCGACCGGTGAACTCGTCGACAATCATGATCTCGCCGTCTTTGACCACGTAGTCCACGTCGCGCTTGAACAAGAACTGCGCTTTGAGCGCCTGCTGCAGATGGTTGACCAGCTGCCCCGACGCGTCCGCGTAGATGTTGTCGATGCCGAGTTCGTGTTCGATCCTGCGCAAGCCGTCTTCGGTCGCGGCAATCGTGCGTTTGGCCTCGTCCAGCTCGAAGTCAGTGTCGACGCGCAAACGAGGCACAACCTTCGCGAACCGCTTGTACATGTCGGCCGACTTGGTGCCCGCGCCCGAGATGATGAGCGGCGTGCGCGCCTCATCGATGAGGATCGAGTCGACTTCGTCGACGATGGCATACGCGTGTCCCCGCTGCACCCGATCCCCGGCCTGCACGACCATGTTGTCGCGCAAGTAGTCGAAGCCGAATTCCGAGTTGGTTCCGTACGTGATATCAGCCTGGTACGCCGGTATGCGTTGCGCGGGATCCATCTGCGCCTGAATGATGCCGACATCCATGCCGAGGAATCGGTAGATCTGCCCCATCCACTCACTGTCACGCTTGGCCAAGTAGTCGTTGACCGTCACCACGTGCACGCCCTTGCCAGGGAGCGCATTCAGATAGCCGGCCAATGTCGAGACGAGCGTCTTGCCCTCGCCCGTCTTCATCTCGGCGATCATGCCGTCGTTGAGCACCATCGCGCCGACACACTGCACGTCGAAATGACGCATACCGAGCGTGCGAACCGACGCTTCGCGCGTGACTGCGAAGGCCTCAGGCAGCATGTCGCCGAGCTCCTCGCCGTTGTCGAGACGCTCGCGAAATTCGACTGTCTTGCCTGCCAGCTGGGAGTCGGAGAGTGCCTTCGTGTCCGGCTCCAACTCGTTGATGCGTCCAACGAGTTGCTCGTAGGCGCGTAGCTGCCTCCCCTCACCGAGAGTGAGGATTTTCTGGAGGAGATTGGCCATCAGTATCTACACCTTCAAATGGTGGGGTTTGGTGAGCGAAAGCAGCCACGATTCTAGCACAGGGGCCTGCCGAGAAAGCGCCGGAGCCGCCGCTTGTGATGCCGGGATTCGAGCGCACGAGAGCGCGGGACATCCTGGGTCCGAACGTCAGACGTGCTCCCCCCGACGGTGCCCCTCAGGAGACTCCAGCTCCTCACCATTTTGGGTTGCACCGACGCTCGCGACGTCCCATGAAATGGAAGACCCAGCAAGCCCCGCGCTCGCCGATCGCTGTGGGACGATCGACATGTGCACATCCTAGGCAGTGGACCTTACTGTAACCTTACCCGCGCACTTCCTTGGTCGGCACGTCCCCCGAGGGCATCAATCGGACACTGCCGGAGTTCAGTCGAACGGCACCAAACAGACAGACAACCCGTCGCCTGCCATCGGCCCGTCAGTCCAGAAGCGAGTCCTTCGGCGGAAGTCGCGGCCGATCTTCCATCGCAAGGATTTGCTCGTAGAGCGCCCGAGTCTCCGCCGATGGGTCCAGCCCCAGGTCCTCGGAGAGTCTGGAGCGGCACTGCAAGTACGTGTCGATCGCACCGCTTCGTTGCCCCGCAGCGATTTGGCAGCGAAGCGCCGTTTGATACAGGTCCTCGCGCAGCGGGTCCGTTTGGATCGCTCGGCGGATGTACATGAGGGCATTTCCGGGATCCCCAGCGCCCGTGAGAATCCCACTCGCGGCGAGCATCGCATTCACAAACGTGATCTTGTAGTGCTCTCGTAGCTCGGCAAACCAGTCGTCATAGACATCGCCCGGCAACAACTCGCCCCGGTACAGCGACGAAAGCGCCTCGTAGTCGCGCAAGGCGGCGCCAAGCTCACCTTCTGCCTCGTGTTTGGCGGCTGCGGCGAGGAGGCGGTCAAAGTCGTCGACGTCCGAGCGTATGTTGTCTCGCACCGCACGACAGACTCCTCCGACAGCCTCGAAGTAGGGCAACGGAGCGCCCTTCGCACCATCCCCCATGAGGACGGACTTCATCGTGCTCCACACCACATACAGATTGTTCTTCGCCCGCTCCGGGTCCATCTCGGCGAAGAGGTGCTCGAGGAGCTGTTCACGGGGCACGTCCTGCCCGCGCCTGAGCACGAGCATGGCGCAGAGCAGCCGCGCCTTTCTCTTGCGCCAGTCCTTCTCGCGAATCGATCGCCCGCCAATGCTCACCTCGAGCCCCCCGAAGAAACGAACGTGGCAGACAGGAAGGCCATTGCGCGCAAGGAAGCGCTCGAATTCCTCGTCGCCGAGTAGACGAGCGCCGAGAAGGGACCAGGCTCCTTCTTCGAGCCATCCCCGCGTCGCCGAGAGAATCATCTCCGCGCTCTCTGGAGGAATCATCCGCAACATGTGCACCGGCAGATTCCGCGCCCCGATCGCCAAGGAGATCACTCCCGTCAGTGCGGGGAACGCCCGGCAATACATGGACAATAGCAAGTTCGGATTCTCTGAGCGCACGTACTCCGAGAAGGCGGTGAGCCGCCCGACCGCAGTGCCCACGTCACCGTCGCGACGGTCGCATTCAGCGAGGATGAGTGCGGCACAGAGTCGATGATACAGGTTCTCCGAGTCGTCGACGCCGGGTGTCGAGTCAACCATGCGCCGCGCGGCGGCACGGTCGTCGCTCGCCAGAAGGGAGGCCGCCACTTCCAGTCTGGCGAGCCGACCAAACCCGAAAGCGTCTTCGGACGAGAGTACTTCGAG
>Ga0307425_1002038_pt1 | contig 11688 bp, 7 predicted proteins | sample SalMarWE160330MG_FD_202152 | JGI IMG/M metagenome (GOLD analysis project Ga0307425, IMG submission 202152) | Salt marsh sediment microbial communities from the Plum Island Ecosystem LTER, Massachusetts, United States - WE1603-30 | ecosystem: Environmental > Aquatic > Marine > Intertidal zone >... | reverse complement strand
AGCTTCCCAAAAACCTACAAAGATTTTAAGAAGGCCGGGATATGGGAAGCTTCCCGCGGCCCGATGAGAACCTTCCAATCGGGCAGTTCTTCTTCCAAATCACCGCTGATGCCCGCGGAATATCCCGGAATAATAAGCGTACGGGTCTTGGCCTTTTCGGTAATCCCGCACTTTTTCACGAACATGGCCACCGAGTCGCCGGAGAATTTTCCAGCGGCCCAGGCGGTCATCACCGACAGGCCCTCGGTATCTTGAATGAGCAGCCAGGTGGGAACCTTGCTGCCCTCGATTTCGCCGGACACGATGAAGTAGGTGAGGGCGAAGTTGGTGGTCACGGCCACCGGGGAATCCGGCCCCGGGTTGCCGATCTCATAAATGCCCGGGGTGATGATCATGGGCTTCTGCGGGTCGGTGTAAATGTTGAGTCGCTCCAGCAGCAGGGGGAAGACCCCTTCGGCGGAGATGTCGTTGAGCACCACGATGCCGCCGTACTTGGCGATGAAGACCGAGGCGTAAAGCTTTTCCATCATGGGATCGTCGGTCATTTCGGCCGGACAGGTGAGGGTGGGGAAGCCGAAGGGCCGGAACTTGGGCACCAGGGCGGCCCGGCGGATGACGATCTGATCCTGGAGGGCCTGTTTCAGGTCACGGCTGCCGGCATCGATGATCAGGTCTTTGAGGCCCATGCCGGTCAGTTTGGTGGTCAAGTCCGCCAGGGCGTCATAGCCATCCGCCTTGGCGTACAGGGGCAGGCCCAGCTCTTTGGCCAGGGCCCCCATGGCGTCGGCATTGGCGTCGGTGGCCACCCCGATGGCGGGTTTGCGATCCTTGGCGGCTTCGGCGCCGGCCTTGACCACTTCGGCCTGGTCACTGACCAGCAGCATGGCGGCGTCGCTGTTATCCACGACCTTTTTCGCCAGGGCGGCGAACTTCCCGGCATCGCCGTTCGCATCTTTGACCACGAGCATTTCCGGGCGCAGCAAGAGGCCTACCCGGTCGTACTGCAATTTGCCGAACTGGGCGATTTTGGCGTCCACATCGGCATCAGACATGGCGGTGGTCAGCAGGCCGGCGATGATGGTGGGATTGAAGAAGGTCTTTTCGTGACGGAACATCACGGTTTCACCGCCGATGGCCTTGACCCCTTCCTTCATCCCGAACTTTATGGGACGGATGGGCGGGGCCGAGGCTTCCGCAAGTTTTTCTTTAGCCTCATCGGAAACGTAAGGACAGGCGTCCAACTCCGCCTTACCGGTAGCCAGGGCCATGGCAAAGGCCAGGCAGGTGGGCAAGCCGCATTCCTTACAGTTGGTCTTGGGGAGCATTTTAAAAATTTCAATTCCAGTTAATGCCATCGTCTTTCTCCTTATCCATGGCTGACGGCCCTCGGTGATTTAAACCGGATGGGATCACCCATCCCGCCCCGGGACCTGAAATCAAGAAGGGCCTGGAGGGGCGCACCTCCAGGCCCCGTTGAGGTTAACCGATAATGGGGTCCATTTCCAGAGCCGGGTGTTTCTTTTCCGTCAGGAAGGTCAGGATATCATCTTCGGTGAGACCCACGTCCTCATCGGCAATGCGATCCAGGAGGTCGGCAATCCCCTCTTCCTCGCCCCGTTTCAGGAGCTTATCCCGGAGTTCTTCTTTCAGGCTCTTGGGCATCCAGACCACCCTTTTTAGCCCGCCGTCGCCGGAGATGAACTTCCGCTGGCAGACGTTGTACTTGCTGTGGCCCACGAAGCCCGGGGTTACCTGGCCGCCGCCGATGACTCCGGCCAGAGTGGTGAACTTCATGCCGCAGGGGGTTTCCCCGGAGTAGTCACGGTTTACGGTCATGATGCCGTTGCACATGGGCAGCACCGCGGAGATGCACTCGCAGCAGCCGCAGGTGGTCATGGGGTCAACAATCAGGCTATAGAAGTTATAGGAGGCCACGGCCTGGCGGGAGGCTTTGAACACAAAGTCGTTAACCCCCTTCCAGTTGCCGTATTTCGCGTCCAAAGTCTCACCCTTCTGAATGGGTTGGTTTGGACCGGTGGGGTTGATCTCAAAAGAGGCCTTGCAGTCCATCCAGTTGTAAGCGCCGCACAGACCGGTCCGTTCCGGGCTGACCACGCAGACATGGTTGGGTGCGAAGGACTGGCACAGGGTGCAGGAGTAGTAGATATCGGTGGTTTCGTCCCGCATGCCTTCGACCCGGGCGTCACGTTCCGCATAGACTTTCCGGGCCGTTTGGGTGATTTCCTTCACCTTTTCTGCGTCGGTGTAGAGCTTGATCTGGCATTTGTCGAAGATGGCGCCGAAGTCCTGGTGGAACTTGGCATGCAGGATGGTGCCGATATGTTTGAGGCTGAAGCCTTTTTCCACCGCGGCTTTGCCGATTCGGTACCAGGCGATGTCCCGCTGCCCGATGTGCATGACACCCGAAGCGTAGTTCACCAGATGGTGAATCTGCCGCTCCAGGATGGGCTCGAAGTCGGGCTGGAAGGCCCGGCCGGCCACTTCCACCACTACTGCCAGGGGAAGTCGCATCGGGATCTTGTCTTGCGGCAGATCCGGCAGGTCGAGGCCGAATACTTCGATCTTGCCGTCTTCCACTTCTTCCATGCGCTTGCTGGTGACCCATTCCACCGCCTGGGTCTTGCCGCCACCGCATTCGGCATAGAGGTCATCCTTACGGACCCGCTCACCTTCGAAGGCGGCGCCAAAGTTCACCGGGATGTCGATCTCGGTGATGGACACCTTGAGGCCCCGGACTTCGATGGACTTCTGTCCCAGTTCCGTCATGGGCACGTTACTTACCACGTGCTCATAGGTGCAGATACCGGTGGGCAGCACCTGGGGGATGTCCTGGTTGGTGATGGTGGGGAAGCCGTAGTTGATGGCGCCCGCGGCGTTGGCGTACCATTCGTCGGGAATGGTGGATACCGCGTTCACAAAGGCGAAGATGCGGTCTTTGTTGTAGATCAGGTTCTTTAAGGCGGCGCCGGGTCTGCAGCCGCCGAAGGACATGGCCGCCCGGTTGGCGAAGCCCAAAGCAAAGACCGCCCCGGAGATGTCCGGGCTGAAGGGCACGATGCGAGTGGGCCAGCCGATCTGGACTCCCGCTTCCAGGAGCTGCTCGGCCACGGAAGTCTTGCCTTCGATGTCCCGGGCCGCCAGGAAGATATAGAGGTTTTTCTTCTGATATTCCGTTACCAGGTCCACGGCTTCCTGCACCGAGGGGGCCGCACCCACAATGGCGGCGAACCCCGGCGCCGAACCGTCCACGAATTCGATACCGCGTTTACGCATAATGGTATCGTCGGCGGGCCCCAACCAGACGTTGGCGGCGCCTTTTTCGATGATGTCCTCCCCGCCGAGATAAAAGTCGGGGTTCTCCATGATGCGGATTGCCTCGAAAATTTCTTCGGCAAAGAGAGTGGCCAGACCGGCGTCCAGGCCGGGTCCCAGGTAAGGCAGGTAGTTGTGCTCGGCCGGGACCGGCGGCAGCAGACTTTTGCAGCGCTTCATGACCGGCATGGCATCCTTGAGGGTTTCAATCTTGATCCCCATTATTGAATAAATAATGGGAAGATAATAAGCGGTATTGGGGAAAGCGATTTCCTGTTTTTCGCCATGTTTCTGGATGGCTTCATCCAGCTTGGCGGCGCATTTTTCAACGATCTTGTGAGCCCCGCGAATGGCTGCGGAAACGATGATTTTCGACACGGTGGCTTCCTCCTTCCTTTTTCGTAAAGGAAATTATTTTCGGGGAACTGCCTGTCGTGCTTGTCCCAGGCAGCTCCCGGTATCCTCTTAGGCCTCTTCGGCCAGGGCCGCTTCTTCCATTTCCCGGCGCATGGCCATGTCGTAGAGGACCCGTTCCCGGGCCTTGTCGATCCCTAAGGCGGCCCGCTTCTTGTCGATGTGGGCGATCATCTTCTTGGCCGCCAACTCCGGATCGTTCTCCAGGTCCCACATGCCGCCCAGCTCATCCTCCAGACCCTTGAACAGGTAGTCGGTGAGGATCTCGGAGCCGGTGGTGGGGAAGCTGCCGCTGAAGACGGTGTACACCCCGGAGACAACGAAGTAATGGCCGATGGAGATGGCCTTTTCACTCATCCACTCCGGCGCCGCGCCCGCGGCGGGCAGGTCGCTGATGTCGCTGCCCAGGCCGCCGGCCTTGACGCAGGCGGTGGCCGCCATCAGGATCCGGGAGTTGTCCACGCAGGAACCCATGTGCAGCACCGGCGGGATGCCCACGGTCTCGCAGACCTCGGCCAGGCCGGGGCCGCAGTGCTGCTTGGCTGATTCCGGGGTCAGCAAGCCGAATTTTCCCGCGGTCATGGCGGAGCAGCCGGTGGTCAGGACGATGACGTCGTTCTTCAAGAGCTCCTTGATCATGGCCAGGTGAGCGCTGTCGTGAGTGGTGCGGCAGTTGTTGCAACCCACCACCCCGGCCACGCCCCGGATCCGGCCGTTGATGACGTTGTCGTTCAGGGTGTAGTAGGAGCCCCGGATGGAGCCGCCCAAGAGATACTGGATGGTCTCGTAGCTGAAGCCCACCACCGTGGGATACTTGATGTCCGGGATCAGCACCGGCGCCTTGCGATTGGGGAAGTTATCGATGGCTTCCCGGACGATCTGGCGGGCGATCTCGATGGCATGATGCTCATCCATGGGGATGTGCATGGTCTCCCCTTCGATGCGGGCCCGGGGGTCGGTGGTGATCAACTTGGTGTGGTAACACTTGGCCACATTGGCCAGCGACTGCATCTCGCACTGGACGTCCACCACCATGGCGTCCACCGCCCCGGTGATGATGGCCAGTTCCTGCTGCAGGTAGTTCCCGGCCGTGGGAATGCCGTGACGCATGAGGAGCTCGTTGGCTGAGCAGCACATGCCGGCCAACTGCACGCCCTTGGCCCCTTTGTTGTTGGCGTACTGCACCATCTCCGGCTCCTGCGCCGCCACGTAGATCATCTCCGGCAGCACCGGTTCGTGGCCGTGGATGATGATGTTGACCATGTCCTCTTTCAGGACTCCCAGGTTGATCTCCCCGGCCACCGGCACCGGACAGCCGAACAGGACGTCCTGGAGGTCGGTGGAGATCATGGAGCCGCCCCAACCGTCGCTGATGGCGGTGCGGGTGCACTGCTTGATGATGTTGTGGTATTCCTGGTCCACCCCCATGTGGGTGCGGTGCATCAGTTCGACGATCTCGATGTCGCAGCCCCGGGGCATGACGCCCAGGTTGCGCCACAGCTCCACCCGCTTCTTGGGCGGCCGTTTGGCCGAGAAGACCATTTCCCCTTCTTGCTGGCCGAACTCCGCCATGATCTTGTCCGCCAGTTCCTTGGCGATTTCCAGGTTGTCCCGGGCCTTGGCGTCGTCGCCTTCACCTTCGGTGAGGGGCACGTCGTAAACCCGGGCGATCTGTTTCAGCTTAGGGATATCTTTGAGCTTATAGCCCGGGGCCTCGCCATGGGCCACTTCCTTGAACAGCTTGGCCACCCCCCGGGAGTGGTCGTTGTGGGCCGCGGCCCCGCCACAGACCATGCGGGCGAAGTTCCGGGCCACGATGGTCTCGGCGGTGGCGCCGCACAGGCCCACGGCCTGCTTCTTCTGGACCTCGCCCTCTTTGGCCTTCTTGGGCGCCGGCACCCGGCAGGGACCCTGGGAGCAGATGCGGCAGCAGGCGCCTTCGGCCCCGATGGGACAGGGTTTCATGGCATTGGCCCGGTCCCAGATGGTTTCCACGCCGTCCGCCTGGGCCTTCTTCAGCATCTCCTGTACTGAGGGGTCTATAGAACATTTGGTTACATCTAATTCGGCCATAAAATTTTCCTCCAGTTTCTTACTTTAAGGGTGACCTTCATGGCCCCCTGTGAGATAGAACCTGGTCCCGGCAGAAGTACGCGTGCAGCGATGGCGAAAGGGGCTAGGCTCTAGAAAAAAGGTAAATCTGGTCCAGGTTGCTGCGGGCGTCTCAGCCGGCCAGTTCCTGGATGATGGTTTTCGCCATCTTCACCGCTTCCGGATGACGCATGATGAGCAGATCGCCGCCGGCCAGGAGCAGGTCCACGGCGGTGATGGCTTCCATCAGGACGCCCCGCTTGGTTTGGTCGCCCAGTTCCGGCGCCTCCTCGTTGGTTAGTTTGCACTCCTTCACCTTCCAAACTTCTTGACCAAGGTAGCTGACGAGAGGGAGTTGCAGCTTGTCATCTTCCTGAGTGAGGGCGGCCATGCGATCCCGTTCCATGACGGAATAGGTATACTCCAGGCCGTAGCCCAGGCCGCCGGTGGTGGGATCAACCATGATATGGCTGTCCTTGACCCCCAACTGGCCCAGGAGGATGTTCAGCTGCTTGGCCAGGTTGACGTCGATGGGAGAGTTGGCTATTACCGAATGGTTGTAAGCCAGGGCTGCGGCGCCGATCTTCTTGTAATTCTTGTCTTGTACCGGCCCCAGGGTGATGGGTTTGTCGGCGCAGGCCTCCGCCACCGCCGGCAGCACCTCCGCGTCTTTCTCCATGTTGCTGGTGCCGTAAACGATCAACGGCACGTCAATGGCATCCGACACCTTCTTGGCCGTGGCCGCAGCCGCCGCGGCCGGGGCGTTGTCCGCGTTGGGATCGGTGCTCACCAGGACCAGGCAGATGGCTTCGGCGCCAAAGTCCTTAACGCATTTCTGGGCCCAGGCCACGGGGTCCCCGGCCACATCCTTGATGGTCGCATACACCGGGCCGGCCCAGTCTTCACCCGGATCCTCGTCCCATACCTCCATGGCAATCCGGGGTTTGTTGGGCATTGCCCCTTCAAACACATAGAAGGGGTAGGAGGTCTCACCTCCCAGGGTGATGGCTTTATCACCTTTGCCGATGGTTACGGTTTTGATCGCGCCAGAATACTGCTGTTTGGGAATTTCAAACGCCAAGGTAGTTCCCTCCTTAATTTTTCCGGAATTGTCGGCATGTTAAATTTTTTTGAGACTATGGAGGTATAAACATTGTGAAAATAATAATTAACTAGGCAATCTGTCAAGCAAAAAATCACGCCCGGCGGGTTCGCGGTTTATGAACTTAAGTAAATAACCGGTCGAAGATGGCGTAAGCACCTTTTAATGCTGGTGAATCCGCCGGTAGGGTGAAAGTGGGACGGCCCTGGCTGTCAAACTCGGCCAGCTGCGGGTCCTCGGGGATCAAACCGGCCAGATCCAGCCCCTGGGCGGCGATTTCCTCCGAGGTTTTGGGGCTGAGACCATTGGTGGCCCGATTGATAATGAGGAAGAACCGGCCCACCACGATCTTCAGGGACTGGGCCAGGTCCTTGAGGCGCCGGGCCGCCTGGATGCCCCGCCAGGAAGGGTCGCTCACCAGCACCAGGAGATCCACTTTATTGGTGGTGAGGCGGCTCATGTGCTCCATTCCCGCTTCGTTATCCATCAGGATGTAGGGATAATTTTTCGCCAGGACAGCCATAAAGTGGGCTACCAGGTTGTTGGCGGCGCAATAACACCCGGGGCCTTCCGGCTGGCCCATGGCGATGAGGTCAAAGCCGTTAGCCTCCACCAGGCACTGGTTGATGCGCATCTCGATGAGCTGGTCTTTGGTCATGTCCACCATGTCGCTGCCTTTTTTCATCTCTTCTCGGGCCGCGCCCACGGTGCTGTCCACCTCAAGCCCCAGGACTTCGTTGAGGTTAGTGTTGGCGTCGGCGTCCACCGCCAGCACCGGTTTTTTGCCATGCTCCAACAGGTAGCGCAACAGCATACCGGCTACCGTAGTCTTGCCGGTGCCGCCTTTGCCGGCCATGGCGATGATAAAACTCACGTTTAACTCTCCCTTAGTGTGAAAGTATTCACATTATTATAAAGAGTATTGACGCAAACGTAAAGCTCTTTGTGCCATGACGATTTTCTCCAGCCGGGGACAGGTCAGGATAACTGCCGGGGCAGGGGGGGAGGGGGGATGGATGGGCCCGATTGGACAAAATACTTGCGTGGTCCGGAGGATAATCATTATAATTTTACCGGGTGTTGCCGTCAGTTGAAGCGGCGGCCCGGTTCAGCCTTTTTCAGCCTCACCTGTTGGGGGATCGTCCAATGGCAGGACAGCGGCCTTTGGAGTCGCCGATGGAGGTTCGAATCCTCCTCCCCCAGCCACCCTGATAAAATACCCCCGTAAGCCCTCCGGGGCTTTTTTTTTGCCCCTCCTGGGAATCCTGAGCCGAGTCACGGGAAATCACCGGCAGGGGCGCTCCCCCCGCCGGCGCCGCCCATCGGCTAAAAATAATAAAACACCGAGAAGTTGGGGGTGAGGTTGCAGCTAGTATTCTTGCCGAAAAGATCAATCAGCACCCCGGCCACGAAGGCCCAATCCTGGCTGGCCATGAATTCCAGTCCCGGCAGGGTGCTCACCAGGGCCTGGGGGGCTTGGTTGGCCCGGGGACCGAGGAGGCGGCCGGCGTCATAGTAACTGACCATCTCCCACAGGAAGATTAAACGGTTTTGGACGAGGGGCCATTCCACGGCCAGGTTCACGGTTACCCGGTCCGGGTAGTAGTTACGGCTACCGGCCACCGTGGCCCCGGTATACATAGTGTACCAGAGGTTGGCATAAAGCAGAACCGGGGGGACATACTTATAAAAATTGAGTCCCGGGGTAAAGTTATAGGCGCCCCGGCCCAACTGGTCCGTGCCCAGATTTCCGGGGTTGAGATGGCGGTGGTGCCCGGTGGGAAAAGTGGTGGTGACGATGCCGGCTACCGCCGGAAAATGGGGTTGTTCGTCCAGGAGCAGGTATTTGCCCGTGATGCTGATGTTAGCCAGGCCGCCGAAATCGGCGTTCCTCTGGCCGTTGGGTCCGGCTTGATTGACATTACGGGCCCAGTTATGGAGGTACGGCATCACCACATAGACTTCGGTGCGCGGCAACAGGCCATAGTAAAGCTGCATCTGACCCAACAGGGACAGGTAATCTCCGCCGGCGCTTACCCGGCGCCAACCGGGGCTGAAGTTAGCGCCGGTAGCGGCCAGGAACCAGGGCATGAACAGGGTGGCGGTGCCCAGATCCTGGGGGAGGGTGGTGTCGGTGATGATGGGGCCGGTAGTTTCACGGAGGACATTCAACCCCTCACCCCGTTTGCTATCCAGGTCTTCACCCCTAAGGGGATCAGCCGCCCGGGCGGGGACCCCGGCCCCGAGCACCAGTCCCAGGAGAAGCGCCAGCAAAAGCCGGTAGCCCCGGCCCCCGGCAATGCGCTTGACTAAGGGCGGGCGGTATCCAGCCATGACTTTGGCAACACCTGGTTGACCCCTCAAGAAGTGATTCCAAGAACAGCCTGGCCCCATCCTGGCTCATTCCATCGCATAAATCAAGTTCAGAGCGGGGTCTTGACCAGAACCCTGGGGCTGAAAATCGTTAGGGAACACCTTTATTATATTATAGTTAAAGAACGATAAAAATGGGGCTATAGCCATATACCAGCCGGCTGATGGTAAAGGTTTGCTGGTATGGGGAAGTGGAATAACCTTCAAACATCTGGAAGGGCTGGTGACAACCCCTTTTTTTTCTTGACATACAAACCCTGGCTCTATTAAGTTGCGACAGGAAGAATCCGGGTGCCCCTGAGAGGGTTTAAGAGGGAAGCCGGTGCAAGACCGGCGCGGTCCCGCCGCTGTAACCGGGGACGAAACCTGCAGCAGGCCACTGTTTCGATGAAGCGAGATGGGAAGGCGCAGGGACTAGGAAGAGCCGGAAGTCAGAAGACCTGCCCGGGAAAAGGCTTAAGCCCCTACGAGGGATAGCGGGCGAGAAGCCGCGTTTAAGGATAAAGAAGCTGGGTGCAATCCTTAAGTCTTGGTGACTTAAGGATTTTTTTTTGAGAACCAACCGAATCAAGGAGAGAGACATGGTGAAGCGGAACAAATTAGGGTGGTTACTTTTAGCATTTATCTTCGCGGTGATAAGCGTCTCTGGACCGCTGCAGGCGGCCTCCAAGCCAAAACCCGCCATTGTCTTGGTGGCTTTTGGCACGAGCACCAAAGCCTTCGACACTTACCACCACTTTGAGGAGAAAGTCAAGGCGCGCTTCCCGGATTATGACATCCGCTGGGCCTTCACTTCCGTTAAAATCCGACACAAGCTGGCCCAGGAAAAGGCCCAACGGCTCAATGACCTGCCCACCACCTTACGGGAATTAAAAGCAGCGGGATTTACCCGGGTGGCGATCCAGTCGCTCCATGTGGTGCCGGGGGAGGAGTGGAACAAGAAGGTCATGGCGGGAAGTCGGACCATCCCGGGTTTGAAAGTCGCCTTGGGGAAGCCGTTGTTGAGCAGCCAGCAGGATCAGGAACGGGTCATCCAGGCCCTGGCTCAGACTTTCCCAAAAGACTTGAAGGCCACGGCGGTAGTCCTGGTGGGGCACGGTAGCCCCAGCCCCGAAGGGACCGCCACCTATTTAGCCTTTAACCGGCGGTTGCGGGCCCATTACCCCCAGCAGAATGTCTTTTTCGGCACGGTGGAAGGCAAACCCACCCGGGAAGAGACCCTGGAGGCCGTTAAAAAATCCGGGGTTGACACCGTAATCCTGAGGCCCTTCTTATTTGTGGCCGGCGAACACGTCGCCAACGATATTTTGGGAGATAACCCGAAGAGCTGGAAATCCGAGCTTCTGAAACAAAAAGCCTACCGCATCGAAGGGATTACCCAAGGGCTGGGGTATCAGGACGGGGTGGTAACTATCTATCTGGACCATCTGGCCCGGGCCCTGAAAAACTTATCGGGAGAGCCGCGCTGAAGAACCTCGTGGCAAAACACTCCACCAGAGAACGTCAGGTTTGTGGATAAATAAGTCGCCTTGAGGTGGTTCAGGCAGGTTGACAAAACCTTTTCTGTACCATAAAGTGGTGGGAACTTCGGGAACGAATCCCGGACAGCTTCACTGCAATAACTATTGAATTGAAAGCCACGAAGACTTTGACGCCGCTGGCGCGGAGATTTCGTGGCTTTTTATTTTGGTTTCGCGGTAAAGGCTTGGGGCAAAAGAAAGCCTTGCCGCTGGCTGGCCGGTCGCCGATTACGGCGGCCTCAGGGAATCACGGTATGGGCATGCGATAAATAAAAAAGTCAAGGATAGAGAGGAGAAAGGGCCATGCGGTCTGTCTGGTTATGCTTATTATTGCTGTCTTGTTCAGGTTGGCTGACCACCGGCTGGATTACCCCGGTAAACGCGGCCGAAGGAAAAGACAAGGCGATTGCAAAACCCACCGCGGTGGAAGGGGAAATTCAATTTGAAGGACGGGGGGAAGGCTTCCGGCCGGAAGGGAAGGAAGGAGCCAAGGAGGAAGGGAAAAAGGAGGAGGCCAAGGAAGAGGAATGCCCCGCCACCTTCGGGCCCATCATCACCGATACCGCTATTCCCATGGAAAAAGGGGGATTCGCCATCCAGCCTACCTTCGGCTTCAGTTTCATCACCGACAGCTTCAGCCCCAGCTGGCGGCGGGTCACGGCGGGGGGCAACTTCAAGTCCTTCGGCATGGACTACAAGTTTACCTATGGTCTCCTGAACAACCTGGAGGTCTTTGTCGTCGTCCCCTACGTCCACAACTGGGCCCACAATGTGAATGAACCGGGGCCGAACGGGGAGCGCGCCGCTGATTTCGGGGGCATCGGCGACGTCAATCTGACCTGCAAATACCGCCTG
>Ga0307425_1002037_pt1 | contig 11688 bp, 13 predicted proteins | sample SalMarWE160330MG_FD_202152 | JGI IMG/M metagenome (GOLD analysis project Ga0307425, IMG submission 202152) | Salt marsh sediment microbial communities from the Plum Island Ecosystem LTER, Massachusetts, United States - WE1603-30 | ecosystem: Environmental > Aquatic > Marine > Intertidal zone >... | reverse complement strand
AGAACAGGCCTTCACCTTCATCCGTAGGCCTTATAATTGGCGGCTGGGAAAGATCCTTAAGATCTACCACCATATGATCCCGGCCCACACGATGAAAATGCCCGACACCGTCCAGATTAATGGTTATCCTTTCAGTTGATAGTTCTTCAAAGGGATCGGTGGATGCCGGGTGCCAGTGAATATTCATGAAGGATTTCACGTTTGAAAAATCAACCACAGTCCGGGCATCAAAATCCGGGGAAGCCTGGCCAAAGGGCGTGACAATTCCGCGGACCTTGACCGGAGTATTATGCGCAAAAGACGAAATATCCAAGTTGCCTGTATAAATCTCATAGTTTTCCGGGTCCGCATCGTGGTCCGTATCCTCTCCTGTCCCCTCGAAGTCAAAGATGCCGATGCGACGTCTATCAATAGACTGGAGATCGATGACAAGTGGTGCCGTAACTTCTGCGCCGCTGACAGTTCCAACCACCATGCCACGGAGGGTGGTGAGCAGCATGCGCACTTGGCCGGCAGTGGCATCCAGCTCGAGCTGGGTGCGATCGGTGTTGGTCAATGTACCAAATACCCTGATGCGCTGGCCCACAGAGATGTCCCCGATATCAAACGTATCGGTGGAGAGCTGGCGCTTTACAACGGTATCCTCTCCTACCAAAACAGTTACCCTGTCATTAAATATGACACTGCCACCGCTGCGGATCAGGGATGCACCCCTTATAATGAGGGTATCTCCATCCCTGCTGATCACATTGCCTCTTACAACATCCATGGTGCCGCCAGGCACGCTGGAACCCGCACGGACCTCACTCGCCTCAAACCGGCAGGGCCTGAATTTCAAATCACCTATAACCACAACTGCCGATAATGTGGTCATTTGGTCCAGTGCTTCCAGCCCCTCCTGGCCCTGATACTGCTGGCCATCTATATCGTACAACGTGTCATCTGTTGTCTGTACCGCAAGGGTCCCGAAGTGTCCGCGGCCGACGTTAAAGATGTGGTAAAAGGGACGGATTATGACATCAAAGCTGCCATCCTCGACGGAAACATCCTTGAGCATCCCTCGAAGCCGGTGTATCTTAGGCGTCTGAGGGTCCACATCGGCCAACAGGACCGGCGCAACTGTCAGCAGTTTAGGTGAGCCGTCCTCGTCAAAATCCACCGTGTTCGATGCGGCCAGATCAAAATCAAGGGTGAGGTGCACCGGGATACCCGGGGCAATCAGGACCGAATTTGCGTCCTTTAGATGTACAGATACCTCAAAGGTGGTTATTGGGTTGCCATCCTCATCCTTGATAGCATCTACATCCACCTTCTTTGCATCACCATCCTCGTTTTCCACCCAGATATCCGCATTCTGATAATCTAGCCTTAGGACGGCCTTGGTATATACCCCTGAAGGGACGGTAGCCGCAGTCAGAAACTCTGTCATCTCAGTATACTGGGCAAAATCGACACGGGTGGAGAGAGGCAGCGTTTCGATTTCCGCTCCGTTTTTCTTGGTCAGCTTGAGAGAAAGAATATCCACCGTATAGCTTGTAAAATCGCCCGTGGCATCAGTGAGACCAATCACAATGTCGCCACTCTCCGGGACCAAGCCATCTGCCTCAGTCGATCCACCGCCGCATCCCGATAGTCCGAGAGTGAAAAAAATAAGTCCGAGAGAGGCCAAAAAAAGGACCAGATTTGGAAAAATTCGCTTTTTCATGTCTATCCTCCATTCATTTTTTTATGGGCACATGCCCGCCATGTATGTATTACCTGCTGTAATTTTTCCTATCGCCTGTACCGATGTTTATCCATTTAAACACATGCCTTTTAAAAAAGTCTCACATGGATCAAAAAAAGAAATCCTTGACCCGATCTCGTTTTTGTTGTTAGAGCAAACCTGAACCTTGGCCCTTTGACGCAACCCCAAATAGACCTTTTTTTTCGCTGATCCGAAACCTTTTCCCTTAATTGGTGTTAAATAAGGCAGATGGAAATAACAGATCCGGATGTTCAACATATGCTGCAATTTAAGGAAGGTAACCAGAATGCCTTCCGGAAGCTGTTTACAAGATACAAGAAAAACATTGTCAATTTTTGTTACCGCTTTTGTGCTGACCGAGAGCTGGCTGAAGATCTGGCACAAGAGGTCTTTTTGAGGGTCTTTAAGGCGGCCCCCAGATACCGACCAGATGCCAGATTTTCTACATGGATTTTCAAGATTGCAACAAATGTCTGCCTGAATGAAATGAGGAAAAAGAGATACCGCTTCAAAAGAGAATCTCTTGATATTCCGGTAAATACAGACACTGGGGAGATCCCGAGGGAAATCGAAGACAGGGTTCAACCTCAGCCCCAGGACCTGTTGGTTTCCAGGGAGAGGGAACGCTTTATTAGAGAGGCCATTTCGGATCTTCCAGGAAAACAGCGGGCGGCCATTTTACTCCGAGTGGTCCACGGCTTTTCATATCAGGAGATCGGGAAACAGATCCGTCACTCAGAAAAGAGTGTGAAATCCTTAATATACCGGGGTAGACAGCATCTGAGGCAGGCCCTTGAGGCCAAGGTGCGGGGAGAATAAATGGGAACAAAATGTCATTACAAGACTTTACTGTCATTATTCATGGATGGCGAATTGCCTGAAAAGGACTCCATAAAGGTCAATGAACACCTTAAGACATGTACGGCCTGCAGAAAAGAGATCGAGTCCCTTCAGGCCACGGACAGACTCCTAACGGGAATGAAGGAAATCGAGCCATCAGTAAGATTCGAACGATCCTTCTGGCATAAGATTGCTGATATTGAGGAAAAAAAGAGGGCCTGGTCTCTTTCGAATTTCTTTCTTTTCGGGTGGCGTCCGTATCTTGCCACAGGGCTTATGACATTCCTGATTGCTGCATTTCTCATTTTCCACGGCAGGCCCTCTCCCGCACCAGGCCCGGAAGAGATTGTAATAGCCCAACACTTGGAACTCTTAACAAATCTTGACATTATCAATCACTTAGACCTGCTGGAAAACTGGGAGGCCGTCAAGACACTCAAAGAGGACTCCTGATGGTAAACCTATTATTATCCTCAATCTTTTTTGTGTTTGTGGCCGCTGGAGTCGCATTCGCAGACGAAAAGGGAGATGTTCCAGGTTCGACAGAAATCTCCCAGGAAGACATGAATATCATCAAGGTCATGGATATCTTGAAGATGATGGACCTGATGGAAAACTTGGATATGATGAAAGACTGGGATGTCTTGGTGGAGGACGACAAAAATGAGAAGGAAGATTAAAAATTTGATTGTATTTGCTCTGCTAGTCTTCTGTGGCCTGGCATGGGGGCATTGTGCCTATTGTGAAACCAATACGGCCATTGAAAGATGGAAAAATCTGAGCCCCCAGGAAAAGGAGGCCTTGAGAAACCGTTACAATATATGGAAGGCCCTCTCCGCTGATCAAAAGGCAGAGCTAGAAAAGAAGATTAAGTACTTCCAGTCTCTCCCCCCTGAAGAGCGGCAACGAATCAGAAAAAATTTCTCCCGTTTCCAAAAGTTGACACCTGAGGCTCGGCAAAGGCTCAAGAGGAAGTTTTCAAGATGGCAAGAAATGCCTGCTGGCGAAAAAGAAAAGATAAGAGAAAGATACAGAAAATTCAATCAGTTAAGCCCGGACAGAAAAAGGCAACTGATCAGGCAGTACAATCATTGGCAAAGACTGGCCCCAATGCAACGACAGAGGATATTGCAGAGATCAAGGAGGACGAGGTGATAGAAATCAAAGGCCCCGAAACCACCTCTTATATTCCGGTATCCTTGTAAACCCCCAGGTATTAGTTACATCATCAAAACGCAATTCCTCAAGGCCTCTTGATTCCATTCCCGATCTTCTTAATATATGACCTAAATATAGCGCCCCAATGCCTGCCATTACAATGAACACGGCCACCAAAGCGACTAGAATTTCGGGTACGGCCATAATCATGATCGCCATTACAATCAATATGGTACCAGGAAGGTAATATTTTATATCTCGCATAGTGGACATCTCCCTATAGAAAGGTTATGCTTTGTCACTGTTTCTTAATATTTAATCACGAATCCCGCGAGGTCAACCCGGGAAATAAGAAGGGATGTGTAAGGAGCTGATGGATTCAGATATCTTCAAGGTTGAAATTAAAGATCACGTAGCCCGCTGCAGCATGAACAGCCCAAAAAATATGAACGCCCTCAGTAGAGATTTGGGGTTCCCCATGATAGAAAAGATTAGGCAACTGCTCATTGATGATTCTGTGAGAGTACTTGTAATACGCGGCGAAGGGGGCAACTTTTGCACTGGCTCAGATATAGGGCTACTTGGCGATAATATGGACCCATCCTTCTTGAGCGAGGCCATGAATTTGATGAATTCTCTCCTTTATGAACTGCATGAAGGACCCAAACCCGTCATAACCGAGGTAGACGGTAATGTCTTTGGCGGAGGTCTGGGACTGGCACTGGCATCAGACATCACATACGCTACAGAACGAGCACGATTTTGCACCGGATTTATTCATATCGCCGCCGTCCTGGACATGGGGACATCATATTTTCTGGCGGAAAGAATGGGCCTGGCAAAGGCCAAGGAGTTTGCCTATACAGGAGATATCATGGACCCTGAGGAGGCATTTCGCACAGGTCTTATCAATAGGATTGTCCATCATGACGATATCTCAAAAGAGGTCATGAAACTCGCAGCAAAACTGGCAGAGAAGGCACCGGCTGCCCTTGCATGGACCAAACGAGCACTGAACAAGGCCCATCATCTGGACCTCCAGACCGTCTTAGACCTTGAGGCCCATGTCCAGCCGATAATCCTGCTATCAAAGGAACACAAAGGGGCCATAAAAAAATTCCTTCTAAAACACGGAGTCAAACCCTAAGAATTAGGAATTCACCGCATTCAAAGATGCCCATTGACAAAGCCATAGAAACAGGTATTTATTTTTTACTTGCTAATCTAATTTCTTGAGGGGCCGGATATCAATGATAGTCATGAGATTTACCAGAGTGTCTGCTGTTCTCGCAGCCACAATATTACTCTTATGTTTGAGCGGCTGCAAAGGGGCGGAAGGAAGATATGTAGGTAAAAGAGGTCAAGTTGTCGAACTCAACCGTGATATGACATTTGATGCAAGTATAGGCAATATTAAGATTCATGGGACGTACAAGATTGAAGGCAGTGAAATAACATTGACACCCAACGACAAGAAACTTCCACCAAGAACAGGAAAAATAATGGGAGACCAATTAACCAACAGTAAAGGAGTCATCCTAAAAAGAGAGAGGCACATCTTTTGAATCCCTAATTTTTAAGATGTTACCACAAGCCATGCTTCATACAGCCAATGCTCAACAGATAAGAGACGGGCTTGTTACGGACGTATATTTCGAGAGGACCCGGAAAATCCTTAAGGCCAAGGGGATCGATAAGGATGTCCGGGCAGAATTTATGACAAAAGGTCTGCCGGCAAATTGGCCATGGGCCGTATTTGCCGGGGTTGAAGAATGCGTATCCCTCTTAAAGGACCTTCCCGTAGAGGTGCGCATGATGAAAGAGGGCACCATTATTGGACCTGACCAGCCTGTTATGGAAATCCATGGCAAATACCTGGATTTTGGAAGATATGAAACCACCTTGCTGGGGTTTATCTGCCAGGCCTCGGGCATAGCGACCATGGCAGCGCGGTGCCGTAAGGCAGCAGAACAGCGACAGGTAATAAGCTTTGGCGCCCGCCGCATGCACCCTGCCGTCGCCCCTCTTGTGGAAAGAAATGCCTATATTGGTGGTTGCGATGGAGTAGCAGTGGGCCTGGGTGCAAGCCTGGTGGGCATTGAGCCAGTTGGGACTATGCCCCATGCGCTGATCCTGATTATAGGCAGTACCGTGGAGGCTACAAGGGCATTCAATGAGGTGATCGAATCCCATGTAAAACGGGTGAGCCTTGTAGACACATTTAATGATGAAAAGATTGAGGCCCTCAATGTGGCAAAGGCATTAGGCCAGGACCTATATGCAGTTCGCCTGGACACACCGGGGTCCAGAAGAGGAGATTTCAACAAAATCATGGAGGAAGTGCGCTGGGAACTCGATCTCAGGGGTTACGGCCATGTAAAGATTTTCTTGAGCGGCGGACTGGATGAATACCAAATCAGGCAGTATAATAAATTTGCCGATGCCTATGGTGTAGGGACTGCCATTAGTAACGCCCCTGTCATTGATTTTTCCATGGATATTGTCGAAGTGGAGGGCCAGCCGGTTGCCAAGAGAGGAAAAATGTCGGGATCAAAAGGCGTGTTCCGTTGCCCGAATTGTTTTGAAACCGAAATAGTGCCTATCGTTGAAAGGCCCTCTATTTGCAAATGCGGTGGTAGAAAAGTGGAACTCTTGAAAGCCTTGCTCTCTTCAGGCAAGATAAAAAAAGCCCTGGCCAAACCGAAAGAGATCCGCGAATTTGTAGTCAAACAATTACAAAAATTTGAGCTTTAGAGGAGTCCCGTCCTGGGCAAACGTAGCCATCAGATTAAGGTTGACGACCTTAGCCGCCTCCTGGTGTATATACTTGGCCATCGACCGTATGAATTCGGGCTTGTTCCTGACACGGATGGTTTTGTAACTTACAAGGAATTGATCCAGGCCATTCATGAAGAACCTGATTGGCATTATGTGAGGAAATCCCACATCAACGAGGTGCTCGTAAGTAAGAACCGGTCCCTCTTTCAATATGATGAAAACAAGATCAGATCCACTGAAAGGCTTTGGCAGCTAGAACTTGATGAACTTTCTCAGGGCCTCCCAAAGGTGCTGTATATTTCAGTAAGGAGAAAGGCGCACGCTGTGGTATTTGAAAAAGGGTTAAAATCCTTTGGGACAAGATATCTTGTCCTATCCCCCAACCAGGACATGGCCCTGCGAATGGGAAAAAGGCGAGATCAATGGCCCGTGATGCTTGAAATTATGGCTGAGAAGGCCGCAGATCAAGGCGTATCGTTTTACGGGTTTGGCAATCTTTTCTTAAGCCCCCAAATACCACCCAGTTTCGTCTCAGGCCCTCCCGTTCCCAAGGAGGTCCTGGAGGGCCATAAGGATGTCAAAAAGACAAAAGAGGAAATTAGGCCAAGGCCTATCGAATTTACCCCTGGATCTTTTCATCTGGACGTATCCAGAGACCCTGATCTTAGTCGACGAGTAAAGGGTAAGAAGCACAAAGGCTGGAAAGAAGAGGCCAGGAAGATAAGAAGAGGCAGGTAAAAAGGCCCACGTGGAGGGCACCGCCACTGCGTGGAAAAGGAATCTTCAAATATCAGTTTTAAGCGCCAAACCCATAACCTTGTCCTTTTCCAGCCTCTCTAGGCGTACGGGAATAAGTTCGGAGGTTGAATCCTGTGATGCAGGAAAAAAGACAGGCACATAGTTGTCACTCATGCCGCTCATCATCTTCTCTTCTTTTGAATACCATCCCTCCACGAGCACATAAAATTCCTTCTTCAAGCAACTACTATAAAACGCAGACCTCTTATTCCTGCCAAGACCCCTCAACTCTGAGGCCCTCTTTTTGATAACATTCGGCATTATCTGCCTGTCAAGGGCCGCAGCAGCCGTCCCGGGGCGGGGTGAAAAAGGAAAGACATGAAGATAAGATACAGGCAGATCTCTGATCAGGGAGCATGTGCTCTGATGGGCAGCGGCATCTTCTCCAGGGAATCCGGCCATAATATCGACACCAATGGCCGCAAGGGGTATTTTCGCATGGATCGATTCAATAAGTTTATAAAAATCTCGAACCCTGTAGCCCCTGTTCATCCTTTTTAATATCCGGTCGGCACCGCTCTGCAGAGGGACGTGAAAATGCTTGCAGATCCACCTTTCAGAGGCTGCCATTTCTATGATGTCGGGCCCTATTTCGTTGGGCTCAAGAGAACTCAGCCTGATGCGAGTGGGCAAATCCTCTCTTCCGATGGCCGCTAGCAGGTGACCGAGATTCATCCCATCCTCTAAATCCATGCCATATTTCCCAAGATGTATACCCGTCAGGACAATCTCTTTGTAACCTTCTTTGGCCAGGGACTCCAGCATGGATAAGACCTTACTTGATGAAAGGCTTCTACAAGGGCCCCTGGCAAAAGGGACTATGCAATAGCTACAAAAGGACTGGCATCCGTCTTGGATCTTTAAGTATGCCCTGGTCCGGTCCGGGAAATGTCTTATGGGTAAGACATCAAAGGACATACCAGGGTCAAAATCTCTTAAGACCACATGTTTCTCACCTGATTCCGCGGCCCTTATGACAAGTTCGGGTAGTTGGCCTTTTGCCGTGTTGCCCGCAATCAGTCCAAGCCCTTGTATATCGGAGAGTTCGTCGGGAAAAACCTGCGGATAGCAACCAATGGCAGCAATCAAGCCATGGGGGTTCTCTCTTATGGCCTTTCGGATTGCCTGTCTGGATTGATGTGCCGCCTTTTGAGTTACGATACATGTATTAATGATGGCCACATCTGATCTCTCGCCGATTTCGCTCTGGCGCCATCCAGCATGAGCGAGCGCCTCTTTTAGATAGGCCGATTCATACTGGTTAACTTTGCAGCCAAGAGTTATAATCTTGAACGATCTGAGCATAAGAATAACTGGACTTGTTGGCTGGATGGGAAGGAAAAAAATAGGTTACAGGAAACTCTTATCGAATCTTACCTTCATCGCCCTGGCTGGGCAGGCTATCACGCACATTTCGCACGCACTACACTTGTCCTTATCAAAAAAAACCTCCATCTCCGGCCTCTTGATGTAGAGCGCCCCCGTCGGGCAAACAGCAGTACAGGCACCACACTGGAAGCATTTATCATCATCCCGTTTAACATCTTGTGCAATGCTCTCCACCTTGATCCCAAGGCTCTTTAAATAACGAACGCCTCTTTGAAAATTCTTACGATGCCCTCTCAATTCGAGGACCATGAGCCCTTCCTTTCTCGGGTAGATGGTGGCCTTGAGAATGTTAAAGGAAAGGTCAAACTTCTTAACAAGGGTCACGGCAATGGGCTCATTAACCACCTTTTTTGGAAACCGCAGTGAGAGTATTTTTGAGTACATAATTTAGTTCCTTAGCCACAAATCGTAATTGTTTAGCACTTTGAAACAGACGTATTCCAAACATGGGGTGAGGGATGTTTTTCTGCACGCCGAAATCCTTCGCGTACTGCGCCTATTATACTTTGTAAGGGGCAGACTGCCAAAAGCTAAGCGCACGTCACACGCCCGCATCAAGACATGCAAATGTCTGGATGGATACATCTAAAGTGTTGCCACAAATCTAATATTTTTTCATGACCCTTTCAAACCCCGGCAGTGCCCCTTTTATCCTTTCATCAGATACGCAAAAGGCGATCCTGAAATGACCCGGCCCGCCAAAGCCGCTACCTGGAACCGTGAGGATGTTCTCCGCCTGAAGAGCATTCACAAACGCCACGTCATCTTCGATCGGGGTCTTTGGAAATAGGTAAAAGGCCCCTTCCGGTCTTATAAACTGATATCCAAAAGATGCAAGCCCCTCACAGAGCATATCTCTTTTTTTCTGATAGAGAGAAACATCCACGCTCTCTTCCAGCAGGTGGGGGATGGCCCTCTGCATAAGCGCCGGGGCATTTACATAGCCCAGAATCCGATTGCAAAGGATCATACCTTCCACGATCAGCTTCCTGTCCGACATTTCAGGACAGGTAGCCGCATAACCGATCCTTTCACCTGGCAGAGAAAGATCTTTCGAAAAAGAGGTCACCACGAAACTTTCCTTATACGCATCAAAGACACTTGGGACAACTATATCATCGTAAATGATCTTTCGGTAAGGCTCATCCGAGATCAGATAGATCGGGTGTCCAAGTGTCTTGCTGTAATCACTAAGAAGGTCGGCCAGTTCCTCCATGCCCTTTTTTCTATAAACCCGACCGGTCGGATTATTTGGAGAATTAATCAGAATGGCCCTTGTGTTTTCTGTGACAGCCGATGCGATAGCATCCAAATCGAGCGAAAAATCCGCCTTCGTGTCTACCACACGGGGTACTCCCTGATGATTATCGATATAATAATTATATTCTACAAAATAGGGCCTGGGAATAATCACCTCATCACCCGGATCAAGAACTGTCTTAAGGACCACATTAAGGGCGCCGCCGGCACCCACGGTCATCACGATTTCATCTGCCGAAAACTTTGGCGCGTTAAACCTGGTTAGATAATCGGCAACTGCCTGGCGGGTTTGCACAAAACCGGCATTGGGCATGTAGGCATGCAGGCCTTTCGTCTTGTCATGTATAAGCTCATCAAGGACCTGATTGAACCTGACCGGCGGCTCCAGGTTTGGGTTCCCCAGGCTGAAGTCAAAGACGTTCTCGGCGCCATATTTTGCCTTCCTCTCATTACCCTCTTCAAACATTTTTCTGATCCATGAGGACCTTTCGATAGATCCCAGGATCTTCCGGGAAACGGGCATAACCAATCCTCCCCAAAGTAAATTAGACTAGTCCTTATCCATCAAAACTTCTTAGGCACCAGTGATTTTCCGATCCCGTCCTGCTGCAGCGGAATGAAAAAAGGCCATCATTATATCGAGTTCTTCTCCCAATTAATTGGCAGAAAGTGGTCAAGGGTTCGAGGATTCAGGGGTTCAAGCGTTTGTTTTCCAAAGATTTTATCAATGCCTTAAGCATCCTTTCAATCTCTTGAATCTCGTCCTTAATTCCCTCAAGTAGGGAACCGCCAATGTAACCTAAGTCTCCAGATAGCTGTATCTGGGTTTCCAGTTCACAGTTCGAGCCATAGGCAATATATAACGACCTGATATAATCTGCTGTTGTCTTGCGTCCATAGCCTTCTGCAATGTTGGAAGGCACGCTCACCACAGCGCGTCTGATCTGTGACGTCAAACCGAATCTCTCTTCCTTGGGAAATCTTGCAGTTACTTTGTAGATCTTCAAACATAGCTGATAGGACTTTTGCCAGACCTTCAGTTCTTTGTAATTCTTAAGCACTTCACTCGAATCCTTGAATCCTTGACCCCTAGAATCCTTAGAGTATCACCAGCTCTTTTGGAAAGGACCCACAAATGGAAACAGGCCTATAGCCTTAACTTTTTACCTGCACATGTCAACAAAAAACCCCGTGGAATTCATCTTGACAGGATCTCAATGTTCTTTTAACTTTAAGGCAGGTGCATAATCTAGCGGTTTGCCCTCACCCGCATTACGAGTACGTCTGTTTCAAAGGGCTATATTGTTACCTATATTCTATTAAGCAAACAAGGAGAGACCTTTAATGAGAAAAAAGACCAGGCAAAAATCGACCATAGCAATTTTGACCGGTGGCGGGGACGTACCAGGGCTCAATCCCTGCATCAAGACGCTTGTCTATAGGGCAGTGAGTGAAGGCATACGGGTGCTGGGAATCAAACGCGGGTGGGCAGGCTTGTTACAATACAACCCTGATGATCCAAAGACGGCAAAGCATTGCCTTCAAGAGCTTGATCCGCCTCAAGTTCGTACCATTGACCGATATGGGGGCACCTATCTTCATACCTCTCGAACCAACCCAAGCAACGCCAGGAAAAAGGATATCCCTGGGTTCTTGAAAAAGGGACTCAAAAATGGGGATAACGCTATCGATTTGACGTCCCATGTCTTAAAAAACCT